>BNJS01002754.1_pt1 | contig 13996 bp, 17 predicted proteins | sample 8540461 | NCBI WGS metagenome assembly BNJS01 (sample SAMD00202454, study PRJDB9452) | human saliva metagenome | isolation source: human saliva | place: Japan
TGACCTTGTTTTGATTTTTGAGGGTAGCAACTGTATTTTTCACCCCTGTCGGGCAAAAATACCAAAACTCAAATCGAGCCATTTTGGATACCGTTTTTCGGTGGTACCATTTTCGGCAAAAATAATCACGCATCCGAGCATTCAATATCGTCAGCAGTTTGCGCATACATGCCGTAACGGCAACCTTTATACGGCTTACCCTTAGACAGCAGGCGCTGAGTAGAAATCCTGAATAAAGCGGTTCAAAAACGTGTCGCTACCACGGTAGCGATATACAGTGCCTTACGCACCGCAGACCTTCCGCCGAAACGAGTGGCTTTTGAATTTGGTTTCCCGCTTCCCTCGGGTGCGGGGCAATGCCGACCAAACTCGCTATCCGTTTGTGCGACAGCCGTCCTGATCTCGGGCAGCATCGCCATCAGCGTAGCTGTCGTTGTCGAACCGATGCTCTGATTTGTTCCGCCACTTTGGCTTCTGCCGTCAAAAATGCGTGTGGGTGTGGTCGTCGATTTGTTTGTCCAATTCGTCAATCAGACGGTCAAAATGGGCAATCAGTTGTTTGACGCTTTCGACTTGTGTTTCGTGAATCTGATGCAGACGGTTTTTCTCGGCGGTCCGCATATCCACCAGTTGGTTGCGGCGGTTGACCAATGCTTCCAACACTCTTCCGCTTCCGGTAGGCGGGTGGTAGAGCATGGTTTGCCAACCTTCTTTTCTGCGTCATCATCTGTGCGAAGAAGGCGAGCATTTGGGCATCTTTTGGCGTCGGTTTTGGTCAGCGACCGCGATTGGGCAAACTGATGCGTCTGACGCGGGTTGGCGATGATCACGGCTATGCCTGCGCGGTGGATGGCTTTGGCGGCGGGAATTTCGAGAGCGCCGAGTGCTTTCCATGACGACGAGGGCGACGTTGTGTTTTTAAGGTATCTCGATAGTATGGGCGATACCTTTGGGAGTTGTTGGTTTCGGTTTTGGTTTTAGACAAAGACGAAACGGCGATGACGAAGTTTCGTTTGGCGATGTCGATGCCCTGCACAGTTGTATTGGGTACTCATCATAAACCCTGCCTTGCATCTCGGTTGTGTTGTCTGGCAACCGTCCGTTGTGTCGATGGGTTGCCCGGCCGCTCCCTGAGCTACGCAACGGTTGTTTGCCTTGGTCGGATGCGGGTGGCGGCGGGCGGTTTGTTGCTATGATACGGGTGTTCCGATATACAAGGTCGGATACTGGTATCCGACAACGCCGATTGAAAATGATCGGATTCGAAAATCTGATCTGACTATAGTGGATTAACTTTAAATCAGGACAAGGCGACGAAGCCGCAGACAGTACAGATAGTACGGCAAGGCGAGGCAACGCCGCTACTGGTTTAAAGTTAATCCACTATAAACAGAGCAGCGGCAGATTGCTCATCAATGCCCTGACCTGCGGAAAGGAGAAACTACGAATATGAACCTGAAAACCGCCATTTCCTGAAACTTTTGGACTTTACGCCCGAAGAAATCACCGCCTACCCTCGACCTTGCTGCCGAGTTGAAAGCCGCCAAGTAAGGCAGGGACGCGTGCAGCGGATGAAAGGGAAGAACATCGCCCTGATTTTTGAAAAACATCGACCCGCACCCGCTGCGCGTTTGAAGTCGCCGCGCGCGACCAAGGGGCGGGAGTCACTCACCTGGACGTCCGTCCAGCCAAATCGGGCATAAGGAAAGCATCAAAGACACCGCCCGCGTGTTGGGCAGGGATGTACGACGGCATCGAATATCGCGGCTTCGGGCAGGATGTGGTCGAAGAATTGGCGAAATACGCGGCGTGCCCGTGTTCAACGGATTGACCAACGAGTTCCACCCCACCCAAATGCTCGCCGACGCGCTGACCATGCGCGAACATAGCGGCAAACCTTTGAGACCAAACCGCGTTTGCCTACGCTCGGCGACGCGCGTTACAACATGGCAAATTCGCTGCTGGTGTTGGGCGCGAAGCTCGGTATGGACGTGCGTATAGGCGCACCGAAAACCTTGTAGGTCGTATGGAAAAACATCGTCGCCCTGCGCACGCCGCTGTCGCCGAAGAAACCGGCGGAAAGATTTTTGCTCACCGAAAACGCGGAAGAAGCCGTCAGGCTGCAGATTTTTATCCATACCGACGTGTGGGTCAGCATGGGTGAGCCGAAAGAGGCGTGGCAGGAACTGCATTGATTTATTGAAAGATTACCGCGTTACTCCCGAACTGATGGCGGCATCGGGCAAACCCGCAGGTCAAATTCATGCACTGCCTGCCCGCCTTCCACAACCGCGAAACCAAAGTCGGCGAATGGATTTACGAAACCTTCGGCTTAAACGGCGTGAAGTGACGGAAGAAGTATTCGAAAGCCCGCCAGCATCGTGTTCGACCAGGCGGAAAAACCGGATGCACACGATTAAAGCGGTGATGGTGGCGGCGTTGGGGATTGACGGCGTTTCTGTTTGAATCTATTAAAAATGGTCGTCTGAAAATCTACTATAACGGGTTTTTCAGGACGACCTTGCCTTTATATCCTTTATAATCACGTCCATCACATTTTTATCCGCGCGCCCCTCAAGCGGCGACGGAGCAATACGCGGCAGAGGCATGGCGGGTTCAGTTTAAACGGGTTTGGCATGGCTCCGCCTGTCCAGATTGAAGCTTAATCCGCCATTCGAATACGCCGCTCATCCGAAAGGTCTGCATGACCACTTATTCCCTCTTCGTTACCTGCCCGCGCGGTCTCGAAGCCCTTTATCCCAAGAACTCGAACAATTCAAATGCCAAGACATCCGCGCCGTTGACGGCGGCGTCGCGTGCAAAGGCGGTATGGAGCAGGTGTACCGCATCAACCCGCATTCGCGCACTGGCAAGCCGCGTGTTGCTGCGTCTGACCAAAAGCGGCTACCGCAACGAGCAAGACATTTATAAAGCGGCGAAAAATATCCGCTGGACGGATTGGTTCGACTTGGAACAAACCTTCAAAGTCAAAGCAGAAGGCAAACGCGCCCAAGCCAAAAGTTTGGATTTCGTCGGGCTGAAAATCAAAGACGCCGTGTGCGACGTGTTCCGCGACGCTTGCGACGCGCGTCCCAGCAGTCGGCAAAATCCGCCTCGACATCCGGCATCCATGCGCTTTATCGACGAGCGCGACATTCAAATTTTTATCGACACGTCCGCGAAGCTTTTGTTTAAACGCGGCTACCGCCAAGACTGGGCGAAGCGCCGATGCGCGAGAACTTGGCAGCGGGCTTGCTGCTGCTGGCCGAGACTATGACGGCACGCAGCCTTTCCAAGACCCGTTTTGCGGCAGCGGCACCATCGTCATCGAAGCCGCGTGGATTGCCACCCGCCGCGCGCCCGGTTTGATGCGCCGTTTCGGGTTTGAAAAGCTGAAAAACTTTGATGCCGCCCTTTGGGAAAAACTGCAACACAGGCCGAAACGCAAATCCGCCCCGCGCCAGCACCGATTTCAGGCAGCGACAAGGACCGCTATATGATTCCGCGCCGCCGTTGCCAACGCCCAAGCTGCCGAAGTGGACACGTTTATCCGTTTTGAAGTCAAAAGACGCGCAGGACAGCCGTCCGAACGGAGAAGGCGGCATTTTGATTTCAATCCGCCTTACGGCGTCCGCCTTTGCCGAAGTCCAAGCCCTGCAAGCCCTTTACCCGCAGTTGGGCGCGTGGTTGAAACAGCATTACGCGGGCTGGCTGGCGGGAATGTTTACCGGCGACCGCGATATGCCGAAATTCATGCGTCTTTCACCTAAAACGCAAAATCCCGCTCTACAACGGCAACTTAGACTGCCGCCTGTTTTTGATGGATATGGTCAAAGGTCGAACCGATAAATACGGTTGAAGGTCGTCTCAAAGCGGTGGCAACGCTGTTTCCGTTTTCAGACGACCTTTTTGCTTTGGAAGAAACATAGTGGATTAACTTTAAATTAGGGACAAGGCGACAAAGCCGCAGACAGTACAGATAGTACGGAACCGATTCACTTGGTGCTTCAGCACCTTAGAGAATCGTTCTCTGAAAATTCGGGCTGAGGTCGTCTGAATCACGATATCGAAAGGAAATAATATGATGAAACCTGCTGTTTTGAGCATTGCCGCCTACGGTTTTTGGCGGCCTGCAATACGTCCGCCCAACAAGAAGCGCCGACAGTCGGCATGGCAAATCCGGCTTCTGAGTTTTGCGTGAAAGCAGGGCGGGAAATTAGAAATGAAAAAGACAAAGACGGCGGCGAATATGCGCTTTGCCATCTGCCGGACGGTACGGTCGTTGAAGAATGGTCATATTTCCGCCAGCACAATCAGTAATAACGCATTGAGCCGTCGCGCTGGAGCTCGATATGGTTGCTTTGATTTCGGCAGCGGCAGCTATAACGAAAAAGGTCGTCTGAAACCTTGTTTAAGGGTTGAACTGGCCCCCAAATCTTGGACACTCATAAAAGCCTATTCAGGCGCTCTGTGCAAGCTGGGTTCTGTATGCGACAGGACTCAGCTTTTTCAATTTCAAAACTGCAACGCTCCCGGTTGTAGTAATCATATAGTCATCTATCTGTTTCATCAATTCGTCCACCGTCAATTCTCCTGCGTTATAGAAACACTCCGTCTTCAACACCGCAAAGAAGCTTTCCATCGGTGCATTGTCCCAAAAATTCTCCTTACGCGACATGCTTTGAACCATGGAATGTTGGGCAAGCAATTCCCTATACCCCGCCGTACGGTACAGCACGCCTTGGTCAGAATGAAGCATTGTTCCTTTATCAGTCAGCCGGGGTGCGGCTTTTTCGAGCATTTCCTTCACCATTTTCGCTGTCGGCTCTGCGGCTCATGGCGTAGGCGACGATCTCGCGGTTGAACAAGTCCAAGATCGGCGGGGAGGTACAGTTTGCCGTCCTTCCCTTTGAGTTCGGTAACGTCGGTCAGCCATTTTTCGTTGGGCTTTCGGGCTTTGAACCCGCGTTTGAGGAGGTTTTTCCGATATCTCGCCCATGGCGGGATGGCGGTAGGCTTTTTTCGCCCGTATGAGGGCTTTCAGCCCCATCTGTTTCATCAACCGCGCCGCTTTTTTGCGGTTCCAACCCAATGCTGCGGCAATGCGCCTTTGCCCGTAGCGTCCTTTACGTCGTCGGTAGGTTTCGACAAGGAGGGCTTTGTCGGCTGCGTTGGGGGTCGGGTCGGTCTTGGTGGTGGTAGTAAAAGCTGCTTTTGGGCAGGTTTGCGATATGCAGCAGGTATTTGAGCGGGTGTTGCGCCCTCAGTGCTTGGACGGTTTGGCTTTGTCCTTTTCGGTCTGCTTTTGGCTGAGGGCTTTTAACTCCTTTAGGTAGGCAACCTGCGCGCATATAGCACAACTCTTCGATAAGCTCTGCCTGTGTTTTTCGTGGTCGGGTTTGTCGGCGATGAAGGGTTTTGCGGTGTTCGGTCATGGTTTTGGATTGTGGATGTTCGAGTGCGCCGATGCCGCCTTCTTGATAGGCGCGTATCCATCGTCGCAGGTGGGTTCGGGAGATGCCGTAGTGGTCTGCGGTACGCTGTTGGCTGCGTATATGCAGGTAGTGGAGTACGGCTTGGTATTTGAAGTGTAATGTATATTTGTCTCATAAAAACTGCACCTCGTGAGTTGGAGGGATGTCCAACTTTTGGGGTGCAGTTCAGGTTTCAGACGACCTTTTGATGTGTTGGCGATGGAATCAGCTACACGGTTTATTGGACTTCCAGTTTGGTTACGCCGCCCATATAAGGCTGCAAAAGCGGCGGAATATTGATGCTGCCGTCGGCGTTTTGATGGTTTTCCAAAACCGCGACCAAAGTACGGCCTACCGCCGCCGGAGCCGTTCAAAGTATGTACCAAGCGGTTTTTGCCGTTTTCGTCTTTGAAACGCGCCTTCATGCTGGCGGGCTTTGGAAATCTTCGCAGTTGGAGCAGCTTGAGATTTCGCGGTAGGTGTTTTGTGCGGGAACCCAGACTTCAAGTCGTAGGTTTTGGTCGCGCCGAAGCCCATGTCGCCGGCGTACACAGCGTAATCACGCGGTAGGGCAGTTCCAAAGCCTTCAGGATGTTTTCGGCATGACCGACCATTTCTTCCAGCGCTTCGTATGATTTTTCGGGATGAACGATTTGCACCCATTTCCACTTTGTCGAATTGGTGTTGGCGAATCAGACCGCGCACGTCTTTGCTGTATGCGCCCGCTTCGGAGCGGAAACATGGCGAATGGGCGGTCAGCTTCAGGGCAAATCGCTTCCGCCAAAATGCTGTCGGCAACGGCGTTACCAGCGTCACTCGGCGGTCGGAATCAGATATTGCGTTTTTTTGCCTCGTCGCCGCCGCGGGTAACATGGAACAAATCTTCTGCAAATTTAGGCAGTTGGCCCGTGCCTGCAGGGTGATGTCGTCCACGATGTAGGGTGTGGACTGCCCGGTGTAGCCGTGTTTCAGCGTGTGCGTATCGAGCATGAATTGCGCCAGCGCGCTGCAGGCGGGCGATTTGACCTTCATGACGGTAAAGCGCGCGCGGAGAGTTTTGCGCCGCCTTCGAAATCCAAGCCCAAAGGTTCGCCCAAACTCGACATGGTCTTTGATTTCAAAGTCAAATTCGCGTGGCGTACCGACTTTGCGAACTTCGACGTTTTCGGTTTCGTCTTTACCGACGGGTACACTTTCGTGCGGCAGGTTGGGTATGCTCAACAAACCATGCGTCCAATTCTTTCTGAACGGCATCCAAATCGGCGGCTGCCTGCTCCAAATCGGTTTTGATTTGGGCGACTTGATCCATTGCCGCCTGCGCCTCTTCGTGTTTGCTCTGTCCTTTCAATGCGCCGATTTGTTTGGAAATGCTGTTGCGCGAGGCTTGCAGTTCTTCGGTTTTCACTTGGACGGCTTTGCGCTGCTCTTCCAAGGCATTGAAACGTGCGGTATCAAACTCGTAACCGCGCTGCGCCAAACGTTCGGCGACGGCTGCGGTGTGGCTGCGTGAGCTGTTGGATGTCTCAACATTTTGTTCTCTCGATAAGATTTGGAAATGGCATCATTGTAAAACCAAATTAAGGATATTTTCACAATGGAAGCGTTGGGCGGCGGGCTTTTATGGCGGATATGAAAAGGGTCGTCTGAAACGCCGGATTTAAGTTTGAACTGGCCCCCAAATCTTGACACTCATAAAAGCCTATTCAGGCGCTTTCGTGCAAGCTGGGTTCTGTATGCGACAGGACTCAGCTTTTTCAATTTCAAACTGCAACGCTCCCGCTGTAGTAATCCCATATAGTCATCTATCTGCTTCATCAATTCATCTACCGTCAATTCACCCTGCTAGAGAAACACTCCGTCTTCAACACCGCAAAGAAGCTTTCCATCGGCGCATTGTCCCAACAGTTCGCCTTCGCGACATGCTTTGAACCATGGAATGCTCCGCAAGCAATTCCCCTATACCCCGCCGTACGGTACAGCACACCTTGGTCCGAATGCAGCATCGTTCCTTTATCAGTCAGACGGGGTGCGGCTTTTTCGAGCATTTCCTTCACCATTTCGCTGTTGGCATTGCGTGCTCGCGGCGTAGGCGACGATTTCCGTTGAACAAGTCCAAGATTGGCGAGAGGTACAGTTTGCCGTCCTTCCTTTGAGTTCGGTAACGTCGGTCAGCCATTTTTCGTTGGGCTTTCGGGCTTTGAACCGGCGTTTGAGGAGGTGTTCCGATATCTCGCCCATGGCGGATGGCGGTAGGCTTTTTCGCTCGTATGAGGGCTTTCAGCCCCATCTGTTTCATCAACCGCGCCACTTTTTGTGGTTCCAACCCAATGCTGCGGCAATGCGCCTTTTGCCCGTAGCGTCCTTTATGCCGCCGGGTAGGTTTCGACAGGAGGCTGTTCACTTCTGTCGGGATTAGGGCTGGTCTTGTGGTGGTAGTAAAGCTGCTTTTGGGCAGGTTTTGCGATGCAGCAGGTATTTGAGCGGTGTTGCGCCCTCAGTGTTTGGACGGTTTGGCTTTTGTCCTTTTTCGGTCTGTTTTTGGCTGAGGGCTTTTAACTCCTTTAGATAGGCGACCTCTGCGCGCATATAGCACAACTCTTCAATAAGCTCTGCCTGCGTTTTTTCTTGGTCGGGTTTATCTGCGATGAAGGGGTTTTTGCGGTGTTGGGGCATGGTTTTGATTGGGGATGTTCGAGTGCGCTGATACCACCTTCTTGATAGGCGCGTATCCATCGTCTCAGGTGTGCTTTCGGGAAATGCCGTAGTGGTCTGCGGTACGCCGTTGGCTGCGTATATGCAGGTAGTGGAGTACGGCTGGTATTTGAAGTGTAAATGTATATTTGTTTCATAAAAACTGCACCTTGTGAGTTGGAGGATGTCCAACTTTGGGGTGCAGTTCAGCTTTTCAGACGACCTCGGACGGATTCGGATACGCTAAACCCGATACCGTCAGACGAGCTTTTTCCTAATGCCCGCAATGTCTGCCAAAGACGGGCGGCGGTTTGCCTCATCAGGGTTTTTCGGCAGGGTGACGCCGGTTTGTCCGCATGTATTTGCCGTTGCGGTCTTTGTAGGAAGTTTCGCAGATTTCGTCGCCTCGAAGAAGAGGACTTGAGCCACACTCGCCGGCGTAGATTTTGGCGGGCAGGGGTGGTGTTGGAAAACTCGAGGGTCACGTAGCTTCTCCATTCCGGCTCAAACGGGGTGACGTTGACGATGATGCCGCAGCGGGCGTAGGTGGATTTGCCCAAGCAGACGGTCAGGACGTTGCGCGGGATGCGGAAGTGATTCGACCGTACGCGCCAGCGCGAAGGAATTAGGGGATGATGCGCAGTCGTCTTCGACGGTGACGAAGTTTTTCGGTCGAAGTTTTTGGGATCAACGATGGTGCTGTTGATGTTGGTGAAAATTTTAAATTCGTTGGCGCAGCGGATGTCGTAACCGTAGCTGGACGTGCCGTAGGAGATGATGCGCCGTCCGTTGGCTTTTGATTTGGTTCGGCTCGAAGGGTCGATCATGCCGAACTCTTCGCCCATGCGGCGTATCCATTTGTCGGACTTGATGCTCATAATGTTTTCCTTGTTTTCTTGCGGTTTTCGAGACGACGTCTGCGGAGAGGTCGCCTGAAAATGCGGGGCGGGAGTTATTTGGTTTTGGGCAGTTTCACTCTTTAATCATGCCGTTTTCGCATTTCATGATGAAGACGGTTTCGCCGTTTTGCGAGGCGTGAATTTGCCAGTGCCAGACCTTTTTGAACGTGCCCGACAGTACCATGTTGCGGAACTTGGTGCTGTTGGAATTGAACGGTTCTGATGAAGGTTTCGCGGTTGGCGGAGACGTGTAAACGCCTTGTCCGTCGAATTTGCCGTTTTTAAACGCGCCGGTGTAGCTGCGTCCGTCTTGGCAGCGCCATGTGCCTTTGCCGCGGGTTTGCTGTCTTTGCCGACATCGCTGTCGAGGTGCAGCCCGGTTCCCTGATAGGAAGTCAGGACGGCGGCTGAGGCGGGAGGGCAAGCATAATGGCGAGCGGCAGAATACGAGGTGTTTAAACATAAAGGTTGTCCATCGAGTAGGTTTCAGACGACCTTTATCGTAAAGGTCGTCTGAAAAATTAGTCTTGCCAGCCGCCCAAATAGGAAACCAGCTCTTCCAACATGGTGCTGACGGATTCCGCCATCAGGATTTGCGAGGCGAAGGCAAGGCTGGCGGCATCGTCGCCGTTGCTTTTCGGCTTCTTCCCTGCAATACGTCGAGGTATTGGATGCGTTTCTGAGCGTGAAGTCTTGCGTGAGGATAAAGGCGATTTGCTCGCGCCACACCAAGCCGAGCTGGGTTACTGGTTTTGCTGTTTTTGACGTGTTGGACCACTTCATCGGCAGTCAAATCTTGTTTGGACACTTTGACGACGGAAACAACATCGCTCTACGCCTTTGAGTTCGCAATCGCTGTCCAATTCAAAACCGCCTTCGCAATGCCCTGCAACAGCCAACTGGTCATCAGGAAGAGGGCGATTGCTTGGTATTCGGCAGCGAGGCTTTCAAACCGCCCAAGGCTTCGCGCAGCTTGGTCAGGATGTTTTCCGCTTGGCGGAAGCCGCGTTATTGACGAGCAGATAGCCGTGGCGGGTATTGAACACCGCTTCAGTGCGGCTGCTGCGGGTAAACGCGCGGGGCAGCAGGTCGTCTGTAATTTGTTCTTTAAGCTCTTGTTTTTCCTTGCGGCCGACATTGCGGGCTTCATTGTTTTGGATTTCCGCCACCTTCTCTCCAAAATATCGCGGATGACGCCGCAGGCAGGACTTTTTCTTCTTTTCAGGGCGACGCGCAAAGTAAAATCGGCAGGGAAAATGAGTTCGGGAGAGAACGAAACCGGTGCGGCAAAAGCCCTCGCTGGACCAGTCCAAACCTTGGCAGCGGGTGAATTCAGCCTCCGCAAGTTTGTCGGCAAGTACGTCCGCTTCGGGCAGCTTTTTCTTTTGCTGAGCGGATAAAAACTGATCTGCTTTGAACCACATGGTTTGTTTTCCTTTTCATTAAAAGCGGCATTATACAGGCAAAAGCGGATACAAAGATAAGGCGCAGAAGGGTCGTCTGAAACTGATTTGACCATAAAAAAACGCCCAACCCGTTGATGCAGCGTTTTAACGCTTATGTATAGTCTCGCAACCCGGTTACGCGCCCATCGTCTAGAGGCCTCAGGACACTGCCCTTTCACGGCGGCAACCGGGTTCGAATCTCGTAGGCGTGCTAGATTTCAACAAACCTTTACTGGAGAACAGTAAGTGGGCTTTATTTTTTGTCTTTGAGAATGGATGGGACTGGATAGTTAACATAGCCATCGAAGGAATTTTGGCTTGCTTTTTATGAAGTATAAAAATTCAAATTTATTATCAGTATCTTAGAAGCTAATTGTAAATTGCATTGAGTTTTAGGTAAGGCTGTCTGAAATATTTTCAGACGACCTTGGGTTTTAAACTTGAGTCAAAAATTTTTGTTTATATTCAGTAGGTGATATTGGTTTGTTAAATAGATATGTATTTTCCTCTATATCTTCATTTTCATAAACTTGAATTGGATTTTTCCGATTCTCCGGTCAATAAATATCCATTAAAGTCATCATTAGGGATATAACAGACAATATGTTTGAGTTGAGATACTGCTATAATTTTTATCTCTAATTTCATCATCTGTTGCTGAAACTGATATAAATTCACAAGCCAAGAAGCATCACCATTAACGTTAGAATAAATACTAAAGGCAGTATATTTCATTCAACTCATTTTTCTGAAAAACTTGATCATTAAGTTTTTTCAAAAAGTGGTTGCTAGAATTTTATTTGAAGAACAGCCTAAGGCTGAGGCAAGAAATTCTATAATTTCATCTATAGAGATTGGATTTTTAATGAAAAATCAAACATATAGTATCGCTATTTTTAAGTTTTTCGTAAAATATCTTAGTATATTATCCCCATTTTATTGTGAATAATATAAAGAAATAAAATATAAACTTAAAAATGGTTTGACTAAATAGGTTATAGGAGTAATTTGAAGATGAATATTAAATTTAAAAAATTTTGGTTTGAGTCAAACTGACGTTCAGCAAATGAGAGAATACGGAATTTTTGCCGGATAAAAAGACCTTACAAAATTTAATTAAGGCACATCATTCAAAGAAATCCCTGAGTCTGATGAGATTGGTCAATTGCAAGATAATTTAGGCTGTCGATTTGATGAAGATTATATTCAATTTTTACTTAAATACAATGGAGGAATTCCATCTAAAGTTAGAATAAAGGGTAATAAGATAGTTATAGACCATTTTGTCTTTTTAAATCTGACTATAGTCTTAACTCTATTATTGATATATATCCAGATTTTTAAACAATACAGGTTACCATTGTGAATACTCTTCGGGTGATAGTATTATTTTATCTTTTGGACGGAAAAATTCGGTTTTAATCATATATATTGATTCTATTGATGAAGAAGTGGGGATAGTGGCGGATAATTTTTTGAATTGCTGAGAAAGTTATATTAGTGTATAGCCCATATGGAATCCTAAAATTTAGATGCTCAATATGTTTTTAAGATTTTCTGATCACAGGTTTCAGACGACCCTCATCGCGAATCGCTCCTCTCGACGGCGGTGCGCAGTTACTGACAAAGCTTATAACTATAAAAGGGCGTAGGAAAGTCTAAAACAACTTCCACGGCTATGGTCCACTAGGGTCGTCTGAAAAGTTAAAACCTATTATTTTCTTTGCCTACACCCTGCTTCCCTGACTCATGTTTTTAAGGCGTGCTCACGACTAACAAAAAGGTAAGTCATTAATTTGAGGAATGCCCACATGATTCAGCTAACAGGCAGCAATCCTAAATGGTGCAGCTCCCTGTTCGATGGCAGCAGTTACCTTACGCATTTTCAGGATTCTCAAAGTCGTAGGGCTGCTCGGTGCTAATAATGATACCGCCACAATTCGGAAGATAGATAACCCTCGTTTGCGCTGGGTACTTCCTCAGGCAGGATTTCGGCGGTAGGAAAGGAAAACCATTCTAAAAGCCATACGTTTTTGTAAAGGAAAAATGGCGGACTTCGAAGGGTAAAAACGGTTTATTCCTTGAAACCGCAATGCGGCAGATATTTATCCAAATAAAAGAATATCCATTCTTTTTATCAAGGCTTTACTGATATCGGATTCGTTCATCAAAAAGTAATGACCCAAATTAACATCCCCATCAATATTTAAACTAGACGCAATTTAAACAAACCGTGTCGTTTTTCTATTGCACTGATGTCACCCTCATATCTATGCCATTCCTCATAGGGCACATTCAGCCAGTCCAGGTCGAACATTTCGGCTCATGCCGTACTTCTTCCGAAGTCAGTGCAAAATCCTTCATCAGCGCAAAGATCGGCAAGAGGCAGAGGAAACTCGACATATTTGTCTTTATAGTTGTGATTGTAGTTTTTACTGGTCTTGATCACCGGATAGCTTTTGTCTTTAAAGTTGACCATGCCGTTTTTTGATATTTCTACGTTCTGTCAACAGTTTTACCGTAACTGTATCGTTACATACAAATAGCTCTTGGAGATGTTCTTTTGAAAAAGCTAACATATCCTTGAATACACGATCGAAGGAAGCTGCATAACGGTGGAAATGCATTATGAAATCGATTTTTCATTTAGTTTCCTATATTCATTCTTTTTGACGCATTTGGGATTCGCTGCAATTTCCGTCCGCCTATCGGATACTGCTAGAGTTCAATATTATTAAAAATTCTCGATTCTATAGCGTCGAATGTTTCCATATCTAAATGCGCCCATTTATATTCACTGACAAAAATCCCGCAGCATTTTGGCTTTTTGACACGGTTCTGCCCCATGCGTCATAAATGGTTTTCCTCAGATATTCTTTAAGCGCGCTGGTTACCTCGTCTGGTGCTGAGGCGGAAATGATGATGTAGTCGTTGACTGCACTTTCAATCCTGCTGCAACGGCTTCGTCATACAACGATGAAAATTTTTGAAAAATCGTTCAATAAAGATTTAATTTCCTCTTCTTTTCAAGCCTGTGTAAAGTTTTAAAAATCCACTGCTTTTTCGGCTTCGTGATCTATATCGTCATCGTCTAAGTAGCTGCACGTTAAAATCAAACATTGTATGTGTCCTTTCTAAAAAGTAATTGTTGTGTTTTGGGTGGCGAACCGAAAAATGTCATGTTTTAAATGCTTTCATGAATATCTGAAATGTTTTCCTTCTAGCAAAAATATAGTGGATTAACTTTAAACCAGTACAGCGTTGCTCGCCTTAGCTCAAAGAGAACGATTCTCTAAGGTGCTGAAGCACCAAGTGAATCGGTTCCGTACTATCTGTACTGTCTGCGGCTTCGTCGCCTTGTCCTGATTTAAATTTAATCCACTATATGCTGCAGATAAAAAGCGCATTGTCAAATTTACATATGAGGGAAAGTGGGCAAGGTTGAACCGTAGGGCACATCAGCATCTCCTCGAGAATGTTAATTGTA
>BNJS01001536.1_pt1 | contig 13982 bp, 17 predicted proteins | sample 8540461 | NCBI WGS metagenome assembly BNJS01 (sample SAMD00202454, study PRJDB9452) | human saliva metagenome | isolation source: human saliva | place: Japan
TTACCTCAAGACCTTCAAAGTGAAGTAAACAAAGAAGAGTCTGGGACAAAAAGATTTTTGATTTAAGGAATTCTTTATTACAATAAATTTTTTTAAAATCGATAGATTAGACAAAAAAAGCAAACAAGACAGAATTCTAAGTGTCAGATAACTGATTTTTGTTCGCTTTTTTTATATTTAAGGTTAGACTTTTGTCCCAGACTCTTCTTTTTATCACTACTATTCAACCACTTAGACCGAGATATAGACCAGATAGACAAAAAGGGCTTGTTCTTGACCCCCTCTGCTATAATGTTTTTTTGTAATGGACGTGAGGGGGCATTCGCAGATAACTCAAGTCCATAAAAAAAGAAAATGGAGACAAAAAAATGAAAAAAATTATTGGGACTTGTATTCTTAGTAGCAGCAGCGCTAGTATTGTATTTCGGTTCTGTTGGTTGGCCAAGTTTGGATGTCAATCTCTGGTCACTGATTCCAGTTGGATTGTTCCTCTATTTTCAGGCTAGAAAACTTTTTTTAAAAAAAGACTACAGGGCTAGTCTGATGTGCCTTATCATTGCCTTTATTATTGCAAATACTATTTTTGATATTTTGCCAATTTCAAGTGGTTTGGTGATTGGTGCGGGAGTGCTAGCTTGTGTAGGACTTGGATACCTCTTTCCTGATAAAGATAAAAAAGAAGTCAACTCAAAAGAGCCTGGGACAAAATAGTTCTCAACCACAAAAAAAGCTAGAGATTTCCAATAGCGAAACTCTAGCTTTTTTTAATTTTTGAGTCGTTCTCTTATTGTATTTTATGAGGTTATTAGCCATAAGTACCAATCCCATGTCAATTCTTACTTGACGCTTCCCTCTCAGATTACATCTCTTGTAACCCAAACAAGCCTTTATCTGCCCAAAGACAGGTTCCACATCAATCTTACGTTGAGCGAAAATCTGTCTACCTTTTGAAAGTCCGTCTGTGTTTTTCTGATGTTTGATATGGTGAAAACGATAACACCAGCCGTCAGGATGTGTATAGCTATCCTCCTTGTCATCATAGTGAAGCACAAATTGGTTTTCAGTAGCGATTTGAAGGCTATAAGCAGCCTTGAGTTGGCCATATTGAAAATAGACCTGTATCTGTTCTTGAAGTTTGGCGGAGAATTTCTCTGTCGCTTTCTTCCACACGAAACTGTACTTGTTGGCATTGGCTTCAATCTTAGTCCCGTCAATAAACAGACAATCTAAGGTTACTAACTCTTCCATTTTTAAACGAAGATTGAGGTCGATGAAAAGATCACGAATGAGTTCTTCCATCCCTTCAGCGGCACGAAAACGATTGATGGTGCGGTAGCTGACAACCAACTGTCCTGTTAGGTATTGCATAGCCAGATTTTCAATCATCATTTTTTCGATTTTTCGACCAGAGAAAATCCCTTGTGAATAGGCAAATAGAAGAGCAGATACAAGCATTTTAGGGTGATAAGACGGGCGACCAAAGGCATGATAAAAGGCGTGGAAGTGACAATCCTCCAAGGTATTCACCACTTTTTCAATAGTAAAGACGAGATGGTCTTGTGGCAAGAAAGAACTGATTTCTAGTGGTAAAGTTGTTTGATTTGTGTTATAGTGAATATGCATGGGATAGCCTTTCTAAATGGTTTATTAAGCAATTCTATTTTACCAAGACTATCGCAACCATGCAAAAAGCAACGGCAAATCCGTTGCTTTTTTTTTGGAGATAAGGGACTATTGTCCCAGACTCATTTTTTATTTACCAGCGTAATATTTTTGAATTCCTTTCACGATACCTGCTACCAGTTTGTCTTGGTAGTGGCTATCTCTGATTTGTTGGCTTTCAGTGAAATTATCCATATAACCAAGTTCAAGGAGGACGGCTGGTTTAGCTGTTTCGCGTAGTACGGCAAAACTTCTTTCTAACTGACCAGCATCCTTAGCCCCTGTTTCGGATAAGAGAGAGGAGTGGATAGCAGCAGCGAGGCGCTTACTTTCACTAATGCGATCAGGATGGTTGTGCCAGTATGGATTAATCTTACTTGGATAATCAGGTTCATCGCTATAGGAGTAGGTTTGAATACCGCTCGCTTTTGAATATGCGCTTCCAGTTGCATTGAAGTGGATACTGATAAAAATATCAGAGTTGGTCTTATTAACCATACGAGAACGTTCCGTGATAAAGTCGACATAGACATCACTGTCTCGAGAAGTTAGAACCTTGTAGCCCAGTTCTTCTAGCTTAGCGCGAAGTTTGCGATATATTTGCATATTGAGATCTTTTTCAGCGACATTGTAGTAAAAGGCACCGGAATCTCGACCACCATGCCCAGGATCTAGGAAGATGGTATTGCTATATTGACCTTTTGTAAAACCAACGTCTTCTGATATTTCAGAAACCCATTGGCCGTATTTTTTTGAAACAAATGTTTCTTACCATTTATCTGGTATGTTCCTGAAACATAATGTCCATTATCATCTAGGTAGTAATATGCTTTGTATGCGTCATCGTAAATCCACTCGCTCTTTGCCATGTAACCACCTGATTTGAGATAAAAAGCTCCCATCCATTCACGGTTTGCATAATGTCCATTTGCTTTTAGATAGAACCAGCTCTTGTAGAATTTATCAAATATCCACTCTTTTTCAGCCATTGCTCCACTAGTTTTGAGGTAGTAGTTTCCTTTCCATTTGTCTGCTAGCATTCCACCATTCTGGTCAAAATAGTACCAAGAACCCTGAATCTTTTGCCAGTTTTCTTGGACATATCTCCCTGACCCGTTCGCATAGAACCAAGTATCCTTGATTTTGACCCAGTTGTTTTCAACCATAGCTCCACTCTGGTTGAAGAGGTAACCCTTGAAGGTTGTCGCACTCAGCATTCCACCGTCTTTGTCAAAGTAGTACCAAAAACCGTTGATTTTCTCCCATTTGTCCTGCAAAATTTTTCCAGAAGGAGCGATATAGTACCAAATTTGGTCTAATTTAGTCCAGCCCTTTTCCGCCATAGTTCCGCTTTTTGTGAGCAGATAACCGTCAATGGCAGTGTTGCTGAGCATGCTTCCAGTTTGGTCAAAATAGTACCAAGAGCCGTTAATTTTTTTCCAGCTGTTCTGAGCAAGTCGTCCAGAGGAATCAGCATAATACCATTGGTTGTCCAATTTGGTCCAACTATTTTCTACCATAACCCCGTCTTGGTCAAAGGCATAGCCTTTGTAGATAGTAGAATGAAGACGATTACCATCTTGATCGAAGTAGTACCATTTGTCTTGGATTTGTTTCCAATTCAAAGCAGGCTTATCATCTTGGTAAAAGCGCCAGTTTTGATTTTCTTGGTACCACCCTTCTTTTTTGGGACGTTCTTCTTTAATTTTTTCTGTAGTTTTTTCTTTTGGGAATGTTTCTGATTCAGCTTTCTCTTTAACGATAGAATCTTTCTTTGATTCTTTAGTGGTTGATTCCTTGATAGCAGATGTGGATTGAGTTGTGTTTTCTTCTGCTGATATTGATGCTTGTGACAATCCTGTGATAGAGAGTGCGATGGCACTTGCTAATATTAACTTTTTTTCAACATTTTTTTCTCCAATTTTTTTATTTTTCCAAGACATATTATAAAAATATGTTTTAGAGTTTTTCAACTATCGAATTGAACTTCTTCTAGTAGATACTCGATAAAGCGTTCGCCCATCTTGGATAGGCTGGTTTTTTCATGCTGGATATAGACCAGCTCAATGGGATCGTCTATGTCCAGTGGAATGGAAACGATATTGTCTCCGTTAAGGTTGCTGTTCAAAATCCCTGTTGCGATCGTGTATCCGTCCAAACCAATCAAGAGATTAAAGAGGGTGGCACGGTCGCTGACTACGATGGATTTCTTGTGATGCTCTTGTGAAAGAATCTCCTCTGAAAAGTAGAAGGAGTTGTGCGTCCCTTGGTCATAGCTGAGGTAAGGGAAATTCTCCAAATCTTCTAGTTTAACCTTATCTTTCTTTGCCAGAGGATTGGTCTTGCTGACGAAGATATGGGGCTGAGCTGTAAAGAGATGGTGGGCCAAGAGGTGGTTGTCATCCAGCATTTTTGTTAAAACATCACGGTTATAACTGTTTAAGAAGAGGACACCGACTTCACTACGGAAGTTCTTGACATCGTCGATAATCTCCCAAGTCCTAGTTTCACGAAGGAAAAGCTCGTATTTTTCCATATCACTTTTCTTAAGTAGCGATACAAAGGCATTGACTACAAAGGCATAGTGTTGAGACGAAACGCTAAAGAGTTCGCGGTGGGCAACAGGGGTTTTTTTATAGCGTTCCTCCAAAAGCTGAGTTTGCTCGACAACTTGACGGGCATAGGAGAGAAACTCCATCCCATCACGGGTCAAGGTAATGCCCTTGGGATTACGAATAAAAATTTCAATACCCATTTCATTTTCCAAGTCTCGAACAGCATTTGAAAGACTGGGTTGGGTGATAAAGAGTTGCTTGGCTGCTTCATTCATAGAGCCAGTTTCGACGATTTTGATAATATAGTGTAATTGTTGAATTCTCATGCTTTTATTGTACCACACTTGGTGAAGAATGAGCAAAGAAGATGAAGGGAAGAGAGGAAAGACCCAAACTGGTATTGAAAAAAAGTCTAAAATCTGTTAGAATGAAAGCTATGAAAACATTCTATGATGTGCAGCAATTTCTCAAACAGTTTGGCATTATTGTCTATGTGGGGAAGCGCTTGTATGATATTGAACTGATGAAGCTCGAACTCTCTCGGATTTATGATGCAGGTCTGATGGACAAGCTAGACTATCTAGAGGCGGAAGCTGTTCTTCGTAGAGAGCACAAGATAGAATTAGACTACATAGAGAAAAATGGAGATAAGAACTTATGACAATTTGGAGTTTTGTGGGGAATCGTACTAGCGATGGCGGCATGGATGGGGTATAACTACCTTCGTATTCGTCGTGCGGCTAAGATTGTAGACAATGCAGAGTTTGAAGCCTTGATTCGGAAAGGGCAATTGATTGATGTCCGTGATGCAGCAGAATTTCACAGAAAACATATCCTCGGAGCTCGCAATATTCCTTCAAATCAGTTGAAGTCAAGCCTTGCAGCTCTTCGCAAGGATAAACCTGTCCTTCTCTACGAAAACCAACGCGGACAACGAGTGACCAATGCAGCTCTCTATCTGAAAAAACAAGGTTTCTCTGAGATTTATATCCTTTCTTATGGATTGGATTCTTGGAACGGGAAGGTCAAGACGAGCTAACATTCTGTTAAAAAAATGTCGAATGATAGATAAAGCTTGCATTTTATGGTATCATCATTTATATTAATTTTAAGGAGATTTTATAATATGAATTCACAACAAAAGAAAAAACCTTCACTTATTTTAGGTATCTTATCTATCGTCCTTGGTTTGCTATTTCCAATAGTTGGTCTGATTTTGGGGATCATAGGATTGGTCTTGGCTTTTTCATACCAAAAAGAATCTGGACTAGACTATAAAACAGAAAAAAATTCTCAACATCGTAGGACTTGTGGTTTCTGTACTTAACTGGATTGTAACTGTCGCAGTATTTTTTTAGAATTGTAGCTGTCGCAGTATTTTTTAGATAAGCAATAAACAAAAAGCTTTATATAAAGCTTTTTTTCTTTTATCCACTTTTCTCTAAATAGTTTTTAATGATTTCTAATTCCTCTGGATTTAAGGGACGGTATTGCCCTTCTGATAGCTCTGAATTTAATGTAAAATCGCCGAACTGGACTCTTTTTTAAGGCAGTCACCTTGACACCAACTGATAGAAACATCTTCTTGACTTGATGAAATTTGCCCTCAGAGATAGTGATGGTGGCCCGGCTCTCTGTTGGGCTTGCGGCTAGAATTTCAAGCTGAGCAGGTTTACAAGTGGTCCCATCTAAAAAGATAATCCCATCTTTGAATTTTTGGATATGGTCTGACGTGAGCGGTCCGTTGACTTCCACTTGATAAGATTTATCAACATGGTACTGGGGATGAAGGAGTTGAAAACCAAGAGGTCCATTGTCTGTCAAAAAGGAGCAGTCCCTGTCGTATCGCGGTCTAGTCTGCCGATAGCATAGAGCTGGTCAGACTGGCCGTCAGGTGGGAGGAGATCCATGACGGTTGGCAGTTTCTTATCCTTGCTAGCTGTAACGACTCCGTTTGGCTTATGAAGCATGAGGTAGTTGTGCTCGTAGCCTTGGATTTGTCGTCCTTGAAAGACTAGTTTTTTTGCAATCCTGTATCGATATTTTTGAGCGAGGGAGCGAGCTGGACAATCATCCACTAGGATTTCTTTTTAATAGAGCCTGTTTCATAGTCTTGCGACTGATTTTTTTCTTGGGCTAATAATCTATCTAAACGCATACCAGCCTATCTTATCATAAGTCTCTGACTTTGAAAAGGGATGACATGGCGAGAAAAAGCAGAGTGAAAAACATTTACACTTGCTTGAGTTATGTCATTTGACTGAAAAATGTGGTATAATTGCTCAGTTAGAAAATAAATTTTAAATATTATAGAGGAAAAACATGACAAAATTAAGAGAAGATATCCGTAACGTAGCCATTATTGCCCACGTTGACCACGGGAAAACAACCCTCGTTGATGAATTGTTGAAACAATCTTCAACATTGGACGCTCGTACAGAGTTGGCAGAGCGCGCTATGGACTCAAACGATATCGAAAAAGAGCGTGGAATTACCATCCTTGCCAAGAATACTGCTGTAGCTTACAATGGCACACGCATCAACATCATGGACACACCAGGACACGCGGACTTTGGTGGAGAAGTGGAACGTATCATGAAAATGGTCGACGGTGTTGTCTTGGTCGTAGACTCTTATGAAGGGACTATGCCGCAAACCCGTTTCGTATTGAAAAAAGCCTTGGAACAAAAACCTTGTCCCAATCGTTGTTATCAATAAAATCGACAAACCGTCTGCTCGTCCAGAAGAAGTTGTCGATGAAGTCTTGGAACTCTTTATCGAGCTCGGTGCAGACGATGATCAGCTTGATTTCCCAGTTGTCTATGCTTCAGCTATCAACGGGACATCATCCTTGTCTGATGATCCAGCTGACCAAGAAGCAACAATGGCGCCAATCTTTGATACCATCATCGAACACATCCCAGCTCCAGTAGACAACTCAGATGAGCCTTTGCAGTTCCAAGTGTCACTTTTGGACTATAATGACTTCGTAGGTCGTATCGGTATCGGACGTATCTTCCGTGGTACGGTTAAGGTTGGAGACCAGGTTACCCTTTCTAAATTGGATGGTACAACCAAAAACTTCCGTGTTACAAAACTCTTCGGTTTCTTTGGTTTGGAACGTCGTGAAATTCAAGAAGCCAAAGCTGGTGACTTGATTGCTGTTTCTGGTATGGAAGACATCTTTGTTGGTGAAACCATCACACCAACAGATGCAGTTGAGGCTCTTCCAATCCTACACATCGATGAGCCAACGCTTCAAATGACTTTCTTGGTTAACAACTCACCATTTGCAGGTCGTGAAGGAAAATGGGTAACTTCTCGTAAGGTGGAAGAACGCTTGCAAGCAGAATTGCAAACAGACGTTTCTCTTCGTGTTGAACCAACAGACTCACCAGATAAATGGACTGTTTCAGGTCGTGGAGAATTGCACTTGTCAATCCTGATTGAAACCATGCGCCGTGAGGGTTATGAACTTCAAGTATCTCGTCCAGAGGTTATCATTAAAGAAATCGATGGTGTTAAATGTGAGCCATTTGAACGCGTGCAAATCGATACTCCAGAAGAATACCAAGGTTCTGTTATCCAAAGCCTTTCTGAACGTAAGGGTGAAATGTTGGATATGATTTCAACTGGTAATGGTCAAACTCGTTTGGTCTTCCTTGTTCCAGCGCGTGGTTTGATCGGATACTCAACTGAGTTCTTATCAATGACTCGTGGTTACGGTATCATGAACCATACCTTCGACCAATACTTGCCATTGATTCCAGGAGAAATTGGTGGACGTCACCGTGGTGCCCTTGTTTCCATCGATGCTGGTAAGGCAACAACCTACTCAATCATGTCTATCGAAGAACGCGGAACCATCTTTGTCAACCCAGGTACTGAGGTTTACGAAGGAATGATCATCGGTGAAAACTCTCGTGAAAACGACTTGACAGTTAACATCACTAAGGCCAAACAAATGACCAACGTCCGTTCAGCGACTAAGGACCAAACAGCGGTTATCAAGACACCTCGTATTTTGACCCTTGAAGAGTCTCTTGAATTCTTGAATGACGATGAGTACATGGAAGTAACGCCTGAGTCAATCCGTTTGCGTAAGCAAATCCTCAATAAGGCAGAGCGCGAGAAAGCCAACAAAAAGAAAAAATCAGCTGAATAAGGGCTAGAAAGAGATAAAGATGGTCTATTTAATCATAGGGATACTCTTATTACTACTCTATGTATTTGCGACACCTCAAAGTATCAAAGGAACAGTCAACATCGTTATCTTGGTCTTTGTAGTTGTTGCACTCTTGATTTTGCTGATGTTGTCCATCTTGCAAATCTTCCAATTACCGACAGAATTCTTTTGTCACAATCGCCATGCTGGCCCTAGCCTACTTTAGCTTGAGAGACATTACGCTCATGTCTGTAAAAAAGAGCAAAAGAAGATAAATAGAAAGAGAGCTAAGGCTCTCTTTTTCAATGTCAGAATGAGGGCTAGAGCATTTTCATTTAGTATTATTTCCATAAAAATGGTAAAATAGTAGCAGTAGAAATGGAGTTTGAGACATGAAAGTAATCGATCAATTTAAAAAAATAAGAAAGTTCTTGTTTTAGGTTTGGCTAAGTCTGGTGAGTCTGCAGCTCGTTTGTTGGACAAGCTGGGGGCTATTGTGACAGTAAATGACGGCAAGCCTTTTGAGGAAAATCCTGCTGCGCAAAGCTTGCTAGAAGAGGGAATCAAGGTTGTCACTGGTGGGCATCCTTTGGAGCTCTTGGATGAAGATTTCGCTCTGATGGTGAAAAATCCAGGGATTCCTTATAGCAATCCCATGATTGAGAAGGCTTTGGCGAAGGGGATTCCAGTCTTGACTGAGGTGGAATTGGCTTATTTGATTTCGGAAGCGCCAATTATCGGTATCACTGGTTCAAATGGGAAAACAACCACAACGACCATGATTGGGGAAGTTTTGTCTGCTGCTGGTCAACGCGGTCTCTTGTCAGGAAATATCGGCTTTCCTGCTAGTCAAGTGGCTCAAACTGCGACAGCCAAGGATACTCTTGTCATGGAGCTTTCTTCTTTCCAGCTGATGGGTGTCCAAGAATTCCATCCTGAGATTGCGGTTATTACCAACCTCATGCCCACTCATATCGACTATCATGGTTCTTTTGATGAGTATGTGGCAGCTAAGTGGAATATCCAGAACAAGATGACAGCAGCTGATTTCCTTGTCTTGAACTTTAACCAAGACTTGGCAAAAAGACTTGGCCACAAAAAAACACAAGCTACCGTTGTTCCATTTTCAACACTGGAAAAGGTTGATGGAGCTTATCTGGAAGATGGTCAACTCTACTTCCGTGGGGAAGTGGTCATGGCAGCTAGTGAAATCGGTGTTCCAGGTAGCCACAATGTGGAAAATGCCCTTGCAACAATTGCAGTAGCTAAACTCCGTGGTGTAGACAATCAAACCATCAAGGAAACTCTCTCAGCCTTTGGTGGTGTAAAACACCGTCTCCAGTTTGTTGATGAAATTCAGGGTGTCAAATTCTATAACGATAGCAAGTCAACCAATATCTTGGCTACCCAAAAAGCCTTGTCAGGATTTGAAAACAGCAAGGTCATTTTGATTGCAGGTGGATTGGACCGCGGCAATGAGTTTGACGAGCTGGTGCCAGACATCACTGGCCTCAAGAAAATGGTCATCCTTGGTCAGTCTGCAGAACGGGTCAAACGGGCAGCGGATAAGGCTGGTGTGGCTTATGTAGATGCGACAGATATTGCTGATGCGACCCGCAAGGCTTATGAGCTAGCAACTCAAGGAGATGTGGTTCTTCTCAGCCTGCCAATGCTAGCTGGGATATGTATGCTAACTTTGAAGTACGTGGTGACCTATTTATCGACACAGTAGCGGAGTTAAAGGGATAATATGAAAAAAATAGTTTTTACTGGTGGGGGAACGGTTGGACACGTCACCCTTAACCTCTTATTAATGCCTAAGTTTATTGAAGACGGCTGGGAAGTTCACTATATTGGTGACAAGCATGGAATCGAACACCAAGAAATCCTCAAGTCAGGTCTGGATGTGACCTTCCATTCTATTGCGACTGGGAAATTGCGTCGTTATTTCTCCTGGCAAAATATGCTGGATGTCTTCAAAGTTGCCTGGGGTATCGTCCAATCCCTCTTTATCATGTTACGACTGCGTCCACAGGCTCTTTTTTCTAAGGGGGGCTTTGTCTCGGTACCGCCGGTTATCGCAGCGCGTGTGTCAGGAGTACCTGTCTTTATTCACGAATCGGACCTATCTATGGGCTTGGCCAATAAAACTGCCTATAAATTCGCAACCAAGATGTACTCAACCTTTGAGCAGCCTGCTAGTCTTGCAAAAGTCGAGCATGTGGGGGCAGTGACCAAGGTAACAGGCCAAGAGATGCCAGAACCAGACGAATTGGTGGATATTCAAACCCACTTTAATCCCAACTTACCGACGCTCCTTTTCGTCGGTGGGTCAGCAGGAGCCCGTGTTTTTAACCAACTGGTAACAGACCATCAGAAAGAACTGACAGAGCGCTACAATATTATCAATCTCACTGGAGATTCAAACCTCAATGAGTTGAGTAAAAATCTCTTTCGTGTTGATTATGTGACGGAACTCTATCAACCCTTGATGGAGATGGCAGATGTGGTGGTAACGCGTGGTGGTGCCAATACGATTTTCGAACTCTTGGCCATGGCGAAACTCCATCTCATTGTCCCTCTTGGACGTGAGGCGAGCCGAGGAGACCAGATTGAAAATGCGGCCTATTTTGTTAAAAAAGGCTATGCAGCAGAACTCCAAGAGACAGAATTGACCTTGGGAAGCTTGGAGGAGAAACTCAGTCACTTGCTTAGTCACAAGGACCAATACCAAGCTAGTATGAGGGCTTCAACTGAATTGAAATCTCTTGATGATTTTTTATGCCCTACTAAGAAAAAGACTTATCATAAGGAAAACCAATGTCAAAGGATAATAAAAAAGAATCAAACCAGAAACAAGAATTGTCTGAATGGCAGAAACGGAATCAAGAATACCTGAAAAAGAAGGCTGAGGAGGGAGCTGCTCTAGCTGTGGGAAAGGAAAAACCAAGCTCGGAAGGAGGGCAACTCTAAGCTATTGGAGGAGGCCAAGAAATCCTCTACTGATTCAGATGAGGAAGCCGTAAGTCCAAGTCAGAAACCCTCCAAGAAAGATGAGAAAGCTCAAAAGGAAGACAGCGAAGTAAAAAAAGAGAAAGAGAAGAAGAAAAAAGAAAAGCCAGAAAAATCTGTCAAGCCGAAAATTGCTCCCGTTCATATATGGAGGGCAGTTAGTATCTTGGTGCCGAGTGTTCTGGTTCTCCTCCTTTCTATCTATCTCTTGACTCCTTTTTCGACTCTCAAGCATATCGAGGTTAAGGGAAATGTCCAGACCCCAGTGGATGACATTAAACAGGTTTCTGGCATTCAGGATAGTGACTATACCTTGTCTTTGTTATTGAACAAGGACAAGCACGCTGAGAAGATCAAGTCGAATCACTGGATAGAGTCAGCAAAGATTGACTACAAATTTCCAACAAACTTTACGATTGAAATCAAAGAGTTTGAGATTGTGGGCTACTATGTGACAGGTGAAGACCACTATCCAATCCTGTCTAGTGGAATAATTAACTCAAGCCCTGTCAACCTTTTGAACCTGCCTGAGACCTACTTAACAGTCACCTTTAACGATGAGCAACAGGTGAAGGATCTGATTGCAGGTCTTTCTAGCATCAGTGAGGACATAAAGAGTCAAATCCAGAAGATCGAACTAGCACCAAGTAAGGCAACTGCAGATCTTCTAAAAATCACCATGCTAGATACAGATGAGATCTTGGTTCCCTTGTCAGAGTTGAGTAAAAAATTGCCTTATTACAGCAAAATTAAGCCACAACTAGCAGAACCGAGTTTTATCGATATGGAAGCTGGAATCTATAGTACTAGCCTAGTGGATAAACTTTTGGAAGAAGCTGAGGAAAAAGCTAAAAAAAGAGGCACAGGAAGCTGAGAAGAAAAAACAGGAAGAAAAAGAAGCTGAAGAAAAGAAACAACAGCAACAACAATAAAGCCCAGTTTTTACTTGACAAGTTCCTATATAAATAATAGAATAGTAAAAAACCTTTAAAGCAGTCCAGAGAGGCAGCTAAGGTTAGACGGTGAAAGGGTGGAGACTACCCATTTTTCGTGGAACCTTGCTGCTAGCAGGTTCCTTTTTTCATAGTCTTTTTAAGGAGTTTGGTGGACTGTAAGAAGAATCAGAAGGAGAAATATATGCGTGAGAGTCGCCCGGTCATTGCCCTAGATTTTCCAAGTTTTGAAGAAGCAAAGGAATTTTTAGCCCTTTTTCCAGCAGAGGAAAAACTCTATGTCAAGGTTGGAATGGAAATCTATTATGCGGTAGGCCCTGAAGTTGTACGTTATTTGAAATCATTAGGACACAGCGTTTTTTTGGATCTCAAATTGCATGATATTCCAAACACGGTTAAATCGACCATGAAAATCTTGTCCAGCCTTGGAGTTGATATGACCAATGTTCAGGCTGCAGGTGGGGTTGAAATGATGCAGGCTGCGCGTGAAGGGTTGGGAGATAAGGGAATTCTCATCGCGGTGACCCAGTTGACCTCAACATCCGAAGAACAGATGCAAGACTGCCAAAATATTCAAACGAGTCTGCAAGAATCAGTGATTCACTATGCTAAGAAAACAGCAGAAGCTGGATTGGATGGAGTGGTTTGTTCAGCCCAAGAAGCCCAACTCATCAAGGAAGCTACAAACGAAGATTTTATTTGCTTGACGCCAGGTATTCGACCAGCAGGTGCTGAAGCAGCGGATCAAAAACGCGTAGTGACCCCTGGTCAGGCCTATCAAATCGGTAGTGACTACATTGTAGTAGGTCGTCCAATCACGCAGGCGGAAGACCCTGTAGCAGCCTACCATGCGATCAAGGAAGAATGGACACGAGACTGGGCCTAAAGCGTATTCGCTAAGAGATGTAAGGATAAGAAGGAGAAAACCATGACACTTGCTAAAGACATTGCTAGCCATCTATTGAAAATTCAGGCAGTTTACCTTAAACCAGAAGAGCCTTTTACTTGGGCATCGGGTATCAAGTCACCTATCTATACAGATAACCGCGTGACTCTGGCTTACCCAGAAACTAGAACCTTGATTGAAAATGGTTTTGTAGATGCTATCAAGACAGCCTTTCCAGAGGTAGAAGTGATTGCAGGAACAGCGACAGCAGGGATTCCCCACGGAGCCATCATTGCTGACAAAATGAACCTGCCCTTTGCCTATATCCGTAGCAAACCAAAAGACCACGGAGCAGGCAACCAAATCGAAGGCCGTGTAGCCCAAGGTCAAAAGATGGTCGTTGTCGAAGATTTGATTTCAACTGGTGGTTCTGTTCTCGAAGCAGTGGCAGCTGCTAAACGCGAAGGGGCAGATGTTCTTGGTGTTGTAGCGATTTTTAGTTATCAACTACCAAAAGCAGATAAGAACTTTGCGGATGCTGGTGTCAAATTGGTGACACTATCTAACTATAGCGAGCTCATTCACCTAGCCCAAGAAGAAGGTTACATCACACCAGAAGGACTTGCTCTCTTAAAACGCTTTAAAGAAGACCAAGAAAATTGGCAAAATGCTTAAAACTTAGAGAATCAGGTAGTCACAAGGATTACCTGATTTTTTGAAAAAGGTTCAGGTAATCAGTTTGAAATTCT
>BNJS01002652.1_pt1 | contig 13921 bp, 11 predicted proteins | sample 8540461 | NCBI WGS metagenome assembly BNJS01 (sample SAMD00202454, study PRJDB9452) | human saliva metagenome | isolation source: human saliva | place: Japan
GAGCGGACAGACAAGAAAACTTCTATATGTGCTTGCCTCTTGCGGGGCATGTGATGCTGCTTGTTGTTAAGAATAGGGTAAAACCGTGAAGCATCTAGTGCCGAATATGTTCTGTAAGGCTTCATTCTTCACCCAGGAAGATGTGGATACTCCTCCGCGAAGGGCCCCAGCGCCTCCGCACTCTCAAGCTCAGGATGCTCAGGATCAAACCTATCCACAACCACCACATGCCCCCGGAAAAAATCCCGCACCAGCGGAAGGTTCTTCTCAGAACATTCAAAACCATAAATAAACTTAAGATCTTCATCTCCGTCACGAAGACGTTCCCAGCGATAACGATCCTGCATACGTGCAATATGCTGGTATAAGGTATCCGCTTCTGCCGGGCTACTGCGGATTAAACCATCAAAGTCAGAAACATAAACAAAAAGCCCTTGCGACAGGTCCTTCCATTGATCAATTTCTTCAACAAAATCAAGCGTCCACCACGCACCTTCGTCTGGCAAAGGCCAAGGACAATCAATGGCACGAATAACTTCCGCCTCTAGACTATCCGAGTCAGAGATATTGGAACTTATAAAATTTACGATTTGCCAGCCTGCTTTCACAAGAGACCCAACACGCTCCCGCAAAATATGGGACTCTTTAATATATATAACTGGAATAAATCCCCAGACCTCATCAATTTGCTCCACGCTAATTCCCCTCAGTAATACAAAATCTTTATAATGGTTGGGAGTATAGTAAATATCACCATTACTACCTACTACCGAACGTTCACTGTCCCGTTTTACCGGCAACCTAGGTTCGTCTCGCATAATATGCCCAGCGTCATGAACGTCGATTTCAAAATATCGAATACTGAGGTTTATTCAGGTGTGCTTTACCCATTACTGCCGCCGGTATAGGAAGTGCTTTCTGGGTACTCGTCAGGATCATTAATCCAGTCATCTCCATCTTCATACAGCGGGTCAGGAAAACCATTCGGAAAGAAAAACTTCTTATTTTTTTCCATTCCTGACCAAGGATACTTTGCCCCGTCAGCAGCGATCACTATGCTATCGTTGAAAAACTCTTTCACCCGCGGCAAGCTTTCCTGTGAAATATCAAACCCATACCCAACCATGACTTGATATAGCCCGCTGCCGTGTAATTGGCGAGTGGCGTAATATACTTCCATTTCTTCCAGAATATTTACGCATGCTGTAACAGCCTTATCATCCATCACGAAGAGGTCATCAAAGTTTTTATACAGCACAAAGAATCCCTGGCGCATATCAAACCAGTTAATCAGACAGGCATCTTCCGAAGCCCAACGCAGGTTAAAATCATCCGGAATAGCATAGACACTCTCAATACTCTCAACCAGACGGTACGCAAAATCCAGCGTGGTTTTTACCCCGGCACAGTCAACAACAATAACCTTCCATCCTTCTGCTTCCAGGTAGGGCAGCATATGGTTCTCCCAGTACCCACCCTCACGGATAAACAAAGGGGCAGTAAATTCTACGGCAGACCGTTCTTGTTGATAAGGCATGTTTCTCTCTAAAACACAGACAGGCAAAGGAGCCTAACTATGTTTACTCAGATGAACTTTCTCCCTCATGACCGCCGGTGTAGGATGTGCTCTCAGGGTACTCATCAGGATCATCAATCCAGTCATCTCCATCTTCATAAAGAGGATCCGGAAAACCATTCGGGAAAAACAGCTTCTTAAACCTTTCCACCCGTGACCAAGGATACTTGGCCCCGTCAGCAGCGATCACTATGCTATCGTTGAAAAACTCTTTCACCCGCGGCAAGCTTTCCCGTGAAATATCAAAACCATACCCAACCAAAACTTCATACAGACCGCTGCCGTGTAATTGGCGAGTGGCGTAATATACTTCCATCTCTTCAAGAATATTCACACATGCACTTATATCATCATCAGCCATAGTAAAAAGCTGCTCAAAATTCTTATACAAAACGAAAAGCCCCTGACGCATATCCCTGTCCCTAATCAAGCATGCTTCTTCGGATGCCCAACGCATATTGAAACCTTCGGGAAAACTGTAGTTAGGGTCGATAGTTTTAACTAACCGCCTGGCGAAGTCCATGTACGATACCACCCCAGCACAATCAACAGTCATGACAGCCCATCCCTCCGCTTCCAGATAAGGCAGCATATGGTTCTCCCAGTACCCATCCTCACGGATAAACAAAGGGGCAATGAATTCCTCAGCAGACCGTAACTGTTTGTAAGCCATGGTTATTTTTCTCCCTTACTCTACTATCAGGATAAACGTGTGATAATGATCCGGACTGTAATAGATACTGCCATTACTCCCCACTACCAACCGGTCATCACCACGAGTCGTCTCAGGCTCCCCGTTAGGCTTCAACTCAACTCTACCGTCTTCACCAATCTTCGGTTGAGGAGCCATGAAATCCATCTCCGTATACGTAATAGGATTCCCCTCAACATCAGTAGTGGGCAAAATATCACCTACACCCTCACCCTTTGCAGGATGATTTCCAAAAGTCCTCGCTTCGTTCGCTCCAGGATAATGCGGAGGAGCTCCATCCTTCATAATCTTCTGCGTAGCCTGCTGGAGATGCTCAGCAGTATCTTGAGGAATCTGACCCTGATAGTCCTCGCTCCTCACCACCCGGTGGTGCTTCAAACCCTCCTCATCAAGCTGCATCGCAGTCTGCAAATCCGGCGCAAATCGCTCCTCGGCGTCTTTCCACAACGCATGCTGAGGACGAGGACCCAGATCTTTTGGAGGTGCCTCGGTAAATTCTCTGCCCTCAAGATCAGCCTGCTTTTTACGGTTCTCATATTCCTTTAAAACAGATTTTGCATCCCTGTATTGTTTTTCCTTCGCTATAAATTCATCGTAGTCGTAATAGTCAGTACGTGGGCGTCCTTTCTTATCCTTCCCCCTCCACTCTTTACGACGAACACCCTCCAACTTCTCGTCCAGATGAGTTCGCACATCCCGCATCGAAACCGTCGGCCCCTCAGCGGCACCAGCCCCCTTTGCCGGAGGCAACCCTTCAACCTTCGGTTCCTCAACAGGTTTCAGCTGCACCTCAGGCTCACGCACACCACCAGCAGAACCACGAACCACCACAGCATCATCAACCACACCACCAGGCTTAACAGCCTGCACACCAGCAGCACCAGACCCAACACCCGAGACAGGCCGAACCTCACCCACCAACGGAGCCTCCACAGGCTTGAGCGGCACCTGCGAACCACCACGAGAAACACCCGAACCCTGCACCGAAGCAACCCGCGAACCATCAACACCCGAGACCGCAACCGGCGGAACCTCCGTCGCAGAACGAGCGCCAGCACTAGTAACAGGCCTAACCTCAACCTTGACTTTCGGATACCGACTCTCCCGCAACTGAGACCACGCAGCCTGTCGCTCAGACCCCTGAGCAAACAACGCAGGCACCTCCACCACAGAAGAACCCCGAGACACCCTTTGAGCACCAGCTACCGCCGTACCATCTTTCAACGACGCACGACCAAAACTAGTCTCAAAATTTATATGCCTACCCGCACGAAGACCCCGATACAACCGCGCACCTAACCCCAAAACACCTGCAGAACCGGCACCTATAGCACCATCAATCTGTAACCGCGTGGGATCAATCTTGCCCTCACTCCAGCGCTGCTCTAGCCACGAAAACCCCATCTCTGATAGAAAACCAGCGGCAAGAGGGGCAGCCGGAGTAAATAACAAAGCTGTTGCAATAATCACCAGCCCCGTATTTTCCATCTCTTTCGGATGAGAATTCATCCACGCAACAGGATCCCGCCAGAAGTCCTCCCAAAACTTCTGAAGATCCTCAACCGTACTCGGAATAAAACGAGCAGCGTTACGCTTAATATCCTCCCAAAACTGATTCAACGCGTCCCGACGAATCTGACCACTTTTAACATAGTCAAAATATTGCTTCATCTGTTCAACAGTGATAGGCTGCAACCCCGTAGGATCTACCAGATTCACCGGATCATACCCGCAAACGCGCACGAAGCACCAGCCCACCCAGCACCAGTCACAGGCTCCAACGGATCCGGCGCTAAAAACCCGCCTACCACTGGGTCATACACGCGAGCAGCCCATTAACTCCCCACCAGCACTCACCAACGCGCCTTGAGCACTTAGCCCGAGCCCAGCAGGAAGAAAATCCACAGCACCCAGCACGCCTTCAGCTCCTGCAACAGAGGCACCACCCCACCCCACAGAAGCACCCTTTGAAGGGCATCCACTTCATTCCTGTCCAAGGATTTTTCTATCCACGAGGAAGAATTTTCTAAATTTATTGTAAAAACTTATCGTGTTATACAGTACGGATTAGTTAATGCCGCCTATGATGATAAGGTACTGCTAACTTCTAGCTTCCGGAAAGATCTTTAGAGCCGTGTCTGAACTACCTTTTCACCCTAACACAAGGGACATACACTTCAAGCAGGTTGAGGCAGCTGCCTTTGCTAATACTTTTGATAGTGCTGCTAGTAAGTTAGAAGACTTTCAAGGCAAAATACGTGCTGAGGCGGAGAAAGCTGGTAAAGAGTTTAAAGGAAAATATGGAGAGCTCTTTACGGCAAATTATAACCAGTGTATTGATGATGCGCGCCGCTTGGCCGAGGCGTGCCGCCGTGCTGCGAAGGCTGTTCGGCAGATCGCACACGCAGCCTATATTGAACAAGAGAACCGTCGAAAAGCTCGTGAGGCGGAAGCAGATAAAGGGAATCAGAGCAAAATAAATAATGGTAGAGGAAAGGATAGGGTAAGCTCCTATTATGCTAAGCCTGCATATGTGGCTTCTGAAGAACCGACAATTGTGGTAAATTCCGATGCCTCGGGCGATGGTAACTATATAGCGGATAATTCTTTGTCCCGTAGCGCAGTAATGGCTGCCGATTCCGGAAGATCAACAGGAGTATCATCAGCTGATCCGGAAGCCTTGGAAATGTACACACTTTTTGTGTTGGGTACTTTGAACCCTGAAATGCAGCAGAGTTTCTCTGCGATCAGCACTAAATACGATAGTTATTTGGAAGATTGTCAGTGGGGACAGCTCATCATTGACGGTCTTCTACTAGCTACTCAGGAGTGGCTTCTCGATAATGAGAATGATGCTGACTGGATTAATCAGGTGGCTTATGCTTTTCGAAAAGCTGGCTCTGATGGCTCTATGTCACTAGCTGATGCGGCTTTAACAGAATCTATTAAACAGGCTGGGCTAAGCTCTGGCCGTAAAAAATTGCATATACCCGATGTGGCTGTGTTTGGTGCAACCCCTACTAGTGGGTACGCTTTAGACCCAGTGAATGTGGCGAACGGGAACTTTATTGAGGAAGAAAAAGACCTATCGCTAGGTGCATTATCATTGGTGCGAATGTATAACAGCATGGCCGCAGTTAGTTCCAAAGATGCTGTGGATGGATATCGCGCCCCAAGTGGGGCGTTTGGCCCTGGATGGTCTGCCGTGACAGACACACATCTAGCGTTTACAGAATCCGGGGCAGTGTGGGTCAATCGCGAAGGGCGGCACATATTTTTTGCTCGTTCGGGTGCCGGATTTGATCGTGCAGCAGGCGAGCCATGGTGGCTAAATCGATACAGCACCAGCCCCGTCCCTACAGAAAAGGAAAACTGCGATACTGATGCTGCAGCGCGTGAAAAGTACGCACACGCTGGGTATGAAGCGGTGACTACCCTAGCCACCCAGAACTCAGGTGAGGTTGCAACTCCAGACTTCTTCGTCGTATCGAACAACACTGGCGTGCGGCACTACTACACTCTAACAGGTACTTGGCTAGGCTCATGGTCAGGGGATATCTCATCAACTGTTGCGGCAGTGTATGAATATGCAAACACAGGCACTGAAGACTTAGCCGATACCACTACAGTTCGGTTAAGCGCGATAATGGGTTCTGGGAACACACGGATTAATCTGTACTACGGCCCTGTTTTTAACAGTAATGACGTCCGAGTGGTGGCAGCCTCAACAGCAGTACATAGAGTGGAATATCTGTATGATACAGCTGGTCATTTGTGCTCGGCATGCACATACAATATTGCGGGTGAGAATAACAGCGAGTTAGGCGAGCTAGTTGCTTCCCGAACGTATACTCACACTGAGCAGCATCTTATCACTACAGTCACCGGTACTGGTGGAGTACGTGAGGTAACTAATATTTACGGGGATACAGAGCATCTTGGGCGTGTGACCCAGCAGGTCACCGAACATGGCCGTGTGGTTGACTACACTTATCTTCCCGGTGGGATTACACAAGCCACTACCTCGAAAAATAAGGATTTTGAAGAGAACGGGACTAATTCACCCTGTGAGCAAGACATTGTTCAATCGCATCCAAATATCTGGGTGAGTGATGAGTCTGGACGGCTTGTGTCGGTCACCTCGGCCGAGGGTGCTCGGACATGGTTTGCTTACGATGAGTTTGGTAACCGCATTGCGGGATCTGGGCCAGATGGTGTGCGAGTGACTCGATCCGCTGATAAGCGGGGCCGTATTATACGGCAGATTACGAGTTCGCAAGCGATGGTTTTTACCACTTACGATGCGATAGACCGGCCGGTACGAGTGGAGACATTCTCTTCACGTCGGGCAGCGGTAATAGATAAAGAACCACCAATACAGACTATAACCTACGAGTACGCAGGTGAGTTTTCGTGGCAGTATGCGACGGTAAATGTTGATGAATCCCTTACCCGGTATACGTATACCTCGGCAGGTAAACTCGCTTCGATCACAGATCCGACGGGGGTAACAACTCGGTTCATTTACGATGATCTGGGAAATCTCATACAATGCCTCAACGCCGCTGGGGACACCTTAACAATGGAATACGACGATTGTAACCGACTTGTATCAGTACAGCTGCCGTCTGGAGCTACCACTTGGGTGTCCTATGACGCTGCTTCTCGCCCGTTACAAATAGTAGATCCAGCTGGTGGAGCCACTCGGTATACCTATACGCCTGCAGGTAAGATCGCCTCAGTGACAGATCCATTAGGTGCAGTAACACGGTACGAATATAACCCTGCCGGGAATCTGGTGGCACAGGTGGCAGCAGATGGGGCACGCACTACTCACAAGGTAGATGAATACGGTTATATCAGTGCGGTGGAGGATCCATTAGGAACAGTAACACGATATGTCCGAGACGGAATGGGGCGTATTACACAGACAATAGATCCTACCGGCGCAGTATGGGGAGTATCATACAATTCGGAGGATACGGTAATAGAGCAAAAAGATCCTACAGGGGTATGGCATCGGTACACGAAGGATGATTCCACGGGAGTTTTACAAGCCTATGATGCTACCAGTGCCAGTAGTATAACCACTGATGTATTGGGCAGGCTAGTTGAGTCAATAAACCCAGCTGGGGGTGTGACCAGATGGGTGTATGAATCAGCTATCCCGGAGAGTCAGCCATTTGATGCTGTGGCGGCGTCTAGTTCGTCGACGACACAATCCACAATCCTGAAAGATCCTGGTACACAGGTACCTCCTGCCGATGGTAGACGGGCACATAACGGTACCGCAACGCATCGGGTAACCATCCGTATTGATGCTGAAGGAGGCGAGCATCGGGAAGAGTATGACGCAGCTGGGCGCCTGCTAGCTCAGATCTCCGCTACTGGTGGGAAGACTACGTATGTTTACGATATCTGTGGGCGACTTGCGTCGGTGAGGGATGCTGACGGATATGTTACAGAGTATGCTTACGATCCTGATTCGCGTTTAATAGCGAAAACGCGGGCAGGGGCTCAGGTCGAATCATTTTCCTACGATGTGTGTGGCCGCCTAAAAGAACATCGACAGGGTGGGCAGCTAGTGGGACGGTATACCTATGACCCCTGTGGACGCGTGGTGCAGGTTACAGACTCTGCGTGGGGGACGCGAAAGTTCTCGTATGACCTCTGTGGCCGGGTGAAGAAAGCAGTATCAGGCGTTGGGGGTGTATGTTTCTTTGAGTACGATGCTGCGGGTCGGCTGACTTTACGACGAATCGCCAGTGATGACGGATTCGCGGTGACGAAGTATTCTTACGATGCTGTAGGTAACGTTACCTCGATAACAGATCCTACTGGGGCAATTACTAGGTACACGTATGACGCCTCTGGTCGCTGCGTAGGCATTCAGCATCCGGACTTGTCACAGGTAAATTATGTCTATGATCAAGCTGGCCAGATGGTACGCATGTCTACCACACAGCCGGGTGAGAGCATTGCGCGGTTGGCCTGCGAATGGGTGCACGATGTACCTTCCCGGCAGACAATAGTGCGGGATTACTTGGCAGGAGAGAATATTTGTTCTACTACAGGCTTCCCGGTTGAGACAGCTTATAGGTATGACCGTTTAGGGCGGCTGGTGCAGGCTGCACGTGCACCATTTATGCGCAAGGATGCTTTCACCGCCATTGATAGGTACGGGACAAACCCGGCCGAGGAATTTGCTGCTGCTGGAATGTACACAGTGAAGTATTCTTATGACGCTGATTCACGTTTGGTGCACCAGCACACCCCGTATGGGAGCATTACACTGGATTACACCCCGGCGGGGCGGGTGGCCCACAAAATAGAGAGCACCCAAAACGAATACCTTACAGAATCGCTACAGCAGAATAGCGCCGAGGAAGCCCGATACAGCTATGACATGTTGGGCTATTTAACACGGGTGCAGGTCGCAGACAGGGTTATGAGCTGGGTACGCGATGCCGCAGGTTTTTCTTTGGAATACACCGAGGAAACTAGCCCCGTCACAAATGCTTCCGCTCAAACACTGCGTGGATTGCGGGTACGCCGGGATGAGGTGGGTAAGGTCACCCAGATAGAAGATACGCTGTCTGGCCTATGGTGCTTTTATGAGTATGATGCTTCACATCAGCTGATTGCTGCCGCCAACTCTGAAGGCATTAGGTTGGTATGGGCATATAACTCAGCGGGGTTGCTGACACGGGAAGAGAAGCATCGGGATGGTGCTTTGGTACAAACACGTATTTTTTCTTATGAAGGGGACCATTTACAGAGTGTGTGGGTGTTTACAGCACCCGACACCTCAGATAGCCAAGTTCCTTTCCCCGAGAAATTAGATAACCTTGCGGGCGTTGTGCCTAGGGGATTTGTCTGTTCCGGGTGGGTGGAGTACGCCTACAATGAACGTGGCTTCCGTATTCGGGCGATGAGCTCTGATGAGGCTAGTGCATCCTGGGAATGGGACGTACTCGGGTCGCTGGAACGAGTAGAAATAGTTAACTCCCACTCTGCTACTACTGATCTTTTAGATGTTAATAGGCCCAACGTACGGGTTAAATTCGCAAATTCGGCCGTTCGAGGCGTACCTGTAGCAGTGGCCGGTGAGGGCAACATAGAATCATCGGCGAATACGGGATGGAGTCCTCTGTTGTGGGAGCCGTCGGCCGATCTGGCTCCAGATTTAGTTGGCGTTGGCGCTGGTGCGGTAGCAGCTTCGGGGCCAGTACTGGGCGGACGTGACACTATCCTAGGGTCTGAAACTAGTAGCTTTGGTAGCACTAGTCTAGGCGCTTCTATTGGGCATGATTTTGGTGTGAGCGTATGGGGTATTCCTGCTTCTGTGGGGTGGGGTGGTGCCTCTGTTGCGGGAGCTGAAGGCGTGCTGGGTGCTGTGGATTTTCTTCCTGCTGGGCTCGGGCTAAGTGCTCAAGGCGCGTTGGTGAGTGCTGGTGGGGAGTTAATGGGTGCTCGCGTGTATGACCCAGTGGTAGGCGGGTTTTTAGCGCCGGATCCGTTGGAGCCTGTGACTGGTGCTGGGTGGGCTGGTGCTTCGTGCGCGTTTGCGGGTAATGATCCGGTGAATCTAGTAGATCCTACGGGGTTGCAGCCTATCACTGTTGAACAGATGAAGCAATATTTGACTATGTTAAAAGTGGTCAGATTCGTCGGGACGCGTTGAATCAGTTTTGGGAGGATATTAAGCGTAACGCTGCTCGTTTTATTCCGAGTACGGTTGAGGATCTTCAGAAGTTTTGGGAGGACTTCTGGCGGGATCCTGTTGCGTGGATGAATTCTCATCCGAAAGAGATGGAAAATACGGGGCTGGTGATTATTGCAACAGCTTTGTTATTTACTCCGGCTGCCCCTCTTGCCGCTGGTTTTCTATCAGAGATGGGGTTTTCGTGGCTAGAGCAGCGCTGGAGTGAGGGCAAGATTGATCCCACGCGGTTACAGATTGATGGTGCTATAGGTGCCGGTTCTGCAGGTGTTTTGGGGTTAGGTGCGCGGTTGTATCGGGGTCTTCGTGCGGGTAGGCATATAAATTTTGAGACTAGTTTTGGTCGTGCGTCGTTGAAAGATGGTACGGCGGTAGCTGGTGCTCAAAGGGTGTCTCGGGGTTCTTCTGTGGTGGAGGTGCCTGCGTTGTTTGCTCAGGGGTCTGAGCGACAGGCTGCGTGGTCTCAGTTGCGGGAGAGTCGGTATCCGAAAGTCAAGGTTGAGGTTAGGCCTGTTACTAGTGCTGGCGCTCGTTCTGCGACGGAGGTTCCGCCGGTTGCGGTCTCGGGTGTTGATGGTTCGCGGGTTGCTTCGGTGCAGGGTTCGGGTGTTTCTCGTGGTGGTTCGCAGGTGCCGCTCAAGCCTGTGGAGGCTCCGTTGGTGGGTGAGGTTCGGCCTGTCTCGGGTGTTGGGTCTGGTGCTGCTGGTGTGCAGGCTGTTAAGCCTGGTGGTGTGGTTGATGATGCTGTGGTGGTTCGTGGTTCTGCTGGTGGTGTGCGTGAGCCTGAGGTGCAGCTGAAACCTGTTGAGGAACCGAAGGTTGAAGGGTTGCCTCCAGCAAAAGGTGCGGCGGGTGATTCTCCAGCAGTAGAGAAACCTGCTACAGATGGTAAACATTCATCTTGGGCGGAGCATCCTCCGGGTTCTAAGCTGCAAAATGGTGATCAGACGGCCACATATCTTGCTGGTGATGATTTCAAAAAGACTCTTGTGACGAGTACTAAGGGCAGCTCTCGGTATGTGCCTGCTGAAGAGCCTGGAACGTACAACGTGTACGGGTTTGATAAGGCTCGAGAACTGCGAGAAGAGTACTTTAAAACGCGTAAAGGACAAGGATCTTCTGCTGACTTGTCGAAAGGTAGGCCTGAATTTGCTCTGTGGCGTCCTGAAGTTAGTGAGCCTAATCTAGATACAGCGATGACTGGTTTTAGGAATGTTACCCGACATGGTAATACGGTTGAGGCTCAGGTTGGTTCCCATAAATTTATGGTGACTAATCTGGATGAGTACACTGGGACGATCCCTGATGATGTGGTTCCAACAGCTAAATCTCTTTATGAAGATGGGAAAGTATACTGGAAAAATAAGGATCATAAGCCTGAGGGTTTTGGGAATGTGCCGGCTCCTCTGCCCTTTAATAATAAGGAAGCTCGTATCCTTCCCACGCATGATTACGCTGGGAATGAGATAGATTATACAAAATACAAGGTTAGGAGGCGATCACGCGTTTCTACCGAGGTAAGTGCCGCTGGTAAAGAACGTTTAATTGTGGGTTCGGATGGGAGTATGTACTATACTCCAGATCATTATGAAACCTTTGTTCGGATCCTTTAAGGGAGGTCATGATGACTTACGAAAAAATCTATAAGGATGAATTCATTGTTCCGGTTTTCACTTACGAGAGCGGGTACTGGGAGCAGGTGATGAAGTCTCGTTTACAGCAGCAGGGGTGGTATATCGCTGAGGTAGACTGCGCGAATGTAGAGGATATTGAGGATTGCGGCACAAGGCTTCTACGTGAACTCAACTTTAAAGTTCCTGAGCATGGATACATTAACGCTATGGGGGTCAAAGATAATATCACTGACATCTACGGCATTAATATGCGCAAAGGCCTTTTTGTGTTTTATAAGAATTTTGAAGATATCTTCTCTACCCATCCTGACCTATATAATGGCTATGGAGCCGAGTTTATGCTTCAGCTAATCGAATGTATAGTTCATCACTATTCCACGCTACGTGGAAATATATATGAAGAGTATCCTGTAGTGGTGGGGTACGGCGTTGGTCTTCCCACCTCATATATTCCACAGTTTGAGGAACTGATGGGTGCGGAAAACGTGATGATTGCTGGTGAGGGTGTGCGGTATCCGTGGTCTGATTTTGAGGAAGAACAGCGGAGGAATTTCCCGAACGGTGCCCCGGATCCTCTATACGACAAAGAAGGGGTAGTCTACGGATTCACCAATGACTATGATGATGCGACAGGGGTTTTTGTGGAGGATCCTCGGTATTATCCTGAGTCACCGTTTTATGATCCGGTTCTTGCCTCGAAGGTGCACCTGGTGCATAGTGAATTTGACGAGCCAGATCCTTCTGTATAAACACTATGTATGGGGTATAAATGCGGCTACAAGGATGAGTTCATCGTTCCCGTCTTTACTCAGAAGAGCGGGTACTGGGAGAAAATCATGAAGCCTCGCCTGCAGGAACAGGGGTGGTTTATTGTTGAGGTGGATTGTGCTGGGGTAGATAGTTCGCATGAACTCGGGCGTAGGCTTTTACGAGCGCTTGGGTTTAATATTGCGCCGGATCAGTGGGTGAACGGTTTCTGGGTTATGAATGCTGTTACAGAAGCTGACTGGAATGATATGCGTCAGGGTCTTTTTGTATTCTATGAGAACTTTGAGGATCTTTTTAGCGTCCAGGAAAGTTGTTCACCTTTTTATGCTCCGGAGTATGCCCTTCAACTAGCTGAAAATATGGTTTACCATTATTCCAAATTCCGGGGAAATATTTATGAACAGTACCCGGTGGTGGTGGGGTACGGCGTTGGTCTTCCATCGTCGTATCTCCCACAGTTTGAGGAACTGATGGGTGCTGAGAACGTGATGATTGCCGGTGAGGGTGTGCGATACCCCTGGTCTGATTTCGAAGAAGAACAACGGAGGAATTTCCCGAACGGTGCCCCGGATCCTCTCTACGATAAGACAGGTCAGCTCTTTGGTGGGGTTATTAACCATGATCCGCAGGCTACGGGTATCTATGTTGCTGATCCTCGGTATTATCCTGAATCACCGTTTTATGACCCTGTTCTTGCCTCGAAGGTGCACCTGGTGCATAGTGAAGATGTTGATGATACAGAATAGTATATAAGCACGTTCGTATATATTGAGGGTTATTCATGATTGGGGTACTGCCACTCATGGGTGACCCTTATTTTATTTCCGCATCATGATGAGAGACGGTTATTTCGATTAAGGGTAGAAATATTATGGGATTCTATACTGATGAGTGGGATAACGTCTTTTTCCCGGCTGTTTATGTGCGGGAGGATGGTGTTTTAGAACGGCAGTTAGAGTTATTGCGGCAGGCTGGGTGGAAGATATTGAGCTTTCCTGTGAAAAGTTATTGGAGTCTTCGGGGTCTGCGGAAGCTTCTGTGATGGTTTTTGAGGCTATTGAGTTTTCCTGATGAGGGTTCCTCGGTTGCCGGATGATTGGATCCATGAGTATCTTGAGGATCTGCATTGGCTGGATTTGAGTCAGGGGTTCTTTTTGTTTTGAAGAATTATGATGCGCTACTCCAGAGTCCTCATAGATCCCTCATTATTATATGGCGAAGTGGGCCGCACAGCGTGCAGACTGTGGATACTGAGCTGAGGTACCGGTATTCGGAGGATGAGAATGGGGAGTATGATCCTGCGAATATTCTTTCATGGTATGGAGGTTTCAAGAGCATCTTGATCAGGTGTTGGAGTGAGGTCGGGCGATCGTGATTCCTGATTTCGATGAAGAAGACCCTGGGGCGGAGCATCCCTTGTATGTGAAGAATAAGGATGAGGTTTTGGAGAGTTGGAAAATGAAAGTAACTGATGCAGAATTTTCATCAGCTAATGAATAACTTCTCAT
>BNJS01001470.1_pt1 | contig 13914 bp, 18 predicted proteins | sample 8540461 | NCBI WGS metagenome assembly BNJS01 (sample SAMD00202454, study PRJDB9452) | human saliva metagenome | isolation source: human saliva | place: Japan
CAAAAAGTTAGACAATTAATTTAAGCAAAGGATTTAGTTCTGTATTGTACAGGACTAAGTCCTTTTAATTTTACTTTGATTCGTTTGTTGTTGTAATAATCAATATAATCGATGATTGCCCCCTCAAGTTCCTTTATAGATTTAAATGTCTTTTCATAGCCATAAAACATCTCTGATTTAAGAATGCCAAAGAACGATTCCATCATGCCATTGTCAGTACTATTACCTTTGCCGGACATAGAGGGCTGGATGCCCTTGTCTTCTAAGAAACTATGATAAAACTCATGCTGGTATTGCCATCCTTGATCACTGTGGAGAATAGTATTCTCGTATTGTTCTTCTCTAAAAGCTTTTTCTAGCATATCTTTTACTTGGTTTAAATTCGGTGAAGACGATAGAGAATAAGCTATAATTTCGCTGTTATAACCATCTAAAATTGGTGATAAATATAGTTTTTTTGGTTGCTTGTTGGGATAGAAAAATTCCGTAATATCTGTATAGCACTTTTTCCATCGGTTTTTTTCAGCTTCAAAATGGCGTTGAATAATGTTCGCAGCTTTCTTTCCAACTTCTCCATGATAAGAAGAATACTTACGTTTTCTACGAATACGAGCAGTTAGCCCCAACATTTTCATCAAACGTTGTACCTTTTTATGGTTTACGATGAACCCACGGTTTCTAAGCTCAAGAGTAATACGGCGATATCCATAATTACCTTTATGTTCGGTATAAATGGCTTCTATTTCGTTTTTTACGGTCTGATTCTTATCTTCTTGGTTTAATTGTTTTAAGTGATAGTAGTAAGTTGAACGAGCGAGTTTGATAATCTTTAGAAGAATATCTAAACGAAACTCGTGCACTAACTCTCTGACAATCTGCGTCTTTCTTCTTTCTCTTTTTCCTCCTTCAAGCGGAGTTCTCTCAACTTTTTTAGAATGGCATTCTCCGCTCTTAAATACTCATTTTTCAGCCTGAAGGCGTTCTAGTTCCGTCATCTCTTCTGGTTGTTTCTTTGGCTTACGTCCCATTTTAGGTACTCTCCCTCTTGTTTTTCTCAACAATAGTATACTTATTTTTCTTGTATTGTGCGAGCCAGTTAGTAAGCGTACTATGAGTTGGAAGTGCGTATTCAAGAGAAACTCTATTTTGAGACCACCCATCGATTAAGACTTTATCAATCATTTCCTGTTTTAATGCTGGAGAGTAATAATTATTTCTCCCTTTTTACTATTTCCAAACCATATCGATCAATCAATCTAACCATGTATTTAAGACTTGCCTTATTTATACCATACATATCTGAGAGTTGTTGAAAGCTAAATCCTTGTTTTCTAAGTTCATAAATTTGAACTTTATCTTCATAAGTTAATTTCATAATAAAAGCACCCCAAAAGTTAGATTTTCTGTCTAACTTTTGGGGTGCACTTCATTTCTTTGGTGGTTTTTATATTTAAACCGAAGGTTTAGAGATAAAATCTAAAGATATTAGAACCGATTGATTCCGTCCCTTTGGGATATCTTCATGGTAGAGATAAGAGCTGTACCGGTTCGAGCCGAAGTCTCTCACCTACTGAGCCTCAATGAGTCTCTACGGAATAAATTCCTAGAGTCTCATATTCGCATCAGTTACGAAACGCTCTTACTCCTACCATAGAATCCCAAGGGACTCCATCTTTTTATAGAATTGGTGTTCTCTAAACCTTCTAAGTTTATAAATAATTGAGTTTTATTATTTAGATTTGCTGCAAAGATGAAGATTGTCATTCTTCATTTTGGTAAATAATAAGTGATTGTGTATGGACAGATAGCGGGTTCTGTGGTTCAATAAATGTATCAGGGTGTCATAGCTCAGTTGGATAGAGCAAGCGTTTCCTAAACGCTAGGTCGGGGGTTCGAGACCCTTTGGCACCGCTAGTAAAAAATCCACTGGTTCAACCAGTGGATTTTTTGTTGATTATTTACTATTTTCTTCTACCCATTCAACCGCTCGTTCAACACGTCCTGGAATATCATTTCCATGATTTCCCTCTTCCAACGTAAACTTGAAATCACCTGCTTGAAATTTCGGCTCATAAAAATCTTTTAATGCTATCGTATTAGAAGTTTGGGCTGCTGTTAAATTCGTAGCAGTCATTCCTTCTTGATCACCCACACTCATGTACAATTTTGGATGAGTGGCTTTAAAGGGATGTTCTTTTAAATAGTCCAGAAAACCCGGATACCACAGCGAAGAAGAACAACTAAGGACAGTCCCAAATAAATCAGTGTTCACCGCTGCATACATGCTGAATAATCCACCTAACGAATAACCACCGATAACTCTCTTTTCTGCACTTGAAGCAAAAGCATATTCATTCTCACAAAATGGAATCACATGAGTAGTGATAAAAGAAAGATGTTCTTCCGCTTTCCCCCCGAAATCTATCGGCATGGTTTCAGACGCCTGGAGTGGCCAAGGAGTATAATCATCTGTTCGATTATCAGCATTTATGAGTACAAAATTGAGTGCAGGTTGATGTTTAATGATCCAATGATTAAAAGGTTCTTTGAATTGATCTCCATCTAAAAAATAAATGGTCGTAGCATTTTTGACATTAGAACGATAAACATATAATTTTACTCCACAAATTTCTTGTTGGATCCATACAGAATTTTTAACCATGGCAATCCCCTTTCTACTGCTTATTCTCCACTATTTTAACAGTTTTCTGAGCAGTTGATAAGTGTAAATAAATATCCACTAGCTAGGCTAGTGGATATTTACTATAAACTTCTAATTATTTGATTATTAAAATCGTCATCTAATTTAATCTATTACTAGAAAATATTTATTAATACTCCAACTGTAATTACAGCTGTTAGAATTAATAGAACCTTTGTAGCGCTTAATCTCTTAATTGATACTAGCCACCAAGCTAGTAATACCATAATTAAAGGTAAGACTCCCGGAAAGATACCGTTAAGAATATCTTGAAGTAACTTAGTTTCTTCCCCGAACGGAACTGTAAGAGTAGTAGCTAAACTAATTGTCGTGGCCGATAACCCCCCCACTACTATAATTCCAAGAGTATTAAACATATTAGTAATTCTTCGAGCATCATCACTAATAATCTTGTCAATTGCACCCACACCCAATTTGTATCCTGTTCTAAATGAAACAATAGTAATCGTTGTAGCAATTGTAAAATAAGTAATGATATAGAATAAAGGTCCTAGTGCTGATCCACCCACAGATAACCCCATCGCAATTGATAATAATGTTGGCACCAAAATACCTTGCATGATGGAATCACCAATCCCTGCTAATGGCCCCATTAACGATGCTTTCACAGTAACTGGAAGATTTCATCGGTCAAATTTCCCATTCCAATTTGTTCTTCAAGTGAAGCAACTATCCCGTTAACAAGTTGTCCAGTTTGAGGTTCAGTATTATAGAAAACGGAGTGTCGCATTAATAAACGGCGATAAGCTTCAGGGTTATCTTTGTAATATTTATCCGCAAGTGGTAAATATGAATATGCCCAAGCTGCACCATGCATTTTTTCATAGCTCATTGCAGACTCTGTCATAAATCCATATCTTAGAAAAATTTGTCTTAGCTCTTTTTTTGTTAATCTTTCTTTAGTATTTTCCATAACCCACACCTCCTACTCGAACATATCATTATCTTCGTATAGTTCTTCTGTTACTGTTGCTTTAGTTTCAACTGTTTCAGTTACAACATTTCCTTTATTCCCAGTGGAAAGATATACAACATAGGCAAACGCAGCAGCAATGAATACTAGTGCTACAGTATTTAATTTAGCAAAGGCAATTAATACAAATCCTAAGAAGAAGAAAACTAATTCTGCTTTCTTCTTAATTAAAATATTCATTAGCATTGCAATCCCTAGAGCAGGTAATACTCCACCTAAGACGCTAACAATATGTGTAACAACTTCTGGCATACTCTTCAACAAAGATTCAACTAAATCTTTACCAAAATAGATTGCTAACATAATAGGAATCACACGAACTAAGAAAGTTATAAACTGTGTATATACAATTTGATTGAGGATTAATCCTTTAATATCAAGGTTTGCTGCAGCTTTCTCTGCTTTGTGATTGAAATATGAGAAACCCGCCATCCGTAAGTTATAGAAGATTAATCCAAAAGTTTGTCCAATGAAAATAGCTAGCGTAACTGCAACTGCAGGATCTTTTGTAGTTGCTAAAGCTAAACCGATACCACCATAAGAAGCATAGGTAATTTCACTACTTGATGTACCACCCGTATGCATACTAGCAATAAATACACCCTGTACCGCTAATCCACACAAAACCCCTGCCTGTACATCGCCAAACACTAAACCAATCAAGAAACCTGCAACTAAAGGACGTCCAAGGATATAATAGCCTCCTACAACCCCATAAGCCCATACAGTCTCAACAGCTCCTAAGTAACATAAAACACCAACAATAAACGCTTGAAACAACAGAACCATATCCATATTAATCTCCCTTTCTGCTTAATGTTTCGTATTTTGATTTAACATCCTCCCATGTTCTTTTTTCTTCATCTGGGATTAGTTGAAAACTAATATTTACACCATTACTAGATAAGTAATTGAATGCATCATAATCTTTATCATCAATACATAAGGTTCTACCGACTGTTATTGCATCACTTCTAGTATTCATTGGACCAACATTGAGTTCAGTTCCAAAGTCGGCCCCTAATTTCATAATATGTGCCATGACTTGAGGTGAATTCGCAATGATAAAGAAATTTTTAGCTGAATCTTTCGCTAATTTAACTTTTTCAGGTGCCATATCTTCACCATAAATTCCTAGTTTTAAATTTCTTACCGCTGCCTTTAACACTCTTCTTCTCAATTCATCTTTAACGATGTCATCTCCAAAGACCAAAATTCCATCTACCGGTCTTTCAATAGACCATCTCGTCATCGTTTGTCCATGAATTAACCGGTCATCAACTCTAACTAAAGTAATCGTCATAATGATTTCTCCCTTCATTCAATACAAACAAAGTCTTTTCAAATTAATCCCAAATTATCTAAACAAAGTAGATTCAATTGGATACTCAGATGAATCTAGAAATACATCTGAAGTTTCAATTGGTGAATTATCCTCTCTAAAAAGTAATTTGTTCAATTTTTTTAAAACAGGCGATTTTTTTCTGGTAAATCCATTAATTTAGCAAGTTTTTTTATCGACTAATTCAGCCGTAAACTTTCTACTACCATATTTTATTTTTCTGATTCATTACTTTTTCTAAAGATGTAAATAATCCCTGTTGCTCTAAATCTTCATTTTTCTAAACCACTAGCTCTTTCTGAAGTAACCCAGTTAAATAAAAACAATTACAGTTTTATCATCTACTTTTCTACGTCTCTCAATATAGAAAAACTTCTTCGTCTTTACTGATATTTAATCTCTTTTGAATATTTTTTATTAGGTAATATCTTAGTAAACTTAATTACTTCCGTTTCAAAGCTGATTTTTTTCTTATTCATTGCTTCTTCAAAAGAAACAAGTTCCTGAGCAAATGGATAAGTAATTTTTGCAGATTTAACGAAGGTTCCAACTCCATGGATTCTTTCAACCACTCCGTCTTCAATTAATAAATCAAAAGCTTTTCTTATAGTCCCTCTACTTACATCTAATTGTTTCATTAAAATCTCTTCAGAAGGTAATTTTGATCCAGCATCCCAAACACCACCAACAACTTGATTCTGAATATAAGATTTTAATTGTAAGTATTTTGGCTCTTTTTGATTAAACTCTATACTAATTTTTTCCATCCTTTTACACCACTTCCATATTTAGTAATTACTTGTCGAAAGATTTTCACCTCCAGTGACAATTGCTACACCCGCACTTGTTCCTAACATACAAGCTCCTGCTTCTAGAAGTTTAATTGCATCTTCTTTTGTTCTAATTCCTCCAGAGGCCTTAACTAAAACTCGCCCGTTAGCTACTCTTTTAAGTAATTTAATATCTTCTACAGTAGCTTTACCGCCACGGCCCCAACCACTTGAATTTTTCAAGTATGTAATTCCGGCTTCGATTGCGAGCTCTGCTGCTTTAACTTTTTCTTCTTCTGTTAACATACCAAACTCAAGCATTATTTTAACAACTTTACCATTTGCAGCCTTCACTACTTGAGCAATTTCATCTCGATACGCATCATAATCGCCACCCTTTAGATATCCAATGTTAGCCATAAAATCTAATTGATCTGCGCCTAATTCAAAAACTTGTTTCGCTTGGAAAACTTTAGTTTCAGTAGTATCTGCCCCCATTGGGTATCCTAGAGCAGTACAAACTTTGATATCAGTACCTTTTAGATATTCTTTTGCCGTTGCTACCCATGCTGGTTGCAACATTACCCCGTCAAAACCATATTTAATACAATCGTCACATAAAGCAATAATATCCGCTTTTGTTAAATCCGGATTAACATTTGTGTGTTGAATGTATTTTGCTAAATCTTTACCTTCAAATTGTGACATTTTACCCATCTCCTATAGTTTATTATACTGTACGTCTATAGACGTCTTGTACATCTATATGTTACCTCTAGGAATTAAAAAATGCAATATCGCTTTTTATATATTTGTTATACGTTTTTTTACTAATATGATTTATTCACCGATTATGAGTGAATAAAAAAGAGACAGGTATTAACCTGTCTCTACCAAATGAACAATCTTTTAAACAGTTTTTGGCAATTCCATTTTTTAATTATTCATCGTTTTAGTTTTGGTTATCGACTAATGCTAGTCGTTTAAATATTTCCCTTCTACTCCAAGAACGTCGCAGACTTTCTTCAAGTCCGCTTTTGATAAGACGTTATTTTCGTAGATGCTCTTGCCGCTAACACGTTTTAGTTCTAAGGCAATGTGAGCAGCTTTATCAGCTGTTTCAATTAAACCGAAGCAATCTTGGTAATCTTTACCTGTTGAGAGTACGCCGTGTTTTGCCCACACTACCAAACGGTGAGTTTCAAGTTCACGGGCAGTATCATCACCGATTAATTGTGTACCTGGAACTTCCCATGGCAACACAGCGATTCCATCGTGGAATACTACGATTGATTCTGTTAACACTGACCATAAATCAAGGGTTAATGATTCACTCGTCACTTCATCGAGCAATGAGTAGACAACGATATTGGTTGCATGGTTATGAATCACAACGCGGTGATTTTGATCCACTTTTAGACGTGCTGCATGCGCCAATACGTGCATGAAGATTTCACTTGTTGGTCGTTTACCAGTCACGAAACCAGCTACCACTTGGTATCCCTTAGGAGTCAACTGGATAATCCCTGTGTCCACTTCTGGTTGAGAATGCAAAGTTCTGAAATGACTTCCAGAAGCAGTAATTAAGAGATACTCTCCTTGTACGTGCTCAGGTACATCAAGAACTTCCACTTCTTTCTATTTTCTGTGTAATAAGTGTAAGGAGTTCCAGCAAGATCTGATTCCACCGCACTTGCTTCTTCTTTCGTCAAACGGTAGCTAATATTACCACCATTGTATTCGTCCCAGCCCTTATTCCACATATCGTAAGTTACTTGGCACAATTCATTTATATATTTTGGATATGTCATATCGATTTCCTTTCTTTGAGCTTGGCGATTTTCGCTTTTCTTTTCTCATCGAATTCTTTAAATAGATTTTGTTTATCTAAATAAATGCTAATGGGCAAAATAATCAGCGTTAACCATATCTGTCTATAGAGAATCGAGATTACAAATAAGATTCCTAGAATTAAGATGAGGAGCTTTTTCATGCTATTCGCCTGCTTCTAGTTTCTCATTGTATTTTTTACGAGCTTGTAATAACCATACATATAATCCTAACCAAGCAACTCCTAAAAGAATAGCTACGATACTTCCGCTAAATCCGTTTGCTAAGATATAACGAATATCTGGACCTTCAAATGTTGCCCAAGAAATTTGACCAGTTTGTTGTAAAGTATTTGTTTCTTCAGCAAGACGAGTCATATATGGTGTGAAATAAGTTGCTCCATATAAGAATAATGGAGTTGAAATTAAACCGTGGATAATCATACGAAGTACGTTACCGTTTGTTAATAATAGAGCCCCTACTACGAATGATAAGTTAATAATTCCGGCAAATGGTAATACAATGTTACCTGGTAAGCTACAGCACCAACTAATAAGAATGGAATTGTAAAGATTACAGCTACCCATAATTCATTACGTCCACCAAGTACTGGCCAGTCAAGACCAATGTAAACTTCGCGATCTTCGAATTTTTCACGCATGAAGTCTGATACTGCTTCTGAGATTGGTGATAAAGCTTGTGAGAATAATTTAGAAACCATTGGGAATAATGTTAAAGCTGTTGCAGCTTGCACTGCTAAACCTAAAGCATATTTTAGACCGTTACCTGAAGCAAGACCTAATGCAAACCCGATGATAGCACCCATTACAGAGTTTTCACCGAATACCCCAATTTTTTCTTTTAATGTGTCCGCATCGAACTCTTTGTTTAAGAATGGGATTTTCTTCAACAATTCGTCGATTGGATGTAAGATTACTGCGATTAAAGTGATAAAGTGAGGCACTGTAATCCCTGGTACACCTGTTAAACGTTCTACTTCAGGAGCAAATGCATCCCCAAGTTTTAATTCTAATACGATAATGATTGCAGCGGCGATGAACCCAAATACAATGTTGTTTGTAAAGTAAGTTACGATTACGGCTGTAAAGATTTTATTCCAAACATTCCATAAGTCCACGTTCAATGTTTTTGTTTGTTTTGTAATCAACATTACGAAGTTGATGGCTAATTGAAGTGGGAATACTAAGAATGCATATGGCCAAGCCCAGCTGATTGCTGCAGCCCCTGGCCAACCGATATCAACGGCTGGTAAGCTCAAGCCTGTATGAGTTGTTAAGTCATTTGCTGCAGAACCCATACTTGTCATGATGAAGTTTACTAAGATTCCCATCCCTGTGAAGGCAATCCCTAGCGTTAATGCTGAAGTGAACGCATCTCTGAATTTCATCTTCATTGCTAAACCGACGATTAACATTAGGAACGGTACGAATACAGCAGCTCCTAAATCGAGAATATATTGAATGACCGATTGTAAGATTTCCATCTTTACTTCCTCCTAGCTATTTAGAAAATCAATAATTTTTTGTAATTCTTGTTTTTGACCCATACCTGTTAAGAATGCAATTCCGTTAAAGACTGGAATTCCATAGTCTTTTTTAGGTTTTACGATTGAAATGTAGCCGTCAGCTGTTTTTACGTATTGTTCTAAAGCTTTCATATCTACTGCTTCGATTTCGCATGGTACGTTTGCTTCTTTCAATAAACGCTCTACTTTAGATGCTACTGTTTGAGATGTAGCTACTCCTGATCCGCATGCAACAATTAATTTTTCATGTTATTCTTCCTCCATTTTTGCTGTCGCAAATAAATTGTAAATTTCTTCTTCGGTTTGACCGCTTTGTAATGCTTCGATAAATGCTTCTTGTTGGAACACATTCATCAATTCAACCAATAATCCTGTTTGGTTCTTCGGTTCTGAGATTCCAAGAACAACAACGAAGTGAACATCTACTTCCACATCTGAAGTCCCCATTTGAATGAACGTCACCGGATTTGCCAACTTAACAACGTAGATAAAAGGTTTCTTCACGTACTCACTATACGTGTGTGGAATCGCAACTGCTGTTTTTTCGAGTTGCAATCCTGTTGGAAATTCCTCCTCTCTTTCGAGTATTGCTTTGGCAAAACCATCATTCACGTACCCTTTTTCAAATAGCGTTTCCGCTAAGTTTTTCAGGAGTTCTTGTTTGGTTTCACCTTTCCCTTCCAGATTGATTAAATCCTTTTGAACTAGTTGAGATATGATTGTCATTTTATCCCTCCTTATTGAATTGGTTCAAATTCCGCTTCTGCAAATAGAGCGGTTAAAAAACTCTCTTGATTTTCTGCTTCCCACAAATGTTGAATGTAAGAAGAACTATCTATTTTTGAGTAGAGAACTTTTAAGGCATCCTTGTAAATTTCTAACTCTTTTTCCGCAATTGCAATAAGCATTACGACTTTGACGAGATTCTGTCCCCAATAAATAGGTTTGTCGAGTGTCATCATCACAAGTTCGGATGTAGTCACCTCTTTTGGATTCGCGTGTGGTAAGGCAATACCTGTATACGTACTCGTAATCCCAAGATTCTCCCGGTGACGAATCGTCTTCTCAAATCGTGGATTTTTCAAGTTGTCCTGCGAGGCTAACTTGATGATTTTTGAGAGACACTTTTCTGCATCTCCTGCTTTTTTCTTTAAATAAATTGAGTTTCCAATCAATCTCTTGATGAATCTTTTAGTCATCTCCTCGTCATCTTTTAATAAGTAATTCGACTGCGATTGTCCCATAGTGTGCGTCAAGAACTTCTTTTGAATTTTCAGAAGATCCTCTTCCTTCATGATGGTTCCAACATGAATATATGGGTAAGATACATCCTCCAAAGCTACTGAACTAATGACAAGATCATTTGGTTGAACTGAAAGTGCCTTAGCATTGTCATAATTCACTTTTTCTATATTCTCGTATTGTCCAGTGACCTTTTTCACCTGATTTAAAATTAGTTCTGAAGTCGCTAAGCTATGTGGACAAACCACGTAAATCTTCATTGGCTGATTAATCTTCTCAACCGCGATTTCCAAGTGAATCGTCAGTAGTGCTGCCTCAATATCGGTTAGTTCCACATTGTAATTTTCCTTGAAGATTTTTCCAGATAACCATACAAAGTTATATAGAATGCCGTATTGATACTTAATATCCTCAATCAGATTACTCTTCAGATGGATTCTATTTCGAAGTCGCATAATCATTGCTGGAAGATGATTCAAGAGCATTCCTCTTAAATATTCATCCCCTTGAAGCTGTATCCCCGCTAAGTCACCAACCATATTAATAAATGAGTCGGTTGTCTTCTCAATTTTCGGATTAGACCCTAGATATGCACTTGCGTAATTCCCTATAGAAATCAGAATTTGTGAAAGTGTAACGATTTCTGCCTCTTCCACTTCCTGACCAGTAATCTCATTGAGTAAGTCTCTGGCTAATAAGTAAGTTTCAATTATTTTCGGGCTATTACTATCGAGTTGCTTATATTGCTCCACACGATAACCTCTATGCCATCTAATATCGAAGATGAGTAAATCGAGTAAAAGGTAGTGACGATAATCGTGAGCTACTGAAAACTGATATTGTTTTAACTGTTGGTTCATAATTCGGTTAAGTTCTTGTATTCTCCCGTCTATAACACAACCTGTTTGGTTCATCTCATCCAGATTATAATGAGTGATGCCGCTTAAAAGTTTGTTTCGGAAGAACTTACGAATTTGATCTTCAGGACTACTTAAAATCAACTTGCCATGTCTTTTTTCAAGAACGACTCCATTGGCATTCAATTCTTTCTCCAACTCTGTTACTTCTCTTCTTATTGAAGATTCACTCGTGAAATTCTCGAGCGACCAATCTAGAATGTCCACTTCGTTGTCTAATAGGAATGTTGAAAGCATCTTGAACTCTTCCTTGTTCGCTTTCGCCTCCATCTTTACTTGAAACATCTCCATCAACTGTTGTCGATGTCCTTCATCTATCTCAAGAAAGATACCTGCACTTGGTTTCTTCACAACTGACGAAGAATACGGTTTCAAAAAATCATTCAAAGCAACGATGTCATTGTAGATAGTCTTTGTGGAAACTAAATAAGTTTGTGCCAGTTCCTTACCTGTCACTGGTGTTTCTTCATGAATTAATCGATTCAGAATATCCGATTGTCTCTTATTCACTGTATCCCCTCCATCTATTCCCACAATCTCATTATATTTTTATTGGAAACAAATATTAAACCAACTTTTTTCCAGAACATTGTGGAAGTTTCTCATTCTTATTGTGGCACTTTATTGAGAGGGAACAGTGAACTTTCTGACAAAGTTCCGTGGAATAACGAGCAAAAAGGAATTTTTTCTAAATATTCCTATATCAAACTGTTGTATTTTAAATTTCGAAAAGTAACATATTTGTTACTGTGATATGCTCCCTCTAAAGTAGACACTTAAAAAAGTAAACTACTTTAGAGGGGGCATTTTTAGATTGGTTAAAAAACATACTGCAAAAGAATTAGAACGATTCATAGAATTGTATTTAGATGGTGTGCCTTTTCGTGAGCTGCGTAGTGAATATGGTTTAAAGATTTCACCTGGAGCATTTAATATGTATTTTTTGAACTATAAAGCAAATGGACCTTCTGCATTAGAAGATCGAGACGGGTTTAACACTTATACAAAGGAATTTAAAGAAAAGGTGGTTAAAGAGTTTTTAGAATCGAAAACCTATTTAAGAGTAATCGCAAGAAAATACAAAATTCCTTCTGCTAGAACTGTACGAAATTGGATTATTAAGTATACTAATGGTGAGGCCACGAAGGCCTACGATCCTAAGCCAGAGGTGTACACTATGAAATATAGAAAAACAACGCACGAAGAAAGAATCCTTATCGTCAAAGACTGTATTCAAAATCAATTAAACTATAAACAAACCGCACAGAAATATAACGTTTCTTACAACTTGGTGTATCAATGGGTAAAAAAATATCAAAAATATGGTCCTGATGGATTAATAGACAGTCGAGGGAAACGAAAACCAGAAAATATACAGACAGAAACTGAGCGTATTCGTGCAGAAATGGCAATATTAAAGGCGCGAAACGAATATTTAGAAACAGAAAATGCCGCACTAAAAAAATTACAAGAAGTGGAAAGCGAGTTGATGTTTGCCAAACGAGATTTGAAGCGGAATATCAAACGATTAAAAAATTAAGTAAAAGAGGATTTCATATTACTCTATTATGTAAAGTGTTAAAAGTCAGTAGAGCTGGCTATTATAAATGGTTAAATCGTGTCCCTTCGGAATCTGAAAAACGACTACGTCGTTTAATGGAATTAATACACGAAGTATATGAATCTGTTCAAGGTATATATGGATATCGTCGTATCACAATCTATTTAAACTATTATAGAAATGCAAAAGTGAATCATAAATGTATTCAGCGTCTTATGAAACTAATGGGATTAAAGGCAATTATACGAAAAAAACGTTATCGTTATAAATCGAACACTGAAGAATACACTGCAGCTAATATTTTAAATCGAGAATTTAAGAAGGAATACGAGCCAATGGCTCTACTATTAACGGATATCACTGAATTGAAGTATGGAAAGGGAGAAAAAGCTTATTTAAGTGCAGTTTTAGATTATGGAACAAAGAAAATAGTTGCATATCAAATATCTAAACAAAATAATAATCAAATCGTTAAAGATACTTTTGATCAAATAAAAAGGAAGATAATTCCAACAAAAACAATGATTCATAGTGATCGAGGATTTCAATATACTTCTCATTTCTTTAAGCACTTTATAGAAAAAGGACAAATAACACATAGTATGTCCCGTCCTGGAAGATGTATCGATAATGGACCGATTGAATCATTCTGGGGAACATTAAAGGAAGAAGTATATCGTTTATATCATTTCAAAACCTATGAATCTCTTTTCAAGAAAGTTGAGGAGTATATCCAGTTCTATAATAAGAAAAGAATCACTTTATCAATGGGGCTAAAAATCCCAGCATAAATATAAAGACGAGTTCATAAGAACTCGTCATATAATTTAATTATTTTCCTGTCTACTTGACAGGGTGCACTTCACTGTAGCATATATGTTACTTTTTACTTTTTTGCAAAAATTGCACTAAAAAAACGCTATTCATTTAATGAATAACGTCTTTTTAAAATATATAGTTTTGTGTATAAGTCAGATTCTTCAAATCTTCTTTTTTCTGTTGGGGATTTTG
>BNJS01003158.1_pt1 | contig 13871 bp, 14 predicted proteins | sample 8540461 | NCBI WGS metagenome assembly BNJS01 (sample SAMD00202454, study PRJDB9452) | human saliva metagenome | isolation source: human saliva | place: Japan
GTCTGTTTCAACAGTTTTAACTTGAAGAACAACGTTTGGAGTTGCTTCAATAACTGTTACAGGGATCAATTCGCCAGCTTCAGTGAAGATTTGAGTCATTCCCACTTTTTTCCCTAAGATTCCTTTTGTCATGAGAAAATAGTTCCTTTTCTATATTTTTTATTCAAAAAGTTTTTAACGAGCGTTTTTTATGCTCAAGGTATCAAGCTTTAGATTAAAGTTTGATTTCTACGTTTACACCACTTGGAAGATCCAATTTCATCAACGCATCAACTGTTTTTTGAGTTGGGTTAACGATATCGATCAAACGTTTGTGTGTACGCATTTCAAATTGTTCGCGAGAGTCTTTGTATTTGTGAGTCGCACGAATGATTGTGTAGAGGCTACGTTCAGTTGGAAGTGGGATTGGACCCGCAACTTGTGCACCTGTACGAGTAGCTGATTCTACGATTTTTGCAGCCGCTGTATCAAGCGTACGGTGTTCGTAAGCTTTCAAACGGATACGGATTTTTTTGTTTGCCATCTTTTTCTCCTTTTCGTCTATTTAAGATAATAGGCTAGCTCCACAAGAAAACCGACGCGCGTTGCGTGGCAATGCAACCGAGCGTGTCGCAACCTCTTGCATCAAAGCTAAGGCTGTAATTTACAGCACCATAATAGAATAACACAAAGCCCCTGCGATTGCAAGGGATTTGTGAGCTTTTTTTCGTTTTTTTAGGTTGAAACTGTTTTTCTCTTTTTCATTTTTTTCCAAGATTGAGGATTTATATCTATAAAAAACCGTCTTTTCTTCTATATATAATGTGTGTCATTTTGACCTTGAATATATCTTCTGATTGATCTACTAAAATGTCCGCTTTAGACTCGGTTTCTCTATAGTATCGCAGATACTGCTCCCGTCTCATCTGATGGCTAGCTAATACAAAAGATGCATCGCGATTTCTCATAGTCGTATCTCGAGTTAAGCGCCTCTTTAATTCGGTCTCCTCATCCGTGTAGAAACAGATGGTTTTGTCAAAGAGTTCCTTGGGAAGAAAACCCACGGACATCCCTTCAACAATAAGAATTGGCTTTCCTCCAGACAAGACCTCGCTAGCCTTCCAAGATTCATCAATCGTCAAGATGTCCATGCCTGCCTGCAAGGCGAGAATATCTCTCTGTAAACTTGCTAGTTCATGCGCCACTGGCAGACAAGCCGTCACCTTTTGATCTGGCGCTTGCTTTGGTACTACCAGGTGACGTTCTGAGGTGATATAAGGATCTGTTTCTAGTAAATTTACTGTAGTAGAATCTAGAGCTTGATGTAATTCCTGAGCGAAGGTTGACTTGCCCGAAGCCCCATGACCGTAGATCCCTAGCGTCCTAATTCTTCCCGTTTCGATCTCTGAAACCAGTTGTTCTATCAGGTCTTTTTTCTTCATTCTCTCTTCACCTGTTCATAGCTTTCTTTTCCGTCATTAAGCTTGTCCCAAATCACCACTTGCCCACTTTTGAGGGATTTTTGCACATCGATAATCCGTTGATTGGACGAACCTCTAAACTGGAGCATAAGATTGCGTTTGCTTTTATCATACCGTCCATCGACAAGGATGTCAATCAATGATAAGAGTTCCAGTTTATCTGGAGTCTCCAGCATCATTTCTTCCCAAGTGTAGCCCGTCCAGGACCAGATGTCTTTGTCTGGCAATTCCTTTCGAATGCGCTTAACGAGCGGCAAGAGGATACCTGTATTGAGAAATGGTTCTCCTCCTAGCAAGGTCAAACCTTGAACATAGGGTTGGGCAAGGTCTTCCATGATTTGTTCTTCTAATTTTGCCGTATAGGGAATGCCTGCGTTGAAAGACCAAGTCGCAACATTATAGCACCCCTCGCAGTGAAACATGCAACCTGATACATAGAGAGAGTTGCGCACACCTTCTCCATCGACAAAGTTAAAGGCCTTATAATCAATGATCCGCCCTTTGCTAAGTTCCTCACTTTTCCATTCACCTGGTTTTGGTGTATTCCATGTCATCCTTTTACTCCAAATCTATCCAGTAACGTTCTACGCCATTGCGAACATCCTCAAACACCCCGCCGTTTGCCACAATCACCGCCCTACTAGCAGGATTTTCCGTACTACAGGTCACAAGTGCTTTTTTGATGTTCTTCTCCTTGGCAACTTGCAGGCCTTGTCTGAGGGCTTCTTTGGCATAACCCTTACCTCTTTCAGAGGGGCGGATGGAATAGCCGATATGGCCCCCATTTTCTAGTAAGTAGTCATTTAATCGGAGACGAAGGTTGAGAAAGCCAAGAGCCTGGCCTGCTACGTCAAAACTAACCAGCTGGATAGCAGGAACCCAGTTTTCAGGAATATTGAATCCCGCTTCCGCTTGAAGATTTTCTTCTAGCCACTCTTCATAAACAAAATTGTTGGCGTTCCAAAACCCACCATCATGAGGGGACTGTGCTTGTTCAAACTCTGCCATCATCTCTAAAACTGTTTCTTTATCTGCTAATCTTGGTCTACGTAATTCCATATTCCCCTCCCACCTAAGAGAAAAGTGAGAGCAGACTCTCACTTTTATTTTTTCTTGTTCTTGTTTAAAAACTGTTCTCTGAGGTTGAGCAAACGTTCTTTTTTTCCCGCTCCACCTTTAGAGTGTTTCTCGTGATAACGGGTCACTTGTGCGCGTCCCTTATCGTCTAATTGGTATTTCCCCATTCCATTTCCTTCTAATTTGTTACTTCATGTCCGGCTGTTTTAATTGTTGAACCATTCATGTGTTTGACACGCGCAGCGATTTCCTTGTGGCGTCCGTTAACCATCGGACGTGCTTGAGGATTTCCCAGATAACCACACGTACGTTTGACCACATCTACTGTTTTAGGGTCGCTATTGCCACAGTTGGGACAAGCAAATCCTCTCTCAGTTGGTTCAAAATCCCCTTCAAAGTCGCACTTGTAGCAACGATCAATCGGAGTATTGGTCCCTAGATAACCGACACGGTCATAGGCATAGTCCCAAACAGCTTCCAAGGCTTTAGGATTTTGTTGAAGAACTGGATACTCACAATAATGGATAAAACCACCTGACGCACCTGCTTCTGGGTAAACTTTCTCAAAGTCTAATTTTTCAAACGGTGTTGGATTTTTACGAACATCGTAGTGGAAAGAGTTGGTGTAGTATTCCTTGTCCGTGATGTCCGGAATAGAGCCGAACTTCTCTGTATCCAAGCGACAGAAGCGGTCTGTCAGACTTTCAGACGGTGTGGAGTAGATAGAGAAATGGTAACCATATTGGTCAGACCACTCTTCCACACGACGTTTCATATCGCGAATGATATCCAGTGTGAATTCCTTAGCTTCAGGATTACTTTCCCAGCTGTTTCCAAAGAAGACAGTAGCCACCTCGTACAAACCGATGTAGCCCAGCGAAACTGTCGCACGGCGATTCTTAAAGAGCTGATCAACACTTTCTTCTTTTCCGAGACGGCGACCGAAGGCTCCGTACTGATAGAGGATAGGGGCATTCGCTGGTGTTGCTTCCTTGGTCCGTTCAACACGGTAAACCAGAGCATCTTCTGCGATGTTCATACGTTCGTTGAAGATTTCCCAAAACTTATTCAGATCCCCTTCAGACTCGAGGGCGATACGAGGCAAATTGACCGTCACAACACCTAGATTCATCCGACCTGAATTGACCTCAACACCATTTTCATCTTTCCATCCTTGGAGGAAGGAGCGACAACCCATAGGAACCTTGAAAGAACCAGTCAGTTCGATAATCTTATCATAGGACAAACATCTGGGTACATCCGCTTGGTTGCACACTCGAGGGCCAACTGTTTGATGTCGTAGTTAGGTGAACCTTCCTCTAAGTTAAGTCCTCTTTTAAGCGTAAAGATGAGTTTAGGGAAGATGGCTGTGCGGTGTTCTGAACCAAGCCCCTTGATACGAATGGTCAAGATAGCTTTTTGAATTTCCCGTTCAAAACGACTAGTTCCTAGACCAAAACCGAGCGAAGTAAAAGGTGTTTGTCCATTTGAAGTGAAGAGAGTGTTGATTTCATACTCAAGAGATTGCATGGCATCGTAGATGTCCTTTTGGGTTTTCTTCCAAGCGTAATCTTCACGTTTCTCGGGCAAGACCCACTCTTCCGCATCCTTGAGGTGCTTTTGGTAATTCTTCTCTGCATAAGGCGCCAAGACTTCATCAATACGGTCAGCTGAGCAGCCCCCGTACTGGCTAGAAGCAACGTTGGCGATGATTTGTGAAATTTGAGCTGTCGCAGTCTGGATAGACTTGGGACTCTCTACCTCTGCATTTCCAATCTTAAAACCATTTTCCAACATGCCTTTAAAATCAATCAAACAGCAGTTGGTCATCGGAGTGTAGGGGCTGTAGTCCAAGTCATGATAGTGGATATCCCCTTTTTGGTGAGCATTAGCTACGTGCTTAGAAGCATTTGCAGCCCGATTGATTTCCCAACAATCCCTGCTGTCAAATCACGCTGAGTATTAAAGACATCACTGTCTTTATTGGCATTTTCATTGACAACTGCTTGATCTTTATTGAGCAGTTTATGGATACTAAAGTTGATATCTGTCGCTTTTGAGCGCTCAAAATCCCTTTGTGTCCGATAAGTGATATACTCCTCAGCCAGCGCATACTCTTTGGCTTCAAGGAGTTCATGCTCTACGACATTTTGAATTTCGTAAATCTTGACACCTTGAGGGAAGCGGCTGTGAATTTCCATCACGATTCTTTCAACTAGACCATTTAGGCGTTTTTCTACTAGAGGCGTAACGTCCATAACCTTTTCCGCCGCCTTGTGGAGAGCCTTGTCAATCTTGTCTACATCAAACACCACACGTCTACCATCTCGTTTTTCAACGAACAAGGTGGGAACGGTTGCAAGCTTTTCTTCTAATACAATCATATCCATGCTCTTTTCTAAATATTGTTGAATTGTTTATATTCAGTATTATACCACTCTAAAAATAAAAATCAATATCTTGTGTTAAAAATCATAAAATTTTTAAAATTCCACAAGATATTGATTTTTTGTTATTTTGATTTATAAAGTTTGAACTCGCTAGTATCTGTCTGAACAAGCTCATAGTTTTCACTGAGCCAGCTCTCTACATCTGACCACAAGGCAACTTTTTGATTGACCACAATCATCTTCGGCTGATTCTCTTTCAGGTCATTCATCAGTTTGGTTTTATTTTCATCGCTTGCAGTATAGAGTGTTGGTGTTGATAGTGAAGTCGACGCCAAGCGTTCACTTGTACGGTAGAAATCAGGACGATCATCCCAAGCATAGACACGATCCTCAGAACTCGTTTGTTGTTTGACCACGCTAGCAAGACGGTCTCTCTCCTGATAAGTCGCTGGGTGCGAAAGGTAGCGACTCACGATAGGAAGAACAATGAGGTAGGCAAGGGCAATCAGTGGTAGATAGAAATTTCCTTTAAGGAAAGAAGTTTGTTTCTCACGTCTTCTTCTACGACGACTCCCTCCCTCCGAAACATCTTCCTTGATTCCTGTCAGAAGGAGCAAGACCAAGAAAGGAATTAGCACCACAAGACGAGTACCGTTGATAGGTTCTTTGGAGAGAATCAAGATTCCCAAAGAAACCAACAATCCCAAGCTAGCAGCAATTGAGAGGGCATATTGCTTGGCTGGTTTTGACTGGAACAAGCCTGCAAAGAGCAAACCAAGGGAACCTAACCCAATAGCAAGCAAGCCATAGAAGGCTACATTTTCAAGCAAATGCGAATTTGAAAAGAGGCTAAGAGTATTTACCGAATACAAGGTCTGACTAATGGCATCCCCAAAACTACCTGTCCACACTGTATAGTACCCTAAAGGATAGAATAAGAGTGAAAATCCTAGGGCTGACGCAAGAACTGATATAGGCCATGAACAAAGTGACCTTTAGCTAGATTAAAGCCGATAATCCCCAAGGCCAGTACAGCCGCAAACAAGGCGGTTGGAATTGGCGCAAGGAAGAAAGCGAGAGCAAGGCTCATACCCACTCGTACAAATCCTTTGTCATCCTTTGGAAAAGCGAGATAATTTGTAACGATACTCAATGAATAAAATAGGAAAGGCAGGGCTAGCAAGAGAGCATAACCGCCACCAAAAGCGAGACCTGCTACAAGCAAGTATAGAATAAAGACAACTCGCTTCGCTTCCTTTTCTTGGCCGACAAGAGTATCCGCAGCCTTAAAAAGAAAAACACCTGCTCCAAACAAGGCCAACCACTCAACCAAAGCAATCAAAACACTGCCTTGAAAAAGGTAGGTTAGCACATAATAGAGCAATCCCTCCGTCCCATAGTAATCTGTATACATTTGACCATTTTGATGTAAGGCCCAACCGGTATAAAGATCCTGACTTTGTTGCGGACTGATTAAACCAAAAATAAAAGGCAGGGCAACCGAAATGGCTGTGGCCACTAAACTCCAAAGCATGATACTAAAAAAGGGAATAGGAGCTCCTTCTCGTTTCTCTGGCACTGACCAGTCTTGGTAATGAGATTCTTCTTGTTTCTCATCTATTTTCCCGTATACGTTCATTCAATTTCTCCTCTAAGTTTATCTGTTTTAGTATATCAAAATCTTACAGGAATGTCAGCTTGGGATTGATATTTGCTGAATTTCTTATCCAATAGCACAAAGCGTTCGATTTCACGAAAACGGTGGAAGCGACTATTACTGTACTCTCTGATAAAATCATCATCTTCTAGATTAAGCATGGTTTTCTCCTTTACTTATCTATTCGTGAGAAGACAAAAAAAGACCCGGCCTTGGGCTAGATCTTAATGGATAGTTAGAGCATAGGGGCAAACAACTGGACAATTTCCTTGATGAGGCTTTGATACCAGCTGGTTTTGATAGTGTGGGGATAGATTTCTTGAGAAACTTTAAAAAAATCTCTTCGAAATCCCTTTCAATATCGATGATGGACTGCGTTCTATAAAGTAAGACGGCATTTTCATAGTGGTGGAGCAAGCTACGATAGTCAAAATTGATGGTCCCCACAGTAGCTGCCTCTCCATCGACAAGCATTTGCTTGCTATGAAGGAATCCCGGACTGTACTCATAAATACGAACCCCAGCTGATAGCAAATCTGGATAGGCTCCCCGAGTAACTAACTGAATAACCTTCTTATCTGGGATACACGGCGTCACAATTCGCACATCTACCCCTCTCAGAGCTGCATTTTTGATACTTTCGGTGAGATCATAGTCCGCAATCAGATAGGGAGTCGTGATGTAGACGTAATCTGTAGCTTGATTGATAAGATTTTGATAGACCGTTTTTCCAACCTGGGCTCGGTAGATGGGTTTTGGTCCACTACTATAGGGAATACAGAGCCCCATCCCGTCTCTGGGGTGATTTTCTAGATGGTATTGGTCAAAGTCACTAATCTCTCCACGGTTGATATACCAGGCAGATAAAAAGAGCCTGGTAAAAGCTTTAACAGCCGGTCCATCCAGCCGAATACCGCTATCCTTCCAATAACCAAAGCGTTCGATATGGTTGATATACTCATCGGCCAGATTGATACCACCTGTATAGGCAATTTGACCATCGATAACCATGATTTACGGTGATCACGGTTGTTATAAGCAACGGTCAAACGTGGAATCACCTTGTTAAATTTGTGGGCTTCAATCCCTCGACCACGAAGCTGGATGGTGTAATCTCCAGGCAAGGTTGCCATACAACCAATATCATCATAGAGAAGCTTCACCTCTACTCCTTGAGCTGCCTTTTCTTCCAAAATCTCCAAAATACTATTCCACATCAAACCTTCTTCGATGATATAGTATTCGAGAAAGATAAACTTCTCAGCTTTCTTGAGATCCTCTAGCATCTGATGCCACATGCTTTCACCAGATGCAAAAAATTGTGTATCCGTTCGATTATAGACATCGGCATTCGTGTCCATGCTGAGGAGAGATTTGATAACTCCGTAAGCTGACTTGTCCTGCTCTTTTAACTCCAAACGGAGAGCTCTGCTATTATCCTCTCGATCAACCATTGATTGGAGCTGCTTTAGCTGCTTCATTTCTTTTTTAGATAAACGACGCTCTCCAAACATGATATAGAGTAAGGGTCCAAACACTGGCACAAAGGCTACTAACAGCCATGTTACCTTACTTTCAGGATTCATAGATCGATTGACAATCGATACAATAGTCGCTAAGCTCACTAAAATGACTAGGATAATCCAGACAATTGGAGCCATTTGCCCTAGATAGAGAAATAAACCAAAGACGATAAACAACTCTGCCAACATGATGGTAATACTGAAACCATATTTGGACATGAGTAGCTGCATTTCTAGCTGTCATACATCCCCTTCCTTTTCTAACATTCTCCTTAACTGCTTGATAAACTAGTGTTTCTACTAGTATACCTCAGTTCAGGGGTAGATGGCAACCTTTTACCTTTGCTCAAGTTCCAGTCGTTCCGTGTTTAGATGATTATTACAATTTCAGAGCCAACATATTGACCGTCATACCAGCTGCAGTCCCCATAAGGTAGACGACATCTCCCTCCTTGATAAGTCCATGCTCCAAAGAATAAGCCAGGCCAAACGGTACAGAGACTGACACCATATTTCCATAGTCAGTGACGAGATTGAGGTACTGATCCTCAGCCACACCTAGTTTTTCCATGACCAAAGGAAGAGCACGACTTGCTTGGTGAGGAATGATATAGTCCACGTCTGCCAAGGCTAGCTGTGTTTTTTCTTGAAACTCTTCAAACATGACTGGGATTTTACGAGCAGACAAGAGGAGGATTTTCTTCCCCTTCATGTCAAACATATAGTTGGTCTTCGTCGCTTCAGAGTACTCTTTTGGTTGAAAAGAAGTCAGACCTCCACGAATCTCCGTATCGTGAGCTCCTTCTGACCAAGTACGTTGGAGACTAGCAATGACCCCTCTTCCCTGATGACTTTTTTGGAAAATAAAGGCTGCTGCCCCGTCACTAAAGAGTTCAAAGCTTTCTTTTTGCTTGGGATTGAGCCCTAAACTACCAACCTCACTAGACACAATCAAGACACGATTGTATTCGCCCGCCTCAATCAAGTGGGACATAGTCGATAGAGCAGAAATAAAGCTGGTACAGGTCGTATTGATGTCCATTGCTGGAATTGAGAGTCCTTTTGCCACGCGCTCATGAATCAAGGCAGCCGTACAAGGGATAGGCTGAACACCAACTGCACTAGCTGATACAAGGCAATCGATATCTTTAATATCCAAATTTGCATGTTCAAGTGCACGGTGGATAGCTCCTTCTGCCAAGTCGAGTTGCGTTTCTTCATTTTCAACTACACGATAACGGGTCTGGTCTTTAAATTGAACTGTATGCTTTGGAAGGCAAATGCCATAACCTGCGATTTCTACATGTCTTTTTACTTCTGTCATTGTCTTTCTTCCTTTCATAAACGTTGGATACGTTTGAGTTTACGGCTAGTATCCCAGTGATAATCTGAAAATTGGATTTGAGGAACTATGAACTCTTTTTGCTGGGCCAAGAGTTGGAACTGTGCTAAAATTGCTGTCTCTACGTCCTCATCTCGTCGGCTTAGACAAACTTCCACTAATTTCTCGGAATGTTGCTTAACTTGATAATCTCCTACATTCTCCACAAAGAGGATACAACGTCTGATAAAGTCTGGATAAATCGTTACCTGTCCCTCATTCTGCCCTTCAAAGTAGAAGATATCATCAGAACGTCCTTCGACCTTGTCAATCCGTGTATAGTAGGAGCCACAGGGACAAGGCTCCGGATTTTTCAACCAAGATATCATTGAGCTGGTAGCGATAAACAGGCTGACTACTTCGCTTAAAGTCCGTAATCACTGGATAAAAACGGCGATCATCTAGATACTGCTTTTCTACAAAGATAATGTCTTCGTTGAGATGCAGATTGCCAGCTGAGCAAGTGCAGGCTAGGAAACCTTCTGTCGCCTGATAAACTTGGTCAATGATGGATAGTGAAAAGGCTTCTGCGATCCGTCCCCTATCACTATCTTCCAAGATTTCCGCCACCGAAACGATTTTTTGTGGGTGAATAGCTAACTCTCCATCCTTAAAACGCTTGCTCAATTCAATCAACATCGAGGCTGGCGCCACAATAATCGTTGGTTGATAGTTCTTGAGTCGCTCGATATGCTCATCTGTATGTTTGAAAATATCAAAATACTCTAGACGAATGAGCGCCGTATTGATGGTCTGATAGAGTTCATTATCAGCTCTCAGGAAAAAGGCGATGCGGTGTCCAAAAAGCTGCCCCTTGGGCAACATCTTTGCCAAGATAGCCGCAGCCCACATACTTCACTCTTTCTCTGTTGTGATAAAGAGCCCCCGATGTCCAGACGTCCCTGAAGACAGACCGACGGCTACTTCCCCTTTAAGTTCAGTGAAGTCACGGGTCTTCTCACTTTCAATAGCTAAGGATAAGGCTTCATCACGATCCACTCCTTGGGTGTTGAGCTCATTGAAATGTTCCATCATAAAAGCCTTGTCCATATGGTCAAAGTTGCTAGGAACTCCATTTTTAAAGTAGGGCGACTCTCGCTTTAAAAAGTCCATATAGTTAGTTAATTGCTTTTTCTGATAGTTTTCTACAGCTTCTCGAGATTTGAAATGATGAAGCCAACGAGTTTGGATAAAGGTTTTAAGAAAGGTTATTTTTTTCATGTAAGATTGACTCTATCCTTTCTACAGGATCATGGCTAACAACTACCTCGATACCGTCCTTTAAGACTTCCTCCAGAAACTCTGTCCCCCTGATATAGTCGGCCTTATTATCCTGGACCAAGGAAGGAATCAGGTGCATCTGCTTGGTGTAAGGTAAGAGGTCAATTCCCCAACAGAGGTCCGCTGCAATGAGGAGATTAAGGTCTGGAAAATATAGACAGGCTTGCCCCCTAGCATGCCCGTCAACAGAAGCAACTAGGATACTGCCATCTCCAAAAAGATCACAAATCGGACGATAGGGAAAAGTTGAAACTTGCTGGTCAGCTCTGATAATAGTTAGATTTCTCAAAAGAAGCTGGTAAAAACTCCTTGAAAATCAAGTCTTTCAACTTGGGTTTTTGGTAGACTTCATATACTTCTTTTGTCAAGATAAAGGTTGCATGAGGAAAGAAACTAGCTCCTCCCAGATGATCTGGATGTAGGTGTGATAGAAGAACATAGTTAATTTCTTCTGGTTTGATTCCCTTCGCTTCCAGCAAACGAGAAATCTGGTCCTTCTCCGTCATTTGAACGGGCGTTCCTAGCCGATAGAAGCCATAGCGAAGATGGGTCTTAATATCGTAATGATAGCCTGTGTCATAGAGGAGATAGCCCTTGTCCCTGTGTTTGATAAGAAAAACACCTGCTGGAAAGGTCATCTTTTGATTCTTAACTCCCTTAAATAGCAAACCTGTGTAGCTGGTACAGTAGCCTGCTGGGAAATAATCAATGCTTTCGATAATCTTGGACATATTGTTCAATTCCTTCCGAAATACTGATTTGAGGGCGATACCCCAAGTCTCGCTCCGCCTTGCTGATGTCCAGCGTCTGACTATAACGGAGCAGATAATAGGTATAGCGTGTCAGAGCCGGTTCACCTTTGAGTTTCAAGACCTTATACAGAAACTCTAAACTACTAGCAATAACTGAAAGAAGAGGAGCTGGCACTTTCTGTATGTTATTGGATAGCCCAACCCTCTCAAGGTTTCTTCTATCAAATCCTTAAAGGCTCTTGGTTCCCCATTGGTAATATTATAAACTTCGCCACTAGCTTGAGGAGTCTCTAGTGCCAAGCGAATTGCCAGAGCGACATTTTCCACACAGGTCATATCCATAAGCTGACGACCGTCCCCTATCAAGGGAATGCCAATCTTCTGACTGAGTTTGAGAACTCGGGGCAAAATACTGGTATCCCCAATCCCAAAAAGCCCACGAGGTCGTAAAATAATACTCGGAACATCGGGATAATCCTTAAACAGCTTCTCCGAAGCCAGCTTACTACGAATGTAGTTGTTCAGATTATTTTCCTGAGGCGCAGCACTTTCTTTGATAGCTAACTGATCTCGAGGCGCAGCATAGATGCTAGGCGAGGACACATAAACCAAACGCTGAATACCAGCCTCTCGGCAAGCATCCAGAACATACTTGGTCCCTAAGACATTTGTCTGGTAGAAATCCTCCCAAGGCCCCCAAACGGTAGAAAGAGCACCCGCATGCACAACCATGTCCATCCCCTGACAAGCCCGAGCCAAATCCTCTTGCTTGGTCAAATCTCCCTGAAAAAATGCCACAGAGGAGTTCTCTAAAGACTGACCCACCTTGCGATTGCGTCCAAAAGCGCGTACCTGATAGCCCTGCTGACTGAGCTCTTCAACAACATACTTGCCTAGAAAGCCCGTAGCACCTGTTACCAATACTTTCTTCATTCTTTACTTCTCCTTGTCCCCTAAGAGCCGATGTATTTCGCTCTTCAGAATCTCTGTTGGCTGATAGATTTGAGCTACACGACTAAGTCTGTTCAAGTCTGGCCAGTCATCTCTAGCCAACAACTCATCAAAGGCACGTCCAATCGCTTCCGTATCCTCTCGTTTAGCAGTCAAGACAATCCCTGCCTCTAATCCACGAACTGCATAGTCATACTGATCATAGTCATGGGGGAGAATCAAGGCAGGCTTACCATAGATGATACACTGGTAAAAAATACCCGCACCACCATGATGAATCACATAATCCATCTGAGGAATGTACTCCTTATAGGGAAGATAGGATACCACAGAAACATTGTCCATGAGCTCTTCACATTGGAAGTCTTGTCCGCCAAACCCCAGAGTCACAAAGAAGTGGCAATCTGGATGTGCTTCTGCCAATTGTTGTGTCTGATAGAGGAGATTGTCTTTGGCCCATGCTAGCTGAGTGCCACAGGAGACAAGGACCTTCTTATAACCTGCATAAGGAGACAAATCGAGGGGATAATTTTCTGCCCTCTCAATCGAAGACCCAAAAGGTCCCACCCAAAGGTAGTGCTCTGGAAAACCACTTTTCAGCTCCAACTCTTTCATCCCAATTCCCAAGATGGAATAGGGTGAATAGATGGTTTCCTGACCTTTCTGATTGTAGAGCTTAAAATCGTAACGTTTCAATCGTTCTCTCAATAAAAAGCTTACGATTCGTTTCCCTAAACGAGTCCCTTTTCTTCCTAGCCATTGCAGACCAGATTGGAAAGATGTTTTTGGACTGCCCATTCCTCCAAAGAAACAAGGCGGTCCATCTGTCGTTTCAATGGCAAACTGTGTCGCCATCGTGGTAATCCAGGGAATGTTCAACTGTTCCGCAACAAGTCCTCCAGAGAGGGTTATAAAGTCCGCAATCACAATATCCGGTCTATTTTCCTGCCACTCTTGCACTAATTGATCTGAAACCACATTGATCAAATCAAGACTAGCTGACAACTGTCGATAAGCAGAAAACAGGTTTAATTGACCTTCATTGTTGGCTACACGCTCAAACTCATCTACACAATTTTCTAAAATGGAAATCACTCGGAATCCCATCTCCTCTGCTACAGTTTTTCGTTGCGGTCCTGTAAATAATCGAATCTCATACAAGGGATCCTTCAACAAGGGTGCAAGTAAATTCAGTGTTGGGAAGAGATGCCCACTCAAGGGAACTACAACCACATCAATTTTGATTTTTCTCATATGTCTAGGATAGCAAATTTTTAAAAAAAGAACTACCATAATGATAGTTCTTTCCAATATTATTTATATTTTCAGAATACGTCGCTTCCTCTTAAGTTAATCACTAGAAGAGTTCTTTATAAAGAGCAATGGTCTCTTCTAAAGT
>BNJS01002254.1_pt1 | contig 13870 bp, 23 predicted proteins | sample 8540461 | NCBI WGS metagenome assembly BNJS01 (sample SAMD00202454, study PRJDB9452) | human saliva metagenome | isolation source: human saliva | place: Japan
CATGTTGAGGCGGTAAGTTTGCTAGTCAAGGAGTAAAACGACGAAGATTAGCATTTACTTCCGCCCATGCGATAGCTGTCCGTGATTGACAAGTGCTAGCACGCAGACAGAACGGAGATAGCGAACCGCTGAGTGTGTCGCTCTGCTCGTAAAAAGCTTAGAAACCTTTGAACGAAAGGGATAATGAAAGCCTTGATTGCAAGGCTTTTTTTGCTTTATGGTGGGTAAGTATCAGAGTGAGAAAAATTTTTTTGGAATGAGTAGAAGTGATAGCTAGAAATTATCAGTTTCTATTTCCATTTACCCTGTGGGTACGTGTTTGTTTCCATTGACAAGGAGTTTGTGGGAATAGAAATGTACCCACCTTGTTTGAATCAAGTGAAGTGTAGTTGAAGGAAATCTGTTGAAAGCAATACTTCATTTTACCGAATAAGTAATAATTTAGGCAACTTCAAATCGATTAAAAAAAACTATTTTAAAGGTTAAGAGTAGACAAAAATTGTCCACTCTTTTTTGCAAACTCAATTTATCAATAAATGAAATGAGGGAATGTAAAATGAAATATTTTGAGGTTGAGTTAGAAAATCCTGATGAATTTTTAAAACTACAAACAGAAGATTTTGTGAAAGCTAATCGCTTGCTACTAAGGAAGATAATCCAGAGCGTTACAGTCTATGAAGAAAACTTCGTCATATCCTTTAAATCTGGCATCGAATTGGAAGTATGAGTCTCATTCCATAACTTTTATATTGAACATATCATCTTGTTGTGTTATACTATAAATTGATATAAACAAAGATGTAGGAGGAACCGAAACTATGACAGCCTCAATGCGTTTAAGATAAGCTGGCAATAAAAAAAGCAGAATCTATACCCGATGATAGGCTTTTTTGTTGTGCTTATTTATACGATATTGAGCATTCATTAGTTACGGTGAGGATATTGGTTATTTAACTATACCTTTATTTAACTATGTCTTTAATATGAATGTTTCCAAATTGTATGTATGCAGACCAAAAGCCACATTGTGGGGTTTGGCCTGCATTTTTTATTGCCTAGAATGCTATTCAAAATAGAAATTCAAGCAAAATAATATGCAGGAGATAATATAAATGGAAAAAAATACAACAATTGGAAACGAAAAATTTTTATGCAATATGGGCAGGGCAAGCAGTATCATTAATCACTAGTGCCATCCTGCAAATGGCGATTATTTTTTTACCTTACAGAAAAAAACAGGATCTGCGATGGTCTTGTCTATGGCTTCATTAGTAGGTTTTTTTACCCTATGCGATTTTTGGGACCTGCCATTGGTGTGCTAGTGGATCGTCATGATAGGAAGAAGATAATGATTGGTGCCGATTTAATTATCGCAGCAGCTGGTGCAGTGCTTGCTATTGTTGCATTCTGTATGGAGCTACCTGTCTGGATGATTATGATAGTATTGTTTATCCGTAGCATTGGAACAGCTTTTTCATACCCCAGCACTCAATGCGGTTACACCACTTTTTAGTACCAGAAGAACAGCTAACGAAATGCGCAGGCTATAGTCAGTCTTTGCAGTCTATAAGCTATATTGTTAGTCCGGCAGTTGCAGCACTCTTATACTCCGTTTGGGATTTAAATGCTATTATTGCCATCGACGTATTGGGTGCTGTGATTGCATCTATTACGGTAGCAATTGTACGTATACCTAAGCTGGGTAATCAAGTGCAAAGTTTAGAACCAAATTTCATAAGGGAGATGAAAGAAGGAGTTGTGGTTCTGAGACAAAACAAAGGATTGTTTGCCTTATTACTCTTAGGAACACTATATACTTTTGTTTATATGCCAATCAATGCACTATTTCCTTTAATAAGCATGGAACACTTTAATGGAACGCCTGTGCATATTTCTATTACGGAAATTTCCTTTGCATTTGGGATGCTAGCAGGAGGCTTATTATTAGGAAGATTAGGGGGCTTCGAAAAGCATGTATTACTAATAACAAGTTCATTTTTTATAATGGGGACCAGTTTAGCCGTTTCGGGAATACTTCCTCCAAATGGATTTGTAATATTCGTAGTTTGCTGTGCAATAATGGGGCTTTCGGTGCCATTTTATAGCGGTGTGCAAACAGCTCTTTTTCAGGAGAAAATTAAGCCTGAATATTTAGGACGTGTATTTTCTTTGATCGGAAGTATCATGTCACTTGCTATGCCAATTGGGTTAATTCTTTCTGGATTCTTTGCTGATAAAATCGGTGTAAATCATTGGTTTTTACTATCAGGTATTTTAATTATTGGCATTGCTATAGTTTGCCAAATGATAACTGAGGTTAGAAAATTAGATTTAAAATAAACAATATTGGAGGAATATTTATGTATCTTATTTTCATGTAACTCTTCCTGCTAAAATCGCAGGGTTTTCCCTGCATACAAGCAAATGAAAGCATGCGATTATAGACAGGAGGAAATGTTATGGAATTAATATTAAAAAGCAAAAAGACATTCGTGTGGAATTCAAAGGACGCGATGTTTTTAGATATAAATGAATTAGAAGTATATGATTATGACCGTATTGGTTTAGTAGGAGCAAATGGTGCTGGAAAAAAAGCACTTTACTCAGGGTACTTTTAGGAGAATTAACTCCCCCAGGATGTAAAATGAATCGTCTGGGTGAACTTGCCTATATTCCCCAGTTGGACGAAGTAACTCTGCAGGAGGAAAAAGATTTTGCACTTGTAGGCAAGCTAGGTGTTGAGCAATTAAATATACAGACTATGAGCGGTGGTGAAGAAACAAGGCTTAAAATAGCACAGGCCTTATCGGCACAGGTTCATGGTATTTTAGCGGATGAACCTACGAGCCATTTAGACCGTGAAGGAATTGATTTTTCTAATAGGACAGCTAAAATATTTTACAGGTGCACTGTTAGTTATTAGCCATGACCGCTATTTTCTTGATGAAATAGTAGATAAAATATGGGAACTGAAAGATGGCAAAATCACTGAGTATTGGGGAAACTATTCTGATTATCTTCGTCAGAAAGAGGAAGAACGTAAGAGCCAAGCTGCAGAATACGAACAATTTATTGCGGAACGTGCCCGATTGGAAAGGGCTGCGGAGGAAAAGCGAAAAACAGGCTCGTAAAATAGAACAGAAGGCAAAAGGTTCTTCAAAGAAAAAAAGTACTGAAGACGGAGGGCGTTTAGCTCATCAAAAATCAATAGGAAGTAAGGAAAAAAAGATGTATAATGCTGCTAAAACCCTAGAGCACAGGATTGCGGCCTTAGGAAAAGTAGAAGCTCCGGAAGGCATTCGCAGAATTCGTTTCAGGCAAAGTAAAGCATTGGAGCTCCATAATCCATACCCTATAGTCGGTGCAGAAATTAATAAAGTATTTGGGGATAAGGCTCTGTTTGAAAAATGCATCTTTTCAAATTCCGTTAGGAGCAAAAGTGGCGTTAACTGGTGGTAATGGAATCGGAAAAAAACAACTTTAATCCAAAATGATCTTAAACCATGAAGAAGGAATTTCTATTTCGCCTAAGGCAAAAAAATAGGTTACTTTTGCACAGAATGGTTACAAGTACAACAGTAATCAGAATGTTATGGAGTTTATGCAGAAGGATTGTGACTACAATATATCAGAAATTCGTTCAGTGCTAGCATCTATGGGGTTCAAACAGAACGATATTGGAAAAAAAGTTTATCTGTTTTTAAGCGGTGGAGAAATTATAAAATTGTTGCTTGCTAAAATGCTCATGGGTAGATATAACATCCTAATAATGGATGAACCCAGTAACTTCCTTGACATACCAAGTTTAGAGGCTTTGGAAATACTAATGAAGGAGTACACTGAACTATCGTGTTTATCACCCACGATAAACGATTACTCGAAAATGTAGCAGATGTAGTTTATGAAATTAGAGATAAGAAAATAAATCTGAAACATTAAATTTAAGGTAGTCGCTGGTCAGTATAGTCTGTTCTGGTTGGCGACTCCATTGTTAAAGAGTATAAAGACTTTAGATTTTATGAATATTAAAAATAGGAACAGTCAATTGAACTGCTCCTATTTTTCTGCTAAATATATTGTAGTTTTCTTATATGTATAATGATAGATTAGCGGATTCTCATCTACGGTACTTACTTCAAATATGAAGAAGTGATCGCGGTTATCTCTGGACTTTTCCTTATTGAGGACAAAGTAATTCTTACGTGAAGTCGCCATTGTTTTTAGGATATCATCAGTTAGGAAGGTCAATGGAATATTCATGTTAGAGTAGCGGTAGAAGTCACGTTCAAAATCTTGGTAGCTCTCGCTATAATAGTCCATTTGTAGGTGATTACGCTGAAACTCAAGCTGATTCATAGAGCACCTCCTCGACAAGTTCAATACTAATAATGTCTTTTAATTTCAAATTGATGTGACCTGTTGTAGTTTTTATCAAAATGAAATCTTTGGTCAGACTTGGTATTGTTCCAGTGTAGGAAACACGCTTGTTTTTTTCAATCACTTGAATGCGTGTGCGTAGCTGCCCGGCGTATACTTGACTGAGGAGTAATAATTTCTTCTCTAGTGATAAGTCAGACATGTACGTTACTTTGTTTGTATCATCAGAGAGTGCTGATGCATGTTCAGATAGGAAAAAGCCCATCCATTTTTGCATCTTTGTATCCTGGTACTCTCTTGCTGATTGAAATGGTAAATATGAACGGTCGTTGAGTGTGTTGCTCTGCTCGTTAAAAGCGGAAAAACCTTGTAACGAAAGGGGTTAAGAAAAGCCTTGTAGGTAGAGACTTTTCTCGTTTAGTGGGGAAGTATCAGAGTGATTATACAAGTTGAGTATCTTGGTGAGATAGCCTGATAGGATGTCAATCTATTTCCATAAACCCTAGGGGTACGGAGTTGTTATCCTAGACTAGGTGTTAACGGGAATAAATGTATCCCCTATTGATGAAACTCAAGTAAGGTTTGATCTAGGGAGATAAGTAGAAGTTAGATGATACAATTTAATTCAATAAAATTCTTAAAATTATAATCTTTCAAGGCTTTTTATTTAGAGATGTAGATAGATTTCAAGTTATAATGGTACAACATGTCAACGTTCAAAAATGTAATCGTTAAAATGCTATTAAATTGTTAGATAGTCCGGATATACTTAGAGTTTATATGTTAGCGTTTTTCGTGATATAATATCATAAGAAAAAAATTATTGGAGAAACTGAATGAGAAACGATATTCAACCGGCTTTACAAACAATAAAATCTTATTTTGAAAAATCAGAATTTTATATTCCTACCTATCAGAGACCCTATGCTTGGCAAGTAGCACAATGTGAACAACTCATTGAAGATATTAATCTTCATATGGAAAATTTCGATGATAGTTCCCAAGACAATTATTTCTTTGGAGCTGTTCTCATTGCTCAAGAATCTGGAGAAGAGCATGAAGTAACCTTGATTGATGGCCAGCAAAGAACAACGACATTTATGTTACTTCTTAAGGCAATCTTATTGAAGATTGATAAGGAGCTTGAACTTCAACCGACTCTAGATACTGATGCACGCAGATTAGTGAAACGTCTTAATGGTCTTAAAGAGCAGATTGTCACAATGCTTTTCAATGTTTCAGATGACGAAAAAGATGATTTCGTTGATGGACTATATTATCCTAGCGATGATAGAATAAAAGTATCTAAATCATTCGATTTCAGAAAAAAATATGCTAGTGAGATGACTACTATCTTGCTAGGTAAAGATTTTATATCTATTAAAGATAGAGTTCATCAAATCTATCGTCGCCAGAAAGACAACCGCTATACTAACTTCTATAAAAACTTTTAGATTTTTTACAATATGTGTAACGAATTGAATGTTTTTTACTCTTATCAATTTTGCTAACCACTTTTATTGATAATTGCCAAGTGATTACTATTACAAGTTATAATACTGATCAGGCAATAAATATTTTCAATTCTTTGAATGGGACTGGTGTTCCATTGACCCCAATTGAAGTAATCGTATCTAAGACCACAGCAAACGCATCAGATAGAAAAAACTTCGAAAAAAATTGGCAAGAGATTGTACAACGTACAGATTCATCTAGATTAGACTTAAATGCGTTAATTACTCACTATATTTTCGTAAAACTTTCAGAACAAAACAGTGCAGATCGAAGAAATCCTGGTATAAGAGCCTTTTTCTCAAAAAATAAACATCTATTGAATGAAGATGTTCTGTTTACTGCTGAGCTAAATACAATCTTAAATAACTTTGAACGAGTATCTGATACTATTAATGGTCAATTGATAAACAAATTAAACGGTAATTTACGACCTTTTGTTAGTAGTTATCTATTTTTTTCAGACAAGACAACACATATCTGGAATACTTACTTAGACTTGGAGTTTTGATTGAATTATCTGAACTCTCGTATAGCCATAAACTCTTTAAAGGCTTCCTAGAAGAAATAAATTTGTTGTACAGTCAAGTCGATTCAATTTCAATTGACGAACTTATTTCAAAAATAAGAAACCATATTCATGACAATTTTGTTTATGAAGACGTTAAACAAACTTTGACTGAAAGTGGTGTTTCAAATTCTATTCTTTACGTAAATGAATTCCTATTTTTCATTGGAAAAAGGTATGGACTTTAATTTAAATGGAAATATTGATATTGAACATATTATGCCGCAAAAGTGGTTTGAATAGAGAAAATATTATGTCAGATGCTGGACTAGAAAGTCAGGAAGAATTTAGAGATTATGCTGAGAAGCTTGGTAACAAGATTCTCCTTGAATCCGAAATTAATCGTGGAATTGGAGATGCTTGGTTTAGAACAAAAAGAGAATACAATCACAAGTGGTCATGGATATATAGGTAGTAAGTTCCCAATAGCTAAATCTCTTGTTAATTATGTAAATGACACTTGGACTAAAACTGACATTGAAGTGGCAACAGAAAAAGCTGCTACACGAATTGCTGATTTTATTTTTGAATAAATTAGAACGATAGAATTAAGAGGTAAGTAATAATTATGTCATTAAATCAAGTTACTTTAGAAATTCCATTAAATATTCAGAAAGGATTAGACTCTGGAATTTATAAACGTTATGGTTCAATAATCAGAAATTCATCTGGCCATATAGTAAAGCATCTAAAAGAAGTAAAAGTAGGAGAACCAGCTCAACAGGTCGTTAAAGGACTTGCAAAAAATAACGCTATTAGTGCAACTGTTCTAGCTGTTGGTGGTGTTGGTTATTATGCAATTATTTCAAATAGATATAAGAAGATTGTAAAGAAACTTATAGAAAAGCTAGTTCATTTCATTCAATTGGCACAAAAAGGAGAAGTAAGTGAAGTAGAGGTTGATAATTTCTTAAAAATTTTTACAGGATAATCAAAAAAGAACTACTTTCTTTGAAACTAGACTCTGAAATAGATGAGTTGTTTGACCTTGTATATAATTATACAATTCAATTTGCTCAAGCAAATGGTTTTGAGACTGATACTATTTCAGAAGTGGCAGAGAATAATAAAGTTATTAACTTGATGGATTATCTAAATCTTCAAAAAACAATATATCGTTCTGATGCTGTTTAAGAAGGCGAGAATTAAATTTCCGGATATAAAAAAAGGAGCAAATCAGTTTTTTGCTCCTTGATTTATATTTGTCACAGTTTTTCTGATAGGAGTACTTCCTAGTCAACTTACTTTCTTTCACGGTTTCAATATTAAAAATGAAGTAGTGATCACGATTATCTTTGGCATTTTCTTTATTTAATTTGAAGTAATTCTTCATAGATTTAGCCATGGTAAGCATGATGTCATCCGTTAAGAAAGTCAAAGGTATGTCTAACGCAGAATATTTATAGAAGTCTGTCTCAAACTTACGATAGCTATCGCTGAAATAATCTATTTGCAATTCATTTTTATGAAATTCAAGCTGACTCATGATTTCCCCTCCGATTCTAACTGGATATTGATGATTTCTAAAATTGCAATGTTCTCGTAGTCACTTGGTGTTTTAAGCAGTACTTGCTCATTTTCGATATTTGCTATAATGCCTGTATATGTTTTAACTTCTAATGATAGGCATAAAGTGACCTACGACTTTGCCAACAATGCGTGGTTCATCTTCATAAGGAATAAACTTATCTGGATACTTATCATTTAAGGATACCATTCTAAAACCCTCTTTTTCGCGATAAAGTTTTTTGATAAAGACTGAATCATTCCACGATAGAGCATAAACTGCGCCATCATAGTCGAATCCACTGGAACGAATAAGAGCTACCTCACCATCTTGATAGATTGGTTCCATAGACTTACCACTAATCCAGGCAGCGATATCATATCCAAGCTGTTCTTCATCTGAGTATACAGTTTCTGTTTCATATTCATCAAATAAAGATTCTCCAAGACCGGCAGAAAGTTGGATATCTGATAGTACCTGCACTGTGAAGAGTGGAGTGGCTTTTGAGTATTGTTGTGAAAGTAGTAATTCTTCAACATATTCCTCAGCTTTTGCTTGATTATCAGAAGATAACTGAAGATAATTATTGACAATATTGTACTCAGATTCAAAGTAGGATACTTCAACATCTAAGATTTCAGCAAGTGCAACTAGATTTTTTTGGTTAGGTTTGGCACGCCCAGATTCCCAACTATTGTATGACGATCGATTGATATTGAGCAAATCAGCTATTTCAGTCTGAGAAAAACCTTTAGAAATCCTCTTTGTTTTGAGATTTTTTTTTGAAAACATGGTATAATACTCCTATGTTGTTTTTATAGAACAACAAAAATTTTTATCAAATTATTTTTAAAAAAAGACAAGCTAGAGTAGATTAAGGATTTGAAATCTAACTTTATGGTATAATAACAGTTGATTGCAAAAAAAATAATTCTTCCTATCTTAACGTTGATTTGTTTTAGAAAGTGAGTGTATAGATATCAAAAATTTTTTTATTTAGAATTATTCAGTACACCGTATTATCAGTTTATTGATGAATTATCAGAAACAGAACATGAGAAAAAAATTATTAGGTAGTTTCTATACAGATTATAGAGTAGCTACTGAGTTAATTATGAGAATGATAGACGTAGCTCCAATTGACTTATTAAATAGTAGTAAATTATCAATAATTGATCCATTTTCTGGAGACGGAAGATTGATTCAAATTTTTCTAATAGAGTTGAATTCAATTTCAAAACTAAAAGGACGTGAAGTCAACATCACTCTTTGGGATGTTGATGATGAAGCCTTATCTAAGAGTGAACACATAATAAATAAAAGTAAAGTCAGAACTTGGCTTTTAAAGGTAATTTATCAATTGAAAAAAACAGATTCTTTTTGTTAACTATATTGATCACATAGGCTTATTTGATTTTTTTGTATAACAAATCCACCTTTGGGGTCTTTTTGAAACCTTTTAAAGATAATCAACAGCAGAAGTAGTGATGACGTTGTTAATAGCTATAAAAAAACGCTTTATCTGCATATGATGATTATTTCAAAAAGAGTTTGTAACTTCTCAGCCTAAGAGTAAGTTTGGTAGATGGGGTACTAATTTAGGTAGAGCTGGAGTTGAAGTTGCTACTTGCTTAGTGAGAACTGGTGGGATTTGTGGTTTTGTTTCTCCGTCTTCCTTGTTTAATGATCAAGTTTCATTCAATTTTAGAAAAGTTTTATTTGAAAAAAATATAAGATTGAAAGTATTTCCTATTTTCCAGCTAAATTAAAGCTATATGGCAGTGCTGATGTATCTAGTGTTACTGTAGTATTGACAAGTGGAATTACTGAACAGATAAGTATTAATCTTTATAATGTAAAAATTTGAAAAAGAAAGTACTTGTTTCGAATCGAGTGATTTATTAAGAATTAAAGATAACGAATATAGAATTGGATTAGAGAATGGGGTTGAGTTGTTAAAATTTGATAACCATTTTTGATGACTTTAAAAACATTAAATGAAGTTTGCGAGCAGAATGATTTAGTTTTTTTACTAGGAACTAGATGAGACTAGAATTAGTGAAAAGTTGATAGACTTCAGTAAATATATGTTCGCTAAAGGATTTATGGTTGACCGATATAGCTTTGAAAATGCTAATCTATATTTAGATACGAACAAAATTAAAATTCCTAAAAGTGTAAATTATAGTAAGCTAGTTTGGCGTGATGTATCGCGCAGTACTCAGAGTAGGAGAATTAAAAGCAACCTTACTTGAACCAAATTTTTATTGCTGGAAATTCTCTAGGAGTGATTTATAGTACTAATAATGACTTGAATAAGCTAAAGTTATTACTAGCAATCTTTAATTCAATTGTTTTCGAATTTCAAACTAGAAACAAATTAGTTTCGAATCATGTGCCAGTTGGAGTAATTAAAACAATAAAAAGTTCCTGATTTAGTTGAGAATCAAGATATCACAGTACTAGTAGAAAAAGAATGAGGGAATTGAAGTTGATTCTGAATTGGAGGTTCTAGTCGCAAAAAAATGTATGGTCTAAAAAAAGATGACTTTATTTCTATAGCAAAAATCATTTAATTTTAATAAAGATGATATTACGATTCTATCAAAAAAACTTGGGAGAAATATTTAAAATGATTTTTTTAACCATTATGCATCTAAACTTAGTGATTTAGATATGCAGATTATTAACCATGTTCCGCCAGGGGAAATTGGAAGAATATTCCGGAATCAGTGCCTTCAAAGAGATTGGAGCAAATTAGAGAAAGCTATAAGGCTGGGAAAGGTAGCAGGTCAACGTACTATGGTAGGTTACAGCCAAATTTGCCTTCTTATACTATTAATACATATTTTTAATAGACCAGGCAATGGATGTCATATCCATTACGAGCAAGATCGTACTTTAACTCAAAGAGAGGCAGCAAGACTTCAGACGTTTCCTGATAGTTATGAGTTTCTAGGTTCTAAGACTGCAGTAAATAATCAAATTGGTAATGCAGTTCCGCCATTATTAGCTTACCAAATAGCAAAAAAATTACCTAAAAAAAGGAAAAATTTATAGATTTATTTTTGTGGAGCTGGCGGTTTAGCATTAGGTTTTATTTGGGCAGGTTGGACTCCTGTAATTGCAAATGATATAGATAAAAATGCCATTAAGTCTTATAAGTTAAATATCGGTGAACATACTATCCTTGGTGATATAAATGATACAGAGGTTTTTAACAAAATAGTTGAAGTCGCTCTAAAAGAAAAGGAACGAAATCCAGAAACACCTTTATTTATCTTGGGAGGACCACCCTGTCAAGGTTTTTTTCAACAGCTAATACACGACGTGGGAAAGATGATTTGAGGAACTGGTTATTTAAGTCGTATGTTAATCTTCTTAGAGAAATTAAACCAACAGGTTTTGTTTTTGAAAATGTAAAAGGGTATTACAAACTTGGATGGTGGTAAGTTTTTTACAATGATAAAAGATGATATGCTTTCATGTGTAGAAGCTATAAAAGTGAATAAGATTAATTCAGCTGAATTTGGAGTTCCACAGAGAAGAGAGAGGGTTATTGTAATTGGAGGTGAATCTTTGCTTGTTGATTCTTTTGAGTTAGAACCGATTAGTAAACTACCGAATAGTGATAATATGTTGCCAACTATATTCGGAGTGAGAGAAGCACTGGATGATTTACCAAAAATTAAGCAGTCGGAAGATGGTAGTAATTTAGATTATCGTTATTTACCCCAGAACCACTTTCAAAAAAATTTATCAGAGGTTACTTAACAGCAGAAGAGTATCTATATGATTTCGTAATAGATAATTCTCATAACATTATTGAAAACTGCTAGAATGTTTAAGACAAGAGTGCATGAAAATTGCCCAGTTTTAAGAGGTTATTATTAAGACTCTTAAAGCTGGGCAAATCATGCTTTTTTATTTTTAGTTTAAAAAGTGGCAAATGTTTAAAAATTATTCTATTTCCCTTGAATAACGAGGGCCATCCCAATTTTTTTCAAGTAATTTTGCGACTTTTTCCATAATTTTAATCATCAATTCATTACCTTTCTGAAAGGCAACGATATCTTGTGTGTTGTAATTAGAAATGAAGGACTTAAGTTCATTGTCCTTATCGTCATCTTTTGTTAAAATCGTATAAAGCTCAGAGTTTTTATCTTTAAGAGAATCTTCTATTTCACTAATCTCCTGTAATAATTGTGATTTTAGGGTTTCAATTTCTGAATCATTAATTTTCGAGAATATTTCTACTATCTTTATTAGCATATTCAACAATTGAATCAAATGCAACACGGATTTTTTTCTTACTTTTTGATTTGATACATATTGTAAGTTACTATCTTCTTTCTTGAATCTAGAAGTTATAATATTTTTTTCAGAAACAGTATAGTCAATTAAAAGCATAAGTGTAGTTTGCATATTCAAGATTTAAAAGTGTAAGCAAAAAGAGAGGATGACCTTGTTCGAATATGTAATTAATTAGACTTAAAGCAAAACCTCTGTTATCTCTCATAATCCGACTTAAGCGAAGTGCAGTAGAGGAATCAGTTACTTTATGTTTACATAAGTTCCAAATTGGTGCAGCGTACCAACTGACAACATTAATTCCATTTTTCTCTTGTTCAATTAGATGTTCAACATCAGTTAGATACATCCTGTTATTCTTGGCACTATTACAAGAGTTACACAGTAACTGAAATTCTTCACGATGCGAGAAGCCTAACGAAATTGGTCCGATGTGATCAGCGCTAATTGTACTGGAATGGTCAGTGTTCAGTGTAGAACCTTTGTTTGCACATCCAAAGGTTTGAATTTTCTTGTCAGAATTAACTATCCCCATTAATTTATTAGCAACAATCCAATTACCGTCAGTCCATAATTCAAAAGCTCGTCTGTCTGTTGCGTATGACGCAAGATTCTCTTTTGAACGTCCCTTATCTGCTTTACTACGACAACAGATATTGAATGTATGGAATCCATCTAGTCGATCTGGAGCGTTTGACATTGCCCCAGGGCTGAGAAAATTTTTAGGTTCTAGAGGGATATAATTGTCATGTATCCATTCACACCAAGTATTAGCATCATTTCCAAGATGAGGAATATTGTTTATTTGTTTACATTTGAATAACTGAGGTAATGAATCAAAGGCTTTTTCCCCATATAAGTCAGTGAAATCTTTAATAAATTCTTCTACATGTGTGGTATTATTTAATTCTAAGTCATAGTTATAAAAGTCCAACTTTTTCAATTCGTTTAATTAAATTTACTCCAAGGTAGCAAAAACGAATATCCATTATACGGCCACAGACTTTGCAAGGTTTCTCTTTTGTGGGGTGAATTTCCTTAGCGACTTTACTAATCCAATGATTTGAATGAACGTCAATTCCGATTTCTTTAGCTTTATTTTTCCACCACTCAAGGCGTTTATCATGAGTAAATTGGAATTTACCGCTTGTTCTATTAGATGGAGCTTCCCACTGTATAGTTTTATCGTCTTTATAAATATCGGGCATACCTTTATAATTAGGGTGGCTGATGATAGACTGTTGGTATGCTAGAAAGGTTGCACTAGAATTAATAATACCTTTAGGTTGTTTTTTTGTAGCCATATGATATTCCTTTGATTTAAATTTTTAGTTTTTTTATAATATAATTATATCAGATCTCATTATAAAAAAAGTAGTTATATAGCTTTTAAAGCCAAATAATGTTAAAATATTAAAATTAAGAAAAATACCATTCTAACAAAGGAGGTAGTTATGTTAAATCGTTCACTTGAAAAATTTTTCTTGAAAGTCGGTATTATAATGAACTTTACAAAGCTGTTGATGGATACATTAATAGAAATAGGTCAGACATACCGGTTATGTCACACACTATAACAGACCCTAATTATATAA
>BNJS01002924.1_pt1 | contig 13750 bp, 11 predicted proteins | sample 8540461 | NCBI WGS metagenome assembly BNJS01 (sample SAMD00202454, study PRJDB9452) | human saliva metagenome | isolation source: human saliva | place: Japan
TGTGTGGGTTGATATTTGTCACATTTGTAGCTAAACCCAAATCGGTCATTAGACCGTTATAGTGCAATTCGTTATAGAGAAGATAACTTCCTGACATCTTTCATTTTCTTGTTGGCATCTTGTTTCTTGTTCGTTCTCGACGTAGCCCGCTACGCCTTCGAACTCACAATCAACCTTCTGCTCAACAATCTAATGAAATCTGTTCAGGATCTAATGACCGATTGGGGTTAAAATGGCAACTCTAGAGATGGCAAACTATACATTTTCCAGCAAAGGAACAAAAAAAACGGCAAATGAGGTAGGTCTTTCAAAGATAAATTGATATTTTTGCAGCACAATCAATGAATATCCACAGAAGAAGGACATCAATGCGAGGACATCGCTTCATAAATTCGCAGCTTCGCATCGTGAGATTGCGCCACAAAGACTTCGAGCGTCGCTTCTTCTTCACTGTTTTGCCAATAATGAATGTAGCCATAGTGGGCGCCAGTGGTGCCGTAGGCCAAGAATTTTTGCGCACATTGGCCGAGCGCGATTTCCCCTATCGATGAACTCCGACTCTTTGGGTCGAAACGCAGCGCGGGAAAGTCCTACGAATTTCGCGGACAACAGATTGTGGTGCGCGAACTTCGCCACAACACCGACGATTTCAAAGACATCGACATCGCCTTCACTAGCGCAGGCGGTGGCACGTCCATCGAATTTGCCGAAGACATCACCAAATATGGCGCGGTGATGATCGACAATTCCAGTGCTTTCCGCATGGAAAACGATGTCCCCCTCGTGGTGCCCGAATGCAACGCCACCGATGCGCTGCAACGTCCGCGTGGCATCATTGCCAACCCCAACTGCACTACCATCATGATGGTTGTTGCCCTCCAAGCCATCGAGCGTTTGAGCCACATCCGCCGTGTGCACGTGTCGAGCTATCAGTCGGCTTCTGGCGCAGGACAGGCCGCTATGGACGAACTCGTGGCGCAACACGAATCTTTGGCCAATGGCGAAACACCCGTAGTGGAAAAGTTTGCCTATCAACTGGCCTACAACGTGATTCCTCAAATCGATGTGTTCTGCGACAATGGATACACCAAGGAGGAAATGAAAATGTACAACGAAACGCGCAAGATTATGCACAGCGACGTCGAAGTGAGTGCCACCTGCGTGCGTGTTCCCCACAATGCGCAACCACGCTGAGTCCATTTGGCTCGAAACGGAAAAGTCCATCACGGTGGAAGCTGCGCGCGAAGCCATCAAAAACGGCGAAGGACTCCAGTTGCTCGATAACCCCTCAGCGCGCGAATATCCCATGCCCCTCTTGCTCGAAAGTTGCGACGACGTGTTTGTGGGTCGCATCCGCAAAGACTTGTCCAACCCCAATGGACTCACCCTCTGGTTGGTGAGCGACCAAATCAAAAAGGGAGCTGCCCTCAATGCGGTGCAAATCGCGGAATGGCTTCTCAAAAACGATCCCAAGTTTCAAGGGTAATTTCGGATAACGCTGGACGTAATATCAGAAGTCAAAATACATTGCTCAGAAAAGAAAACACATAACTCAAAAAGGAAAGACAATTTTCGGATAACAAGGGAGAAAACCACACAAGTCTTCGGACAGCGTGTGGTTTTCTTTTTTGTGCTTCGGCCTGCAACGTCAGATGCCAAGGACAAGCCTAAGTATCTCCGCAATACCTCCTCTATTTCTCCGCAAAACATCCCCTCTCTCTCCGCAATAAATCTCTCCATTTCCGTCACAAAAGCCACAGTAGGGGACTAAAAAGCCCTCCTTTCTCAAGAAATTGGCACGAAAATGCAACCACCTCCCGAGAAATGAGTAAATTCGCGGTAACATCAAAAATAGTATAACAGGTTTTGAAAGCTGACACGCAAATGATTTCTCTGAGAAATATCCGTAAATCCTTCGGCAATTTAGAAGTGCTCAAGGGCATAGATCTCGACATTCAACAAGGCGAGATGGTGAGTATTGTGGGCCCTTCGGGAGCCGGCAAAACCACCCTCCTACAAATAATGGGCACGCTCGATCGTCCCAACGAAGGTACCCTGCGCATTGCAGACACCGACGTGACGCGACTCTCCTCCTCTGCGCTCTCCCATTTCAGAAATGCCCACATCGGCTTCATCTTTCAATTTCATCAACTACTACCTGAGTTCACCGCACTCGAAAATGTGATGATGCCTGCCCTCATTGCCGGCACTTCCAAGCGTGCGGCCAAGGAGCGTGCCGAAGAACTCCTCGACTATATGGGACTCGCTGACCGCGCTGCGCACAAACCTGCTGCGCTCTCCGGCGGTGAAAAACAGCGTGTGGCTGCTGCGCGTGCTTTGATGAACAAACCCGACATCATTTTTGCCGATGAACCCACTGGTTCGCTCGACTCTAAAAACCGTGCCGAACTCCAAGAACTCTTTTTTCAACTTCGTCGCGATTTGGGACAAACTTTTGTCATTGTGACGCACGATGAGGCCTTTGCGCAACAATGCGACCGCTGCATCCATATGATGGACGGCAAAATCTCTGACGATGAACGCAAAGCGGAAGCCGATGCGCCAGTTGAGATGGACAACGAGGAAGCACCACTTACTGCATCTCCTGCCGAAAATGGCGAAGCAGTGGCTAACTCTTTCGATGCTTCTGCGCAATAATTTTTCCCTCTCCTCCTCCTTCTTTGCACCCCCCTTGTTGCGTTGTTGGCAACAGGTAAAAAAATAATCCACTCGTCATTGGAAAAAAACGACACGTCGTTTTTGATAAAACAACACGTCGTTTTTTTAGTAAAACAACACGTCGTTTTTTTAGTAGAAAAAAATCCTCCACCTTTATGATATACATTGGCCAATATAACACCCTCACCATCACACGTTTCACCGATCACGGAGCGTATGTTGATGGGGGAGAACTGGGTGAAATACTCATCCCCAAAGCCTACGTCACCAAGTCTATGCGACCTGGCGACACCCTCGAGCTTTTTGTCTATCTCGACCAGTCGGAACGACTCGTGGCCACCACCGAACAACCTCTGGCCACGGTGGGCGATTTCGCTTATCTCGAAGTGGCGTGGGTCAATGAACACGGCGCGTTCCTCAATTGGGGCGTGATGAAAGACCTCTTTGTGCCTTTTCGCCAACAAAAGCGCACTATGGAGGTGGGCGAAAGCTACATCGTCTTTGTGGACATCGACGACGAGACCGGCCGCCTTATGGCCACGGCCAAAGTAGACAAACATCTGCGTCCAGCGCGCGAACATTTCTATCACCGCGGTGAAGAAGTGGACCTCTTGGTGTGGCAGCGCACCGAACTTGGTCTGAAAGTCATCGTAGACAATCGCCATGCCGGACTCATCTACAACGACCAACTCTTCTCTCCCGAACCCAAAACGGGCGACCGCCTGCGCGGTGCCGTGGTGAATGTGCGTCCCGATGGTCGTCTCGACATCTCTTTGCAGCGACTGGGCAAGAGTCGTTTTCGCGATTTTGCGGAAGTGCTTTTAGAAGAATTGCAATCCTCTCCCGAAGGCTTCTTACCTTTCACCGACAAATCGTCCTCCGAAGCCATTTCCGCGCGCTTCTCCGTGTCGAAAAAGACTTTCAAGCGTGCTGTCGGCACCCTCTATCGTGCCCACCAAATTATGCTCTCCGACACCGGTCTCCACCTTGCCGAGAAGGGTGGGGAATAACCGCGCAAGTGATTTTTCTTCCTCCTCCTTTCAACCCAAATCGGTCATTAGATTGTTATAGTACGACTCGTAATTGAAAAGATAGCTTCCTGTCATCTTTCATTTTCTTGTTGGCATCTTATTTTTTGTTTGTTCTCTCCGTAGCCCGCTACTCCTTCGAACTAACGGTAAACAATCTACTCAACAATCTAATGAAATCTGTTCAGGATCTAATGACCGATTTGGGTTAAATGACACTCATTGGGCTATTCTTGAAAGAAAATCATTTAGTCCTAACTTTTTTATCAAGAAAATACGATAAAATTTGGTTAATTGAATGGAAAGGACGATATTTGCATCGGCATTAAGGTTTACCCGATGTTGCAAGTTCTGTTTCCAATCATGTAAACACTGAGTTTGGATACATTTCTTACCTTAAAGTAGTAGCTAGTTTTTTTTGTAACGTCGTCTTTGATGTTCTACTAGAAGTTAAACATGGAAACGGAGAATACTCACATGAAATCTAAACAAGAGCTCAATGGTCGCTTGCTGAAAATTATCTCAGATATCAAGGCCACGACTGTCAGTGAGTCATTGCCGTATCTTCTCGAGTCTTTGGATTATACAAAGACAGAGTTGGAGCATAATGAGTTCAAAATTACTGTTGTAGGCGAGTTTAGTAGTGGTAAATCAACCTTCCTTAATGCTTTAATAGGTAAGGATATACTTCCTCATGGTGTAAAGGAAACAACTGCTGCTGTGACGTACATCCATAATGTGTCTTTAGCAGATGGCCGTTTGAACAAAGCCGAGATTCATTTCGTGACAAATCAAAGAAAAATCTCATTCTTGACCTAAGTGAGAATAGAAATGCATTAGTTGATTATGTGACAACCTCTGAGAACCAATATCATGTTGTGCAAGATATCTATTCTGTAGATGTCTATGTGCATTTTTTAGATATAGATGATCCTATTGTTTTAGTTGATACACCAGGAATGAATGGTGTGGCTGATGGTCACAAGGATATAACTTTGTATGAAATCCGTCATTCTCATGCTAGCATTTGTCTTTTTCATTTAAGAGGAATCGGAAGAAGTGACCTCGAATTCCTAAAGGAATTGATGAAGTATCAAAATACTTTCTTCTTCGTCTTGAATGCAATAGATGACATTAAAAGTAATGAGGAAACCTATGAGGATAGGATTCAGGCTTTCAAGGGTGATATAGTCGAACACGTTTATGATGGTGAGAAGTCTCCCGAATTTGTTTTTGGAGTATCGGCTTTAAAAGCCCTTTGTTCTCGGGATCAGAGTATTGTACGTGTTTATGATACAGACGAGACAGATTTGTGTGAGATTGATAGAATGAAGTTACTGGAAGAATCAAAGTTGCCTCTCTTTGAAAGAACTCTATTTGAGTTTCTCCGGTGTAGTGAAAAAGACCGGGAGTTCTATGAGGTGATTTGTCATCGTTTGCTTCATATCATTGATGCCTATAAGGATGCAGCTCTTACGGATAAAAAAATTCGTGAGGCACAAAAAGAAGATATTCCTGAGAAAAAGCGTATCCTTGAATTGATAGCCGATGCAGAGAAGAAGACACAAGAGTTCCGCAATAAACTCGAAATTACGCTAAAATCGATGGTTGAAGATTTGCGTGCTAAGCAATCTGGCTTGGTACGTGAAGCTATCAATAGAGAATATGATAAACAGGTCAGATATATCAATGGTCTTAGTCTTGAGGAGGCAATTCAGGAGTCAGATTCAAATGGAATAGGTAAGAAATTGAATGACTTTTGGGCTTCGCAAGTAATCTCAACTACAGAAGCGCTAAATACGGCTCTTTATCGCATTCAGCAGGATATAGTGATGGATATGCAGCGAGTAATCCCTACTGTATCCTTTAAGGAAAAGAAAATCCACATAACAACAGAGGTTCGGTTTGAAAGATTAGATGATGAGCACAATTCTTCTCATATAGCCAGACTGAAAAGCCAAAAGGAGAAGTGTTTAAGTGATATTCGTAAACACCAAAATGCCGAATCTTCTTCTGAACTGAACAGAAAAAAGAATGCACTTGACAGCAAAATAAATAGCTTGAAGAGTGACAAAAGAATAGCTCTTTCTAGATTAGGTTCTCGCCCAGGGGTAAGGTATAAAACTGTTAGTGAAGAAGTGAAAAATAATGGATTTACCAACTTGTGGGGCTTGTTCGGTGATCGTTATAAAACAGAAACAAGACAAGAGTTGGACTATTCTGCTCAAGAAGCTTATGATAAGGACAGAAGACGTATTGAGCAGAGATATTCTAATGACATTCAAAGCAAGCGGTCAGAAATGCAAAGACTGAACGAAAGGCTAGAAAAGGTTCGCCAGAATGAAAACTTGTGTAGTATCTGGGAGACAAAAGTAAAAGAAATTGAGCAAGAAATTCAGAAAGAAGAAAGGTTTCTGGAAGACCTAAAGATGAATGCTCGTACATCGTTCTTAAAGAATATAAAGCAAGAGCTTCTGTCACATCTCGACAAGCATCTTTCTTCACCTGAAGGGCATATTTATGCCGACTTAACTGTCGGAATAAGAGAGAATCTACAAAACAGCATAGGTCAGATACTCCAAGCACTTTATGCTATTTTTGACGAAAAACGAAATGAGTATGTATCTAATCTTCAACTCATGATATCAAGGATTGAAGAGTCGAACAACGTCCTTGAGAATTCGCATAGAATTCAGATTCTTTCAACTGATATCAAAGTTTTAGACGATAGTATAACAGCCGTAGAATATATTTCAAATGGATTACAAAGCACTGTATGATAAACGGAAAGGCAGTGTTCTTAGTTTGCTTGAAAAAAGCATTAAGTTTTATGCCAATCTAGACGATGAGGAGAGAACTAATTCCTTATCCAAATTACTCGAAGATGTTCAAAATAGAAAGTTCTCTATTGTAGTTGTTGGACAATTTAGTGCAGGAAAGTCTACATTCCTAAATGCACTCATGGGCGAAAAGTATTTACCCTCGTTCACTACGGAAACAACAGCAACGATTAACTTTCTTCGTTCTGTAAAGGAAAGTCCCACACAGAAACCTGTTATCATAGTTAACTATAAGGATGGTAGCACAGAAAAGTGTGAGGAAGTAACATTAGAGAACATAGAGAAGTATGTAAGCACCAAAGGAGATGAGGTTGCCCAAAAAATCTTGTCTGTAGAGGTTTATCTCGATTCACAATATCTAAATGATGGGGTGTCTCTTGTTGATAGCCCTGGATTAAATGGAGTATTGGAAGGGCATGAGCAAATTACCAATGAGCAAATAGCTCGTTCTCATGCCGCAATTTTCATGTTCAATGCTAAACAGCCAGGTTCAAAATCAGATTTTGAAAAACTGAATTTGCTTCTTGGTAGATGCAATTCTGTGTTGATCATACTTAATCAGAAAGATTTAATCAAGGAAGACGAACAGACGGTTGAAGATGTTGTGTTGAATTTGAAGAAAAGCTATGCAAAGTATTTCAACACGACTCAGCTTCCAGAAATTTATCCGATTTCATCGTATCAAGCTTTAGTAGCTCGTAGTAGTCGTCAATTAGACTATAATGGTAAATTTGATTTTACTGAGAGTCAGAAAGAAGAGCTGCTTTCTCTATCAGATATTGAAATCTTTGAGGAACGATTACTGAAGTATCTGACACAGGGCGAAAAGAGCCAGAACGAACTTTTAAGTCCTATAAATAAAGTGCACTCGTTTCTTCTTGAGACAGAGACTGATACGAAAAAGACGGATTGAAGAACTTTCCAATACGTTGGATACAGATGAATTGCGTCTTCAAATTAGTCAACTGAAGGACGAAGAAGAAGCATTGTGCACTAAGCTAAACAATAGTAGAATTGAAATCAGAAATAAGGTTTCAGAAATACTTCGTGATGGTGAAAAAGAAATCAAAGCCTCTGCTTCCGATATCAAGACTGAATGTCTGAGCCAAATTAAGGGTGCTGAAGATTTGGAAGAATTAAAGGCCAATGCTCAGATCTATACCAATAAGATTTACAGCAAATACGTCCAACTTTGCGATGCCGTATTGGGTAAAGTTGATATAAGATATCGAGAACTGATTGCGGAAGAGTATAATGAGTATGCTTCTTCTATAGAAGAGCGTATGACTGATCAGCAGGGAGAGAAAAAAGTCGAGTTCCGAAAGATTAAGTTGGATGATGGGTTTTTCGGAGTTGATTTAAACGTAGACGAGGTTCTTGCTAAACGTGCTGAAATTTTAGTGGAGATAGGAAAGGCTGAAGAGCGTTTGGACACTTTATACATCGATAAAATCCGTGCTGATGAAACTGCAAGAAAGCGCAAAGAGTTGTTGAGTGCGAAGAGTGCGCTTAAAAACGAAAGAATGGAAGAATTTCAGTTTCTAGGTTCTCGTCCTGACATCAAAGCCTACAAACGAACTGAAGAGCGCAAGCAAGGTGGGGTTCTAGGATTCTATAGGTGGTGGTTTACTGGCAGCTCTAAACGAAAAGTCACCGTGGAGGTGTATGATGACTATGAACAAAGAGAGTATGACAACGATAAAAGAAGAATAAATGATGAATATCAAAATGAAATTGAAGATATAGAGCATCAACTTCAGTGTCTTTCTTCTACTAGTTCAGAGGAAGTGGATATTAGTATCAAACGTCTAGAGCGATTGCAGGCAAAGAAGCAGCAAGAATTGGATGAACTAGAAGCTAGATACCAAAAAGATAAAGCTAAGACTCAACGTGCCATGAAGCGTCGGGCAGAAGCATACGTGGAAAGCTTAATAGATGACATTGAAGCGGAAAATCTGAAGAAAATCTACGAGCAGCTTCGAGGGAATAAAGATGCGATGACCAATGCCCTATTGGATGTTTTACAGCTAGAACTCCAAAATACGATTTCTCGTAAAAGGAAAGATATCGAATTGCGAGAAAAACAGCTGTCTTCTTCTCAAGAAGCTAAAGACACATTGATAGAGCAACTAACCGCTTCAATAGAGGAACTACAGAGCATCTTAGCAGATGCAGATTCCTGCGCAGCTGAAATCAATAATATTCAAATTGACCAAATAGAATTTGCATAAAGCATGAATGCAGTAGAACTTTGAAGAAGTATAGGAGTGTAGCGGAATTCCTATCTGATAATGCAACTATGGCTGTTTTAGACAGCATGGTAGCTTGTTTGGAGCGTAAACAATACTATTTGCCCTTTATTGGACAATTTAGTGCAGGTAAGTCTAAGCTCATAAATAGACTTATAGGCAAGGACGTGCTCCCAACAAAAAGTATAGAGACAACAGCTTTTCTTACTTATGTGAGTTATGCTGAAAAGGAAGTGGCAACTTTGGAATATGTTGATGGAACTAGTGAATCCATCGATGTTGCCAGGATCAAGGAACTCGATCATCAATGCACACAGGGAAGTAAACCCATTGCTGCTCTCAGATATTTTGCCCCAATTGAGTTGTTGAAGTCTGGTCTAGTCATAGTAGACACTCCAGGGGTAAATACCCTCATCACAGAGCATTTCAAAATCACTGAAGAACTCTTACAAAACTCCTTATTTGTCGTTTATGTTACTGCATCTTCGCTTACTGATTTTGACAAGCAAATGGTTCATCAGTTAGAAGATCTGGACATTAATACAGTATTTGCCCGTACTCATATTGATGAAGTTCATGAGGCAGAGGAAAATGTTTATGATACTATTGAATCTGAGAAAAAGACGATTGAGGCAGCATTGAGACATGATATCGACTTTTTTCCATTGTGCAATGAATCGCAATGCAGTGATTTTGAATGCTGGACAAACTGGTATGATACGTTTCAAGAGTGCCTATTTTTGCTTGCGCACAATGTGGAGCTACGATATGAAGGCAATGCAATCAATCGGTTGAAGGGTGTAAAGGAGAAGTTTGATAAGGCTCTAATCGAAAAACAAGAGTTTATCAAACAACATGCTGAAAAGAGTGATTCAGAAATAACAGAAGTAATTGCAGAATTGTCTAAGCAAAAAAAGAATATCAACACTCAGCTTGATGCACAATGCAATGAGATTAAGGACAGTTCTAATAGAATTAAACTGAAGTTGCAAAATGAGTTGTTGAATTTGACTAAGAAATCGTACACAGCTTTCAATAACAAGATTGAAAGTTCTGTGGGCCTTGACGATTTATTGAGCAACTCCAAAGCACTTTTTGAAAGTTCTCTTCCCATTGCTGTAAATGAACTCAGTGACTACGCCTCTTCTGTTGTTGGAAACTGGAGAGACTCTGTGCTTGCTGAAATCAAGAAGGATATACAAGTTGCAAAGTTGGCACTACAATCTTTCGACATCACCATTGACACTGACTTTGACACCTCATCAATTCTTGCTTATGAGCAAATGTTGGGAAACAATCTTAGTGATATTGCTGAGAAGTATTATCAACTTAAGCAACTCAATGAAGCCAGTGATAATGAACTCGCATCGTTTGGCACAGATAAGAAAAAAGTTGAAGAGTTGATTCAGCAATATGAAACTCTTATTAGTCAGGGAAATCAAGAAATTCAAGCAGCAATTGCCAACTATGTTCCACAATATGTAGAGTCTGGTGGAAAATTAGGACGAGTGCTGAAGAAGGTGGGCGTAGCGGCAGATATAGCAATGTTATTTATACCTGCTGCAGGATGGTCAAAAGCTGGAACATTCCTCGCTCAAAAAGCTGGTTCCCTTGCTAAGCATGGAAGTGCTATTGCGCAGTATGGCAGTAAAGTCTTAACAGAATTGAGTGCTGGCGCAAAAATGATGTCTGTGACAGACTCTGTCTTAGATACGACAAAGCTCATTAGCTATGCTAAAGCAGGCGGTTCGCAAAAGAGCAGCGGAATCTTTGGTTGTTTGTCTCTTGCCTATTGGTTTGAAAAAGCAGGAGATTTGATTGATCCTCCGACGTATGTTGAAGACGAGAAGTACAAAAGGGAGCGTGAAGCGATAGTTAAGCAGAAAAAAAGGCCGAGGTCGATTTTATTTTTGCAGCAAAAAAAGAGCTATGAGGCAAAAAGTGGAGCAAAATTAGCGAAGAAGAAGAACTCAAGCGAATTGAGCAGCAAGAACGAGCTAAGGAGGAAGCAAAGATGCAGCAAGCTCTTCAGGAGGAACAGAAGTCCATTCAACAGAAGAAGGAGAAGCATATCAAGACAACCGTTCTGCAGCAATTCGACGAGAAACTCAATAATTATACCCAACTTTTGATTTCTCGTACTTATGATGAAGTAGATAGTATTGCTGAGAATGTTTGCGGGGGCATCATGACCTTCATCAACTCACAACTTGAAGAAATAGATGCTGAGTTGAATGGTATTCTAAAAAAGCGTTCCAGTGAAAAGTTTAATGTGAACGAAGAACTCAATTCTATTTCGTATCAGCTCACACAGTTAGAAATCCCGAATGAGTAACTCAACAAGAATTGCATTAGCAAAGAAACTCTTTACAAGTAGGCAAAATTGCCTACTTGTAAATGTTTCGTCTAAAAGGGATTGTGATACACGTTTTGATTTTAGAGTATTGAGTCGTATTCTTCCTGCGCTTAGTAGATGGTGTCGTGCTACTTCTCAAACTTATTTTCCAGATCATACCCTGATAACGCTTTGTTGTACCAATACAATTTCAGAAGATGTCGTTCTTGTTGGAGATTTAGAGGAATACCAATCTAAATTTCGGCATTCCCTCTACCTCGTTAGGTCGAACATGTTGATGCCTTATAATATAAGTCTTCTTAGAACTACAATGGAGCGACTTTTAATCGAGGACTTGGAGGAGGCACATTTCAATAATCTTATATTTCTAGATTTTTACAACTGGCATACTGATAGTTTTAGGCGTTACTACCAGCAGCTTAAGATGCCTTTCTCTGTTGCCATAATGGATGGTTTCAACAAAACTGCTTATACAGAAAAGGATACAAGGCAGCAAGAGATTGATGAGATTTGCAAACAGTATGCTGACACAGAAGGCATCAGATGTCGTTCTGTGGTTAAGAGCTTCAATTATGCTGATTTTGCTTACCTAAATACGTATTTGTTTTCAAAACGTAGAGCATTGGAAAAACAACTGAAGCAACAGCTAATCACAATTGCTGGATGTTTTGGCAGGTCTGGAGAAAATCTTTGGTGGGAAGTTGTGCATTTTGAAGGTATGAACAATCTGTCTGCTAGCCAAATTGCCTATTCCACCGAAAACATTATAGAGCACTGCGTTCTGAGAAGTTTGAACACTTTGTTAGACAAAGAAGAGTTTGAATTGTTCTGTTGTGCCATTCCTAATTGGAAGTGTAAGTTAGAAGGATTTTTGAACGCCTATAATTGGAAAAAAATAAATGCGAACAAATTGGCCTCAATCAGTGAAAAGGTGATAGGCAAAGAGTTTGCAAAATACGTAGTAGTAACTATAAACCAGATATTACAATGATAAGAAGTATTCTGAATGGTCTTATTGTAGCCATATTGGTCTTTCTTTTGGCTATTTCCAATCAGCAGGTTGCCCCTTTTGCTGTCTATATAGCATTATTGGCTATGCTATTGGGACTGTTTGCCTCGTTGGACAAAGCAAAGAAGGAACTAAAAGTTTATGAAGTTCAACAACTAGACGTTGCAGCATTAAAAACAATACTAGAAGAAGGTAATCAAGCGACAAGTTTAATAGGACATAAACAAGATGCAACTCTTAAGGCTTTTGAATTGCTGCATGAAGAATTTCGGGAGTTTAAAACAGGGCAAGAAGTCTATAGAGAGAGTGAGTTAGCTCATCATAAAGAAATGCTCGATGTTTTTCAGGAGAAACTTTCTGCAAAGCTTAGTGAATTGGCTCGCACTTTAGAGACTATAGTACAAGATTCGCTCAATAACAACACAGAGATTCTCAAGGGGTTTGTCAACCGACAAGATTTATCAAATCAAAGGTTTGATGAGAATAATCACACCTTTGCAGCTGCTATAACGGAGTTTACAACGGCTATTACTTCTTACCAAGACCTCACTTGCTCTCTCAAAACTGATTTTGGTAGTGTATATGAGAAAATTGAGGAATTAGTAAACAAGACGATATTAAAGCATGAAGAAGTAGCCCACTCTCTTTTATTGTCTATGGAACATATCAAGTTGGAGGCGTCTTCTTCTATAAAAACAGTGGAGCAGAGCATCCTCAATTCTGTGGCTGAGAACAATCAAGCTTTAGATAGAATTATGCAAAGAATTATAGGACTGTTTGAGACATCCTTGAGCGACTTTACCACTAAAATAGAGACGCATTATCTTTCTGTAAATTCATCTATTCAAAAAGCATATGAGGAAACTGCTGAGCAGCAACAAATGACTATTGCTAGATTTAAGGATTCGGTTGTTGTTGCTATCAATGATCTTGAGCAAACCATTCGAGACATTGATGACTCTACCAAGGCTATGGATCAGTCAACCCAGCGCACATTGAGAAAAATTGAGGAGTCGTTGCAAGAATCCTCAGAAGAGTCTGCTGATAAGCTCGATGAAACCATTAAAGCATTGAATAAAGATCTTCAGGGGGCTATAACATCACTTTCTAATGAATTGACTGATATCGCAATACGATTTACTGATTACAAAGAAGAGAAGGATATTATTGAACGCTTAGAACAACTATGCAAAAGGTAGATAGCTACAAGTCCTTTAGCAATAGGTCTTTGGATGATTTGTTGAATGATTTATACCAACTCCCTAATGGTAAATCTGTGATTCTTCGTGCAATCTGCGATAAACAATTTTCAAAACGATTAGATTGCATAGAAGATTATGTTTTAGTGGCTAAAAAGGCTTTGAATCTAGGTAACAAAAAAAGGGCATATCGGATTTATATAATCATACATTTGATTTTAAAACAGCATTGTTTATAAGTCACTTGGCAAAAACTACCTTCTGAGGCTGATTAATCCCCAATCGCTCATTAGCCAGCAATAGTGCTGTTCATTGTTGTGGTGAATAACCGCGCAAGTACTTTTTCTTCCTCTTCTAAATGACACTCATTGTACTATCCTTGAAAGAAGA
>BNJS01003081.1_pt1 | contig 13690 bp, 39 predicted proteins | sample 8540461 | NCBI WGS metagenome assembly BNJS01 (sample SAMD00202454, study PRJDB9452) | human saliva metagenome | isolation source: human saliva | place: Japan
GCTGAATGGAATGGGAATCAACGCGGAGTACGGAATGGAGGAACGGAATGCATGAATGAATGGAATCGAATGGAATGGAATGGAATGGAAATGGAATGAATCAATGAACGAATGGAATGGAAATGGAATGAACGAATGAATGGAATGGAAATGAATGGAATGGAATCGAAACTGAATGGAATGGAATGGAATGGAATGGAATGGAATGAATGGAATGAATGGAATGGAATGGAATGGAATGGAATGGAATGGAATCAACTGAGTGGAAATGGAATGGAATGGAATGAATGGAAAATGAATGGAATGCAACCGAATGGAATGGAATGGAATGGAATGGAAATGGAATGGAATGGAATCAACCTGGAATGGAATGGAATGGAATGGAATGGAATGAATGGAATGAATGGAATGGAATGGAATGGAATCAACTCGAGTGGAATGGAATGGAATGGAATGGAATGGAATGGAATGGAATGGAATCAACCCTGAGTGCAATGGAATGGAATGGAATGGAATGGAATGGAATGGAAATCAATGGAATGGAATGGAATGGAATGGAATGGAATGGAATGGAATGAATCGGAATGGAATGGAATGGAATGGAATGGAATGGAATCGAATGAATGGGAATGGAATGGAATGAATGAATGGAATGGAATCATCCGAATGGAATGGAATGGAATGGAATGAAATGGAATGAAATGGAATGGAATGGAATGGAATGGAATGGAATGGAATCAACTCGAATGGAATGGAATGAATGGAATGGAATGGAATGGAATCAAATGGAATGGAATGGAATGGAATGAACTCGAATAGGGAATGGAATGAATGGAATGCAATGGAATGGAATCATCCGGAATGGAATGGAATGGAATGGAATGGAATGGAATGGAATGAATGGAATGGAATGGAATGGAATCAAACTGAATGGAATGGAATGGAATGGAATGGAATGAACTGGAATGGAATGGAATGGAATGGAATGAACGGAATGGAATGGAATGGAATGAATGGAATGAATGGAATGGAATGGAATGGAATGGAATGGAATGGAATGAAACTGGAATGGAATGGAATGAATGGAATGGAATGCAAACTGAATGGAATGGAAATGGAATGGAATCAACCCGAGTGGAATGGAATGGAATGGAATGGAATGGAATGGAATGGAATGAATGGAATGGAATGGAATGGAATGGAATGGAATGGAATGGAATGGAATGGAATGGAATGGAATGGAATGCATCGAATGGAATAGGAGGAATGTATTCGAGTGGAATGGAAAGGAATGGAATCAACCAGAGTGGAATGGAAGGAATGGAATGGAATGGAAACTAATAGAATGGAATCAACCCGAGTGGAATGGAATGGAAAGGACTGGAATGGAATGGAATGGAATGGAATGGAATGGAATGAACTCAATTGAATGGAATGGAATGGAATGGAATGGAATGGAATGGAATGGAATTAACCCGAATACAATGGAATGGAATGGAATGGAACGGAATGGAGTGGAATGGAATGGAATCAACCTGATGCAGGGGAATGGAAATGGAATGGAATGCAATGGAATGGAATCATCCGAATGGAATGGAATGGAATGGAATGCAAAAGCAATGGAATCAACTCGATTGCAATGGAATGGAATGGAATGGAAAGGAATAGAATGGAATCAACCCGAGTGGAATGGAATGGAAAGGACTGGAATGGAATGGAATGGAATGGAATGGAATGGAATGGAATCAACTCGATTGGAATGGAATGGAATGGAATGGAATGGAATGGAATGGAATGGAATGAATGGAATGGAATGGAATGGAATGGAATGGAATGGAATGGAATGGAATGAATGGAATGGAATGGAATGGAATGGAATGGAATGGAATGGAATGGAAACTCGAATGGAATGAGAATGGAATGGAATGGAATGGAATGGAATGAATGGAATGGAATCGAATGGAATGGAATGGAATGGAATGGAATGGAATGAATGGAATGGAATGGAATGAACGGAATGGAATGGAATGGAATGAATGGAAAGGAATGGAATGGAATGGAATGGAATGGAATCAACTGAGTGCAATGGAATGGAATGGAATGGAATGGAATGGAATGGAATCAACGAATGAATGGAATGGAATGGAATGGAATGGAATGGAATCAACCCTGAATGCAATGGAATGGAATGAATCGAATGGAATGGAATGGAATGGAATGGAATGGAATCAACCCGAATGCAATGGAATGGAATGGAATGGAATGGAATGGAATGAACGACCCGAATGGAATGGAATGGAATGAGAGAATGGAATGAATGGAATGGAATGGAATGAATGGAATAGAATGGAATGGAATGGAATGGAATGGAATGCAATGGAAATGGAATGGAATGGAATGGAATGGAATCAACCTGAGGGAATGGAATGAATGGAATGGAATGGAATGGAATGCGAATGGAATCAACTCTGAATGGAAATGGAATGGAATGGAATGGAAAGGAATGGAATGGAAGTCAACTCGAATGGAATGGAATGGAATGGAATGAATGGAATGAATGGAATGGAATGAATGGAATGAAATGGAATGGAATTCAATCATTCTGATTCCATTCATTCTCATTCATACATTCCATTCCACTAGCGATTCCATTCCATTCCATTCCATTGCAGTCCTGACTCCATTCATTCCATTCCATTCCATTCCATTCGGCATTCCATTCATCTCAACCCTATTCCATTCCAGTCCATTCCATTCCATTCCATCTCCATTGAGTTGATTCCATTCCATTCCATTCCATTCCATTCCATTCCATTCACCCATTCCATTCCATTCCATTCCATTCAGTCGATTCCATTCCATTCCATTCTCATTCCATTCCATTCCATTCCATTCCATTCGTTTCCATTCCATTCATTGCATTCCATTCCATTCCATTCCATTCCATTCCATTCCATTCCACTCTGCATTCGATTCCATTCCATTCCATCTCCATTCCATCCATTCCATTCCATCTCCATTCATTCCATTCCATTCCATTCCATCTCCATTCCATTCCATTCTATTCCATTCCATTCTCCACTTCCATTCCATTCCATTCCATTCATCTCCATTCCATTCCATTCCAGTCTCTTCCCATTCCATTCCATTCCATTCCATTCCACCTGCTCATTCCATTCCATTCCATTCCATTCCATTCCATTCCATTCTCATCTGGATGATTCCATTCCATTCCATTCCATCTCCATTCCATTCCATTCCATTCCATTCCATTCCATTCCATTCCATTCCACCCTGATTCCATTCCATTCCATTCCATCTCCATTCCATTCCATTCTATTCCATTCCATTCCATTCCATTCCATCTCAGCTGATTCCATTCCATTCCATTCCATTCCATTCCATTCCATCTCATTCCATTCCATCTCGCATTCCATTCCATTCCATTCCATTCTCATTCCATTCCATTCCATTCCATTCCATTCCATTCAGCTGATTCCATTCCATTCCATTCCATTCCATTCCATCCATTCCACTGCATTCCATTCCATTCCATTCCATTCCATTCCATTCCATCTCCATTCCATTCCACTCCATTCCCATTCCATTCTATTCCATTCTCTCATTCCCATTCCATTCCATTCCCATTCCATCCTCATTTCATCTCCATTCCATCTCCATTCTCATTCCACTCCATTCCATTCCATTCTCATGAAGCCATTCCATTCCATTCCATTCCATTCCATTCCATTCCATTCTACCCTGGTCTGATTCCATTCCATTCCATTCCATTCCATTCCATTCCATTCCATTCTCATTCCATTCCATTCCATTCCATTCCATTCCACTCGGAATTCTGATTCTCCATTCCATTCCATTCCATTCCATTCTCATTCCATTCCATTCCATTCCATTCCATTCCACTCAGTCTGATTCCATTCCATTCCATTCCATTCCATTCCATCTCCATTCCATTCCATTCAGATCCATTCCATTGCATCTCATTCCATTCCATCTCTCACTCCATTCCATTCCATTCCATTCCACTGCTCGATTCCATTCCATTCCATCCCATTCCATTCCATACTGCATTCCATCCATTCCATCTCACTTTTGCTCCACTCCATTCCATCTACCCATTCCATTCCATTCATTCCTCATTCCATTCCATTCCATTCCATTCCATTCCATCTCGCATTCCATCCATTCCATTCCATTCCATCTATCTCATTCCATTCTATTCCATCTCCATTCCATTCCATCCTATTCCATTCCATTCATTCCATTCCATTCCACGTTCCATTCCATTCCATATCCCATTCCATTCCATTCCATTCCATTCCATTCCACTCCATCCCATTCCATCCATTTCAGATCGATTCATTCCATTCCATTCCATTCATTCTCCATTCCATTCCATTCCATCTCCATTCCATCTGCATTCCATCTCCATTCCATTCCATTCCATTCCATTCCATCTCCTAGTCCACTCGATTCATTCCATTCTATTCCATTCCATTCCATTCCATTCCATTCCATTCATCTCATCTCCATTCCATTCCATTCCATCTCATCTGATTCCATTCCATTCCATCTCCATTCCATCTCCATTCCATTCCATCTGCTCATTCCATTCCATTCCATTCCAGTATCTCCATTCCATTCCATTCCATTCCATTCCATTCCATTCCATTCCATTCCATGATCTGACTCCATTCCATTCCATTCCATTCCATTCCATTCCATTCCATTCATCTCATCTCCACTCGATTCCATTCCATTCCATCTCCATTCCATTCCATTCCATTCGGCTGATTCCCATTCCATTCCATTCCATTTGCTCATTCCATTCCATTCCATTGCACTCCATTCCATTCCATTCCATTCCATTCCATTCCACTTCGTCGCTTCGATTCCATTCCATTCATTCCATTCCATTCCATTCCATTCCACTTCCATTCCATTCCACCTGTGTTTCATTCCATTCCATTCCATTCCACCCTATTCCATTCATTCCATTCATTCCATTCCATTCCATTCCATTCCATTCCATTCCATTCCATTCCGATGATTCCATCTCCATCTCCATTCTGATTCCATTCCACTCGCATGCATTCCATTCCATTCCACTCTCATTCCATTCCATTCCATCTCCATCCATCTCCATTCCGAGTCTATTCCATTCCATTCCATCTCATTCCATTCCATTCCATTTCACTGTCTTTCCATTCCACTCCTGATTCTATTCCATTCCATTCCATTCCATTCCATTCCAGTTGATTCCATTCCATTCATTCCATTCCATCTCCATTCCATCTCATTCGATTCCATTCCATTCCATTCCATTCCATTCCATTCCATTCCACTCCGTTGATTCCATCTCCATTCACATTCCATTCCATTCCACTTCATTCCATTCCCATTCCATTCCATTCTATTCCATTCCATTTCATTCCATTCTATTCCGTCTCATTCCATTCCATTCCATTCCATTCCATTTCATTCCATTCCATTCCATTCCATTCCATTCCATTCCATTCGGTTGATTCCATTCCATTCCATTCCATTCCATTCCATTCTCACTGCATTCCCGATTCCATTCCATCTCCATTCCAATCCATTCCATTCCACTCGTGATTCATTCCATTCATATTCCATTCCATTCTCATATCCATATCCATTCCATTCCATTCCATTCCATTCCATTCCATTGCACTCCAGGCTGATTCCATTCCATTCATTCCATTCCATTCCATTCCATTCCATTCCATTTCCATTCCATTCCATCATTCGACTGATTCATTCCAATTCCCTCTACTCCATATTCCATTCCATCTCTGTTCATTCCATTCCATTCCATTCCACTCTGCCCATGCACTCCTATTCCATTCCATTCCATTCAATTCCTTCTCATTCCATTCGATTCTATTCCATTCCGATTCCATTCCATTCCATTCCATTCCATTCCATTCCATTCTCATTCCCATTCCATTCGATTCATTCCATTCTCATTCCATTCCATTCCATTCCATTCCATTCCACTGCTGATTCCATTCCATTCCATTCCATCTGCCCATTCCATTCCATTCCATTCCATTCATGATTCCATTCCATTCCATTCCATTCCATTCCATTCCATTCCTGCCTGATTCCATTCTCATTCCATTCCATTCCATTCCATTCCATTCCATTCCATTCCCATTCCCCGATTCCATTCCATTCCATTCTCCATTCCACTCCATTCGATTCCATTCCATTCCATTCATTCCATTCCATTCATTCCATTCCATTCCATTCCATTCGAATCTGATTCCATTCCATTCCATCTCCATTCCATTCCATTCCATCTGTACATTCCATTCCATTCCATTCCATTCCATTCCATTCCCACTGTTCCAATTCCATTCCATTCCATTCCATCTCCATTCCATCTGTCCATTCCATTCCATTCCATTCCATTCCATTCCCATTCCATTCCATTCCATTCCATTCCATTGCATTCGATTCCATTCCATTCCATTCCATTCCATTCCATTCCATTCCATTCCATTCCATTGCATTCCGATTCCATTCCATTCCATTCCATTCCATTCGCATTCCATTCCATTCCATTCCATTCCATTCCATTCCATTCCATTCACTCATTCCATTCCATTCCATTCCATTCCATTCATTCCATTCCATTCCATTCCATTCCATTCCATTCCATTCCATTCCATTCCATTCCATTCCATTCCATTCCATTCCATTCCATTCATTCCATTCCATTCCATTCCATTCCATTCCATTCCATTCCATTCATTCCATTCCATTCCATTCCATTCCATTCCATTCCATTCCATTCCATTCCATTCCATTCCATTCCATTCCATTCCATTCCATTCCATTCCATTCCATTCCATTCCATTCCATTCTATTCGGGTTAATTCCATTCCATTCCATTCCATTGCAATCGAGTTGATTCCATTCCATTCCATTCCATTCCATTCCATTCCATTCCATTTCCATTCCATTCGATTTCCATTCCATTCCATTCCATTCCATTCCCTGTACTCGGGTTGATTCCATTCCATTCCATTCCATTCCATGCCATTCCACTCGTGTTGATTCCATTCTTTCCATTCCATTCAAGTTGAATCCATTCCATTGCATTCCATTCCATTCCATTCCATTCCATTGCACTCGGGTTGATTCCATTCCATTCCATTCCATTCCATTCCATTCCATTCCATTCCATTCCATTCCATTCCATTCCATTCATTCCATTTCCATTCCATTCCATTCCATTCCATTCCATTCCATTCCATTCCATTCCATTCCATTCCATTCCATTCCATTCCATTCCATTCCATTCCATTGCACTCGGGTTGATTCCATTCCATTCCATTCCATTCCATTCCATTCCATTCCATTCCATTCCATTCCATTCCATTCCATTCGGATCGATTCTATTCAACTCCCTTACTCTCCATTACATTCCATTCCATTCGGGTTGATTCCATTCCATTCCATTCCATTCCATTCCATTCCATTGCACTCGGGTTGATTCCATTCCATTCCATTCCATTCCATTCCATTCCATTCCATTCGATTCCATTCCATTGCATTCCATTCCATTCCATTCCCCTGCACTCGCGTTGATTCCATTCCATTCCATTCCATTCCATTCCATTCCATTTCCATTCCATTCCATTCCATTCCATTCCATTCCATTCCATTCCGTTCCATTCCATTCCATTCCATTCCATTCTATTCGGGTTAATTCCATTCCATTCCATTCCATTGCAATCGAGTTGATTCCATTCATTCCATTCCATTCCATTCCATTCCATTCCATTCCTTTCCATTCCATTACGGATGATTCCATTCCATTGCATTCCATTCCATTCCATTCCCCTGTACTCGGGTTGATTCCATTCCATTCCATTCCAATCCATGCCATTCCACTCGTGTTGATTCCATTCTTTCCATTCCATTCAAGTTGAATCCATTCCATTGCATTCCATTCCATTCCATTCCATTCGATTCCATTTCCATTCCATTCCATTCCATTCCATTCCATTCCATTCCATTCCATTCCATTCCATTCCATTCCATTCCATTCCATTCCATTCCATTCCATTCCATTCCATTCCATTCCATTCCATTCCATTCCATTCCATTCCATTCCATTCCACTCGGGTTGATTCCATTCCATTCCATTCCATTCCATTCCATTCCATTCCATTCCATTCCATTCCATTCCATTCCATTCCATTCCATTCCATTCCATTCCATTCCATTCCATTCCATTCCATTCATTCCATTTCCATTCCATTCCATTCCATTCCATTCCATTCCATTCCATTCCATTCCATTCCATTCCATTCCATTCCATTTCCCTGCATTGATTCCATTCCATTCCATTCCATTCCATTTCCATTTCCATTCCATTCCATTCCATTCCATTCCATTCCATTCCATTCCATTCCATTCCATTCCATTGCATTCCATTCCATTTCCATTCCATTCCATTCCATTCCATTCCATTCCATTCCATTCCATTCCATTCCATTCCATTCCATTCCATTCCATTCCATTCCATTTCCATTCCATTCCATTTCCATTCCATTCCATTCCATTCCATTCCATTCCATTCCATTCCATTCCATTCCATTCCATTCCATTCCATTGCATTCCATTCCATTCCATTCCATTCCATTCCATTCCATTCCATTCCATTCCATTCCATTCCATTCCATTCCATTCCATTCCATTCCATTCCATTCCATTCATTCCATTCCATTCCATTTCCATTCCATTCCATTCCATTCCATTCCATTCCATTCCATTCCATTCTCGGGTTGATTCCATTCCATTCCATTCCATTTCCATTCCATTCCATTCCATTCGATTCCATTCCATTGCATTCCATTCCATTCCATTCCATCTCGCGTTGATTCCATTCCATTCCATTCCATTCCATTCCATTCCATTCCATTCCATTCCATTCCATTCCATTCCATTCCATTCCATTCCATTCCATTCCATTCCATTCCATTCCATTCCATTCCATTCCATTCCATTCCATTCCATTCCATTCCATTCCATTCCATTCCATTCATTCCATTCCATTTCCATTCCATTCCATTCCATTCCATTCATTCCATTCCATTCCATTCCATTCCATTCCATTCCATTCCATTCCATTCCATTCCATTCCATTCCATTCATTCCATTCCATTTCCATTCCATTCCATTCCATTCCATTCCATTCCATTCCATTCCATTTCCATTCCATTCCATTCCATTCCATTCCATTCCATTCCATTCCATTCCATTCCATTCCATTCCATTCCATTCGATTCATTCCATTCCATTCCATTCCATTCCATTCCATTCCAGTTCATTCCATTCCATTCCATTCCATTCCATTCCATTCCATTCCATTCCATTCCATTCCATTCCATTCCATTCCATTCCATTCCATTCCATTCCATTCCATTCCATTCCATTCCATTCCATTCCATTCCATTCCATTCCATTCCATTCCATTCGATTCCATTCCATTCCATTCCATTCCATTCCATTCCATTCCATTCCATTCCATTCCATTCCATTCCATTCCATTCCATTCCATTCCATTCCATTCCATTCATTCCATTCCATTCCATTCCATTCCATTCCATTCCATTTCCATTCCATTCCATTCATTCCATTCCATTCCATTCCATTCCATTCCATTCCATTCCATTCCATTCCATTCCATTCCATTCCATTCCATTCCATTCCATTCCATTCCATTCATTCCATTCCATTCCATTCCATTCATTCCATTCCATTCATTCCATTCCATTCCATTCCATTCCATTCCATTCCATTCCATTCCATTCCATTCCATTCCATTCCATTCCATTCATTCCATTCCATTCCATTCCATTCCATTCCATTCCATTCCATTCCATTCCATTCCATTCCATTCCATTCCATTCCATTCCATTCCATTCCATTCCATTCATTCCATTCCATTCCATTCCATTCCATTCCATTCCATTCCATTCCATTCCATTCCATTCCATTCCATTCCATTTCCATTCCATTCCATTCCATTCCATTCCATTCCATTCCATTCCATTCCATTCCATTTCATTCCATTCCATTCCATTCCATTCCATTCCATTCCATTCCATTCCATTCCATTCCATTCCATTCCATTCATTCCATTCCATTCCATTCCATTCCATTCCATTCCATTCCATTCCATTCCATTCCATTCCATTCCATTCATTCCATTCCATTCCATTCCATTCCATTCCATTCCATTCCATTCCATTCCATTCCATTCCATTCCATTCCATTCCATTCCATTCCATTCCATTCCATTCCATTCCATTCCATTCCATTCCATTTCCATTCGATTTCCATTCCATTCCATTCCATTCCATTCCATTCCATTCCATTCCAGTTTCCATTCCATTCCATTCCATTCCATTCCATTCCATTCCATTCCATTCCATTCCATTCCATTCCATTCCATTTCCATTCATGTTCATTCCATTCCATTCCATTCCATTCCATTCCATTCCATTCCATTCCATTCCATTCCATTCCATTCCATTCCATTCCATTTCCATTCCATTCCATTCCATTCCATTCCATTCCATTCCATTCCATTCCATTCCATTCCATTCCATTCATTCCATTCCATTCCATTCCATTCCATTCCATTCCATTCCATTCCATTCCATTCCATTCCATTCCATTCATTCCATTCCATTCCATTCCATTCCATTCCATTCCATTCCATTCCATTCCATTCCATTCCATTCCATTCATTCCATTCCATTCCATTCCATTCCATTCCATTCCATTCCATTCCATTCCATTCCATTCCATTCCATTCCATTCCATTCATTCCATTCCATTCCATTCCATTCCATTCCATTCCATTCCATTCCATTCCATTCCATTCCATTCCATTCCATTCCATTCCATTCCATTCCATTCCATTCCATTCCATTCCATTCATTCCATTCCATTCCATTCCATTCCATTCCATTCCATTCCATTCCATTCCATTCCATTCCATTCCATTCCATTCCATTCCATTTCATTCCATTCCATTCCATTCCATTCCATTCCATTCCATTCCATTCCATTCCATTCCATTCCATTCCATTCCATTCCATTCCATTCCATTCCATTCCATTCCATTCCATTCCATTCCATTCCATTCCATTCCATTCCATTCCATTCCATTCCATTCCATTCCATTCATTCCATTCCATTCCATTCCATTCCATTCCATTCCATTCCATTCATTCCATTCCATTCCATTCCATTCCATTCCATTCCATTCCATTCCATTCCATTTCCATTCCATTCCATTCCATTCCATTCCATTCCATTCCATTCCATTCATTCCATTCCATTCCATTCTCAGTTTCCATTCCATTCCATTCCATTCCATTCCATTCCATTCCATTCCATTCCATTCCATTCCATTCCATTCCATTCCATTCCATTTCCATTCCATTCCATTCCATTCCATTCCATTCATTCCATTCCATTCCATTCCATTCCATTCCATTCCATTCCATTCCATTCCATTCCATTCATTTCCATTCCATTCCATTCCATTCCATTCCATTCCATTCATTCCATTCCATTCCATTCCATTCCATTTCCATTCCATTCCATTCCATTCCATTTCCATTCCATTCCATTCCATTCCATTCCATTCCATTCCATTCCATTCCATTCATTCCATTCCATTCCATTCCATTTCCATTTCCATTCGATTTGATTCCATTCCATTCCATTCCATTCCATTCCATTCCATTGCATTCCATTCCATTCCATTCCATTCCATTCCATTCCATTTCCATTCCATTTGCATTCCATTCCATTCCATTCCATTCCATTCCATTCCATTCCGTTCATTCCATTCCATTCCATTCCATTCCATTCCATTCCATTCCATTCCATTCCATTCCATTCCATTCCATTCCATTCCATTCCATTCCATTCCATTCCATTCCATTCCATTCCATTCCATTCCATTCCATTCCATTCCATTCCATTCCATTCCATTCCATTCCATTCCATTTCCATTCCATTCCATTCCATTTCCATTCCATTCCATTCCATTCCAGTTCATTCCATTCCATTCCATTCCATTCCATTCCATTCCATTCCCGTGTTCATTCCATTCCATTCCATTCCATTCCATTCCATTCCATTCCATTTCCATTCCATTCCATTCCATTCCATTCCATTCCATTTCCATTCCATTCCATTCCATTCCATTCCATTCCATTCCATTCCATTCCATTCCATTCCATTCCATTCCATTCCATTTCCATTCCATTCCATTCCATTCCATTCCATTCCATTTCCATTCCATTCCATTCCATTCCATTCCATTCCATTTCCATTCCATTCCATTCATTCCATTCCATTCCATTCCATTCCATTCCATTCCATTCCATTCCATTCCATTCCATTCCATTCCATTCCATTCCATTCCATTCCATTCCATTCCATTCCATTCCATTCCATTCCATTCCGTTCCATTCCATTCCATTCCATTCCATTCCATTCCATTTCATTCCATTCCATTCCATTTGCAATTCATTCCATTCCATTCCATTCCATTCCATTCCATTCCATTCCATTCCATTCCATTTCCATTCCATTCCATTCATTCCATTCCATTGCATTCCATTCCATTCCATTCCATTCCAGTTCATTCCATTCCATTCCATTCCATTCCATTCCATTTGCATTCCATTCCATTCCATTCCATTCCAGTTGATTCCATTCCATTGCATTCCATTCCATTCCATTCCATTCCATTGCACTCAGGGTTGATTCCATTCCATTCCATTCCATTCCATTCCATTCCATTCCATTCCATTTCCATTCCATTTCCATTCCATTCCATTCATTCCATTCATTCCATTCATTCCATTCCATTCCATTCCATTCGGGTCGATTCCATTCCATTCCATTCCATTCCATTCCATTCCAGTTGATTCCATTCCATTCCATTCCATTCCATTTCCATTCATTCATTCATTCCATTCCATTCCATTCCGGGTTGATTCGATTCCATTCCCGTACTTCCATTCCATTTCCATTCCATTCCATTTGATTCCATTTCCATTCCATTCCATTCCATTCCATTCCACTCGGGTTGATTCCATTTCCATTTCCATTCCATTCCATTCCATTGTCAATTCCATTCCATTCATTCCATTCCATTTCCATTCCTGTTTCGCGTTCATTCCATTCCATTCCATTTCCATTCCATTCCATTCCATTCCCATTTCCATTCATTCCGTTTCCGTTAGTTCTCTCTCTCTCTCTCTCTCTCTCTCTCTCTCTCTCTCTCTCTCTCTCTCTCTCTCTCTCTCTCTCTCTCTCTCTCTCTCTCTCTCTCTCTCTCTCTCTCTCTCTCTCTCTCTCTCTCTCTCTCTCTCTCTCTGGTGGTTGGATTTCGTTCCGTTCCATTCGTTGGTCGGTTGATTCCGTTCGTTTCCGTTCGTTTTCATTCCATTCCATTCCACATGCTGCTGCTGCTGCTGCCATGCGCCTTTGCCTTTTGCACTTTTCTTAACCTTGCCCGTTTGTAGTTTCCGTTTGCGCGCGCGCTGCTGTGGCAGCGCCTTACGCGCGTTTCTCCCCTCTCTTTCTTTGGGATGGTTCC
>BNJS01003495.1_pt1 | contig 13636 bp, 22 predicted proteins | sample 8540461 | NCBI WGS metagenome assembly BNJS01 (sample SAMD00202454, study PRJDB9452) | human saliva metagenome | isolation source: human saliva | place: Japan
TCAGTTACGTATTGCTTGGAGATTGATCTGCGCTGTCATCAGATTCCTCAAGATTTACGAGACGTTGGGGCTTTCATGAATGACTCAGAGAACATCATCGTGTGGAACTTGAGAGGCTACGCTGTGCCCATTAGACCAGCTTGTGCCGAAACTCATCCGCTGGAGTGCGCGACCAGCATTTGGTGCCATTGTTATCGACCCCATCTACAAGGTCATCACGGGGGATGAAAACAACGCATCCAACTGAGAGGCAGTTCTGCAACCAGTTTGACAAGATTTGCACGAGACCGGCTGACTGCGATTTATTGCCACACCAGCAAGGGAGCACAGAAACAAGCGGGCGATGGACAGGCTTCCGGCTCCGGCGTCTGCCCGCACCCCGATGCCCAGCGACATGATCCAGTTGGAACTCACGGATGACATCAAGAACAATCTGCGGGACGGTCACGCTACGGCAGCGACTGGAATCAATCTCCGTGAATTTGCCAACATAGAGCCGGTAAACTTCTGGTTCGAGCATCCCGTGCATCGCATTGATAACAGCGATGAATTGGGCAGCATTCCCGCCATAGGAAGTATGGCGGCGAACCTCTCCCGCAGCAGCAAGCGGACGACCGTCGAGGAACGCAAGGTCGCCCCTGGACACGGCTTACGAGATCTGCTCTATCAATCCTCCCGTGAAAATCAAGGACATTGTGCGTACACGGAACTCAACGAAAACCATTCGCCGTTATCTTGCCGAATTCAACGACAGCTACTGGATTGAAAACGGCGTGGTGGGGAAGAAGAATCACGCAGGGACAAAGGGAGAAAATCATGGGCAAGGATGAGGCGGACAAAGGATAAATTGCCTATTGAAAACTCTCAGGGACAAAAGGCTTATAAATAAAGAGTGTCGTCCCCTGCTGTCACCAGTGTTGGGAGGGCTGCAGTAGCTTGCCCCTCCCCCACACGAGGATGACAGTGACGAAAGCTTTGACCGAAATGAAAGCACAATCGAAAAGAGAATTTTTCAATAAGGAGCATACAGAATGTGAGATTTCTTTCCTCGACATCAATCTCCTACAGCGACCGCGCAGGGAGAAGTCCGTGCGGATTGTGAGGTGGCAGACCGATATTTTTATGGCCAGCTTCCTGAAGAAAGCAAAGGCGCTTCCTGATTGCGCATCTCGGCAGTCATCGTCCGGCAGTGCCGATGGAGGCGCCGGAGCTCGCACCATGGCTCTTCCCCTGTGGGCAAATCCCATATAAAAGCGGTGAGTGGCGCACGACTCGTCCGGATACTGACAATCTGCAGAAAATGCTCAAGGACTCGCATGACCAGGTGCGGCTACTGGAAGGACGATGCCCAAGTTGTGCGGGAGATCGTGGAAAAGCAGTGGGCAGCAGCACCGAGATTCACTTGAGATCAAGCAGCTGGGGGTTCAGCGTACCATCAAGCCGAAACGAGGAAGGATACAGCGACCCTACAGCGAGAGTGCGCTGAGCACTGCAGAGTGAGAAAGGAGCAAATCACCATGAACATGATTTATATTTCCCCATCCCCTACACGGGGCTGAAAAAAGAGAATCCGCAAGGCAGCAGCGGCGATTGCGGCAGAGCTTGCCAGAAATACCGCATATCCTGTTCGTCAATCCGCTGGATGCCATGCGGCACTGAAGACCGCCAAGATTCCCTCGATACGGTCTTGGAACAGTGCAAGACGCTTCTCGGCAAAATGTGACGGGGTAATTATGGCAGGTGACTGGAAGGACAGCAACGGCTGCATGGAGGAATATCTGTACGCAGTCAATCATCGGCTGCCGATTTGGGAAGGTACAGAGGACTTTTGACAGCGAGGGAAGTCATGCCCCATGACCGCTGCGGAACGCGCACGGCTTTACAGCATGCATCTAGCAAGGGCTGTACGCATCGCCTTGCGTGCTGGAACTGCAACGATTGTGTGCAGGAGGCTGGACAGACTGCGCCCATAGGCTATACGGATGGTGACATTTGGCATCCGTCCTGCTCCGCTACGAAAAGAAGGGCTGATCGCGATGACCGCTAAAGGAATATCTGAGCCAGGCATTCAAGATTGATAGAAAAATAGACAGTATGTTGGAACAGTCCGTGAGACTGCGCAGCATGGCCACCGAAGACCACCACCGTCCTAGTGATATGCCGGGGGAGTGCTACGAAGAATCCCACAAGCTCTCCCGATGTAGTGGTGAAGCTGGTGGAGCAGGAGGAGGAGATTGATCGTAGATTGACCGCTTGGTAAGCCTCCGCGCCGAGATCTATGGCGTGATACAGGCTGTGGAGGATATGGATGAGCGGTTGGTCTTGGAGATGCGCTACATGGGGTATCACACGGTCACGAGATTGCCAGGCGCATGGAAGTCGGGGAACGCTGATATATCGTATCCATGAGGCGCGGTCTGCAAAAAGTGTGGTCGTTCCTTCGTGAAGAGCAGGAAATGTCATGAAATGTCAGTGGATGTCATGAAATGTCAAAAAGCGGAAAAATGTCACAAAATGTCAGTGAATGTCAGGTTGATGTCAGTACGACCGATGTGATATGATACACTCAGCAAGAATAGGATATGGAATCAGCCTTCTCGGAGAATCAATTCCGCGAGGGCACGATGGGTGCGCGATGCCGAGAAAGCCGAAGCGACCCCGCGCATGACGGGGTGTCGAACCTTACGGATCGAAAGAGCTGCTGCGAGACGCACGAGAAAAGTCGTGCAACGACACTATGACCACTCATGCGCGGCTACGATCAGCACGAGAGATACGGCAGCGCATGGAGACGCATTCGTGACCGCCATTTAGCAGCATCCACTGTGTGAGCAATGTAAAGAGCAGGGCAGATATGTTCTCGCAACGCTCGTGCATCACATCAAGCCCCTCATCGGACGGTGGCACGCATGATGAGGACAATTTGATGTCGTCGCTCTCCTGCCATGAGCGGATTCATCAACGTGGCAGAGGCGACCGCCTAGACTCCCTAGGGGCGGTCAAATCTCAAAAACCGCGCCGTTACTGGACGGGAGGGCGCACGCACAAAAACGTCAGTTCAAACGTATTAAAGGAAGGGGCGAGAAGATGGCGCGTGACGGATCAAATCGTGGAGGATCTGTGCATCCGCGCGGGAGACAAACCCGAAGCACTGGCAGACAAGATTGCGGGCGGGCGCACGGCGACATCATGGAGTTCAATGACAGAACTGGACGGCACAGACCTTGTGGATGCCCGTTGACCTCTACAGTGAGAGATGCAGCTCGGTGAATTCCTGTCTGTACAGCAGAGGAACGGAAAGCCGCTCGGTGCGGATGAGATTTTTCGTGGAACGTAGCGTGGCTCAAGGAGGTGGCTGTGAGCGGCATCAATCCCGTCTCATCGAAGCTATGCGCAGGCATTTGCCCGCCTCATTCAGTGTGAGGAAGCAATGAGTCAATACGGGCTCATTGTGGCATCACGACCACAGGCGGTGCGATTGCAAAGCCCTTCGTCCAGATGGGGCAGGCGTTTCAGAAGCAGTCCAATCTGCTCTGGTATGAGATATTCGACATCGTAAAGCAGAACTGCACCACCACATTCACGGTTCTCCGCAGGAGGATCGGATGGAGCAGCTGCTGCGTTCAAAGGAAATAAAAGCATCTATCCGTAGATAGACGCTTTGTGTTTCATGGTGTTGATTAATCAAGATATTGGCTAAGATCGAGCACTCTGCACAATACCAAAACAGACCGTTCAAAAACTGATCGTTGTCAGATTGATATGTTCTCTTTCGGTATGATTCTTCCCAGTATTTTTGAGAAAAACAGCACTCATGTGACCTTTTATCTATCTTGTAAGTGCTGAATCGAATGACCGTCGGAGTATGTTTGGCAGCATTTCCGGGTACCATCAGCACACCACCACAATAAACAAGGCCAAGAAATAATTGCTACACCATCTGCAATCTCGTACTTGCAACTTGTCTTATCAAGAAAGATAGAGCATATGTAGTGAGTCCAACAGAGGATAGTTTGTGTTCCCATACATATAATTCTGCTTTGGAGCATTGTTGGGCTTTTGGCAGTGCGGCTACAGTGCGTACGTCATCACCATATTCTTCTATTTTTGTTTGTAATATCATAGCCGTCAAATGGACTGGCGTATGCTGTTTACAATAGAAAGAATCCACACAGTGATCAAAAGAAAACATTATCATCACATAATCCCTCTCTCTCCAAACTCTCAACTCTATTTAGTTGATTCGGTAAACCCTATAAAAATCCTGCTTAGTTGAGGGAGGGTTAAACATTGAACAAAAACAACATCGGAGATGAAGCTCGTTCCGATTGCCAAACTCGTGCCGTATGCCAACAATGCACGAACGCATTCGCCGGAGCAGATCAACAAGCTGCGCGGCAGTCTGCGCGAGTTTCGGATTCGTCAGTCCCGTTATCATCGACAAGGACTACGGCATTCTCGCAGGACACGGACGTGTTGCGGCGGCACGGGCAGAGGGTATGGAGAGCGTGCCGTGCGTCTTTGTGGATCATCTGTCCGAGGGCACAAAAGAAAGCGTATATCCTCGCAGACAACCGTTTCGCACTTGACGCAGGGTGGGATGAAGATATGCTGCGCGTCGAGATGGAAGCCTTTGCAGGGGCATGGATTTTTGACATCTCGCTCACGGGCTTTGACGAATTCGAGAGTTGCCGACCTGCTCTCTCCGGATGACGGTGGAAGCGCAGGAAGACGACTTCGACGTGGATGCGGAACTGAAGAAGCCTTGTGTCAAGCTCGGTCCAGGCGATGTCTGAGCATCTCAGCAAGCATCGTGTCATCTGCGGAGATTCCACTCTGCTGCAGGGACATCACGAGCGGCTGCTCGGCAGTGAGAGAAGTCAACCTTGTCTGCACGAATCGCCATATTTTGTGGCTCTGGAAAGTTCCTCCGGGAAAAATCAAGACGACGATCTGACATGACAAGGATGCCTACTGAGTTCCTGAAATCCGCCTTTACCGCCTTCCACTCGGCGATGGCAACGGACGCTTCCATCTACGTTTTCTACGCAACAGCAAAAAGCCGCATCTTTCGCGGCGCTTATGAGGATGCGGGCTTTCAAAAGTCAGCGCAGGATTAGTGTGGAAGAAAGACCGTCTTGTCCTTACACGGACGGATTGGAAGTACATCCACGAGCCGATCATCTGGGGCTGGCGGAAGGGACGGTCGGCATAGATGGTACGGCGATCGAAGCAGACCACCGTCTTTGCCTTTGATCGTATCAAAGGACTCGAAGGACGGCTGCGGTCATCCGTCCTCGAAGCCTGTGCCGCTTATTGCGTATCTCATTGAGCAGTGTACGCAGACGAGATGGTATCGTTCTTGACGAGATTCATCGGCTCAGCATCAACGCTGATTGCTTGCGACCAGTTGGGGCGAGATCTGCTACGGTGTAGAGCTTGAGCCGAAGTTCGTGGACGTAGCGGTCGAACGCTACATCAGAGCAAGGACGGCAATGCCGAAGATGTGTTTTTGGAACGTGACGGTGAGCGCATTTCCGTATGTGGATGTGCCGAAACCAAAGGAGGAATCGTGATGCGTGTGTTTTTGAATCCGGGTCATGCACCGAACGGGAATCAGACCCCGGTGCGTGCGGCTATGGACTGCGCGAGGTGTGATGTGGCAAGGAACGTCACTGACCTTGTTGCGGGCTATCTCGCTGCAGCAGGGGTTGAGGTGGTCAGGAAATTTTGCAGTCTGATAGTCTGCATGAGAGTTGTCTCAGCTTCCAACCGTGCGAAGTCGATGTGTTTATCTCCATCACCGCAGCGCCTGCAACGGTGTAGCACAGGGACAGAGGTTTGGCATTACTACGGCAGCGGTGAAGGGAGAAACTGGCACAGTGCATCCAGAATCAGATCGTGGATGCGCTCGGAACTGTGGATCGCGGAATCAAAGCTGCAAAGCCCGGTGTCAACGGACTGTATGTTCTGAGCAACACGGATGCGGTCGCCGTTCTCGTGGAACTTGCGTTTATCGACCATGCCGGGTGACGCAGAGCTTCTGCGTTCGCAGCAGGATGAATTGCCCGCGCCATTGCGCGTGGGGTAACGGACTATGAAGGAGCGTGTTGAAGATGAAACTGGAACACATTCAAAATGAGCTGAAAAATCATGTGGGAGACTTTGTGCGGACGGAGGCAAAGGAAGCGACCGTCAGCTGGCTGCATGAGAAGGGACTCCCGGCAGCGCGTGAGTATCGGCGGCGTATGCGGCGGCACTGAAGGAGAGTGCCGAGAAGGGAGACAGGATGGTGCAGATTCCGTGACCGCATCTTCCTGCCGCTCGTCATCGACGGTGCGATCTGGATGACGGGCAAGATGCTCGAGCGCATGACTTTCCCTCATTCTGTGAAATGATGACGCTCGGCAGTTTGTTTTCTGGCTCAGGGGGCTTTGAACTCGGTGCTGTTCTTGCGGGCATAGAACCAGAAGTGGGCATCGGAGGTCGAGCCGTTTCCGATTCGCGTCACCACAAAGCGGCTTCCTTCTGTCAAACATCTCGGGGATATTCACAATATCCGAGGGGACGAGATCGAGCCTGTGGACATCATCACCTTCGGATCGCCCTGTACGAATCTCAGCATCGCGGGACGGAGGGAAGGGCTGCATGGGCAGGAGTCCATATTGTTCTTTGAGGCAATTCGTATCGTGCGAGAAATGAGGTGTGCAACGAATGGAAGATACCCAAAGATACATCGTCTGGGAGAATGTCGCGGGAGCATTCTGTGGTTCCGGGGACGGGACTTCAGTCTGTCCTCACGGAGATCGTCCGCATCAAAGAACCGAAAAGCACCCGAGGTGCCTTTGCCTGAAAAGGCGGATGGGCATACGCAGATATTTTCATGGGAGACGGATGGAGCATTGCTTACCGGCTCATGGACGCACAGGGCTGGGGAGTTCCACAGCGTCGGCGCAGAATCTACCTTGTCGCAGATTTTGCAGGATCGAGTGCCGGACAAATACTATTTGACACCGAAAGCGTGCGTCGGGATCTTGCGCCGTGCTTCGATTCGTGGCAAGGCACTGCCAGAGAGCTTGCGGATGGCACTCAAGCGTCAGGCGGGCGGATAAGTGCAGGTTTCTGTACCGAGCATTCCGCACAGAGTTGCAGCATCGGCTATGCGGAGGAGAAATCTCCGACACTTCGGGCGGAAAAATGTTCCTGCCGTATTCGAGCCACACGGCTCGGATGCACGGCTACAACAGTCACTGGAAATCTGTCCGACTGTACTTCGCCATTACGGCACGGGTGGGAACAATCAGCCGATTGTTTTGAGGGACGTACAAGCATACGGCATCTCCTCGTTTGAGTCGAACACGATGAAATCCGACAATCACCTCCGGCATCTACGAAACGGAGACGGCACGGACAGTAGATAAGAATGGTGGGAATCCTACGTGCTGTCAGGGCGGCGTTGCCGTTGTTTCCATCAAGGCTCGATGATCGGACGGTAGAGAAGAACAGACTGCAGGGAAGCGGCATCTCCGAGGATGTGAGTTTTACGCTCAATACCGCCGATCGTCATGCCGTCTATGCCATGACGACGGGCTGCCACTCTCATTTTGCAAAGGAGAAATGCCCGACGCTCATGGCGCGGGACTTCAAAGACCCGACGGTTTGTCAATCAGCCCGTCTACGCCGTCCGTCGGTTGACACCGAGCGAGTGCGGACGCTTGCAGGGCTTTCCCGATGGATGGTGCGCGGGACTTGAAACCGATAACCCCACCGAGAAAGAGATGGTGTTCTGGCGCGAGGTCTTTGAGACGCACCGAAAAATCACGGGCGGCAAGAAGCCCAAGACCGATGCCCAGATTCGGAGATGGCTCAGGAATCCGCACTCGGATGCGGCAGAGTATAAGATGTGGGGCAACGGTGTCGCACTTCCCTGTGTGTTCTATGTGCTGACGGGAATCGCACATTTCGGGCATTCGGTGTATACAACAGAATCCGCTTGCTAATTACTCCGACCAGAGGCATGTATGTAATGACCAAAGTTCATAAAGGAGGTTTTCAAAATGAAGGTCAATTACAACATCCAAAAGGAAGAGCGCAAGGCGATGGTCGGGATTGTGGGAAAGGTGCTCGAGATGAAGTCCGCCTATTGCGGCGCACCGAGCTTTTCCTACAAGGTCGGCGCATTCGAGATCACCAAGGACGGCAGCCTTTGCTTCGACGATGCCTCTGACGAAGCGACAGTCGCGCGTGTGCGTACGGCACTGCGCGAGGCGGGCTTCACGTCCGAGGATTGGGAGAACGAGGCTTCCTGCGCGGACACAGGGGCGAATGAGCCGATCCCGACGGAAGCGGCAGAGATCGAGTCGAGCCAGACAGAAGCCGTCGAAGATAATGTGCTGAGTCCAGATGGGAACGCCGGCAGAACCTGCTCCGACAGAGGAAACCCTGACGGAATCCAACGAGGACAGCCTTTCCATCAGTCTTCCGCGCAGCCTTTTTCACCGAGACGGCACTGCAGAATCTCGACGCACTCCTTCTGAGCAAGGGGCGGCTGATTCGACACGCCTTCGACATTCGGGAAGCGACCTACACGCTGACCGATGACCGCATCACCTTCGCATGGCTGCACGGCACGATCACCGACGAGACGGCAAAGGCTTATGCGGAGTTCATCAGCAAACTCTGTCTGATGGCACGGACGCAGAAGCGAGTCACGGCAAAAGAGAAAATCGTGGACAACGAGAAATACGCTTTCCGCTGCTTCCTCCTGCGCCTTGGCATGATCGGAAATGCCTACAAGGTGAGCTGCAAGATTCTCCCTGCAGAACCTCACGGGCAGCAGCGCGTTTAAGAGCGGACATCGGAAAGGGAGATGAGCGTCATGCATTTTCCGAGTAGGGAGCAGATCGCTGCACTTCGAGAGCGGTATCCGCATGGGACGAAGGTGAAACTCCCTCGCGATGGACGATCCGCAAAGCGCCGCCTGTGGGGACGCTCGGTGAGATACTGGGTGTTGACGATGCCGCAGCTTCTCGTCCGATGGGAAACAGGCTCCTCGCTGAGCATCATCTTCGGGGTTGACCGCTTCGAGATTGTGCAGGAAGGCGGCAAGGCATGAGCGAGAAGATTTTCTCCCAGATCATGCACATCCGCGACTCCGGGCAGGGTGAATATGCTCGACGTTCCCGCCGTGCAGCGCATGGCATTCGAGATGGGATTCTATGAACTGGTCTGCTTCATCGAGGAAGACCGTGCGACGTATGTACGATTTATCCTCACGGGTGAAAAATAGCCCTACGATTCTAGGGGATTTAGCACAGCCTTTCGGGGCTGTGTTTCTCTCGAAAAATAAGTGGTTTATCAGAAATATGACTTGCTATATTCTGCGTTTAGAGCAAATATGTAAATGACAAAGGGGACAACCTACACACAGAAAGCGAGGAACACAAAATGAAGAACGCAGAAGCAAGATGGCCGCAGACCACCACGATGGAGCACCTCGATGAGATGCGGTTCGGGACGAGCGGCGCGATCCTGCGCTACGGCGAGCAGATCCTTGTCGTCGGGATGGAATGCTGGGGATTCCACGCAGCCATCTACGAGATGGTCGAAACGCCGGAGGAGACAGGCTTCGCGGACATCGAATGCCGCCTGAACCTCGTTGAAGCCGCCACGAAGCTTTTTCGAGGACGGCGGGCACGCGATGACTTGGTGCATGAAGCGTATCTAAGCTGCGCAAAAGGCAAAACAGCCCTTCGGGGCTGCTTCTCGTTTCTGTGTTTTTGAGTCGCTGACGGCGGCTCTTTTTGATGGGGGTGATCGCTTGCGAGCGACGGACTACAAGCCGACGCAGTTCATGGCAGAGGACGCGCACTATGACAAAAGCAGCTGCGGATTATGCTGTGGGATTTATTGAGTGCCTGTGCCATACAGAAGGGGACGTGGGCAGGAAAAGCCTTTGTGAACTCATCGACTGGCAGGAGCGCATTATCCGAGACATTTTTCGAATTCTGAAGCCGAACGGCTATCGGCAGTTCAACACGGCGTATGTTGAGCTGCCCAAGAAACAAGGAAAATCAGAGCTTGCCGCCGCCGTCGCACTCCTCCTCTGCTGCGGCGATGGGGGAGGAGCGAGCCGAGGTGTATGGATGTGCTGCCGACCGTCAACAGGCGAGCATCGTATTCGAGGTCGCAGCCGACATGGTGCGTATGTGTCCTGCACTCAGCAAGCGGGTGAAGATCCTTGCCTCCCAGAAGCGGATGGTGTATCTGCCGACAAATAGCTTCTATCAGGTGCTTTCAGCAGAGGCATACTCGAAGCACGGCTTCAATATCCACGGTGTTGTGTTTGATGAGCTGCATACGCAGCCGAGACCGCAAGCTCTTTTGACGTTATGACGAAGGGTTCGGGCGATGCGCGTATGCAACCGCTCTACTTCCTCATTACCACAGCAGGAACGGACACGCAGTCCATCTGCTACGAGACGCATCAGAAAGCGAAAGATATTCTCGAAGGACGAAAAATAGATTCGACCTTCTGTCCGTTATCTATGGAGCGAAGGAGGATGAGGACTGGACAGACCCGGAGGTCTGGAAGAGCGAATCCCTCGCTTGGCATTACGGTCGGCATGGACAAGGTACAGGGCGGCTTTGCGATTCCGCACGGCAGAACCCCGCCGAGGAGAACAGCTTTCGTCAGCTCCGTCTGAACCAGTGGGTCAAGCAGTCCGTGCGGTGGATGCCGATGGAGAAATGGGATGCCTGTTCCGCTCCTGTGGATGCGGAATCCTTGGAAGGGCGCGTCTGCTACGGTGGACTCGACCTTTTCCTCTACGATGGACATTACGGCATTTGTTCTGGTGTTCCCGCCAATGAAGGGAGGATGAGCCGTTTGCAGTCCTTCCGTATTTCTGGATTCCCGAGGAGAATATCGACCTGCGTGTACGGCGTGATCATGTGCCGTACGACGTGTGGGAGAAGCAGGGCTTTCTTATGACCACAGAGAAATGTGGTTCACTACGGATTCATCGAGGCGTTCATCGAGAAACTGGGCGAGAAGTACAACATCCGCGAGATCGCCTTTGACCGATGGGGCGCGGTACAGATGGTACAGAATCTTGAGGGATGGGATTCACCGTTGTTCCCTTCGGACAGGGGTTCAAGGATATGAGCCCGCCGATCAAAGAGTTGATGAAACTGACTCTGGAAAGAAAAATAGCGCACGGCGGGCATCCCGTCATGCGCTGGATGGCGAACAACATCTTCATTCGCACCGATCCTGCGGGGAACATCAAGGCGGACAAGGAGAAGTCCACAGAGAAGATCGACGGTGTGATTGCGCTCATCATGGCACTGGATCGTGCGATTCGATGTGGAAATGATACCGCCGCATCCGTCTATGATGAGAGAGGGATTCTGTTGCTGTGATTCGAGTTCTGAATCAGAGTGCGGCTACTTGGAGCTTCAATCCAAGCGGCTGCATGAGTTTTACCAAGGTATCTATTTTGGGTGTTGTTTTGAAGGATTCGATGCGTGCAACGGAGGATTGCGGCAGACCACAACGCTGCGCAAGCGTTCTCTGGCTGATGCCGAGGGCAGTACGCCGCTCGATCATCGAGGAAACGATGGCTGCGATTTCCTCGATTTCCTCCATATTTCTGCGGCTTTCCGCATCAATGGACTTTACGTGATTCTTGTAATCTTCCCATGTTTTCATTTTCCTCGCTCCTTTCGCTGACGAGATGTAATCGTTCCGTGCCTCTTTTGCACGGGCAAGCTCTCTCGGCGGTGTTTTCTGGCTTTTTCTTCCGAAAGTGGTGCAGCAGAACATATTGACCGTCTGTGTAATAGAAATAGAATATGCGGTTGTTTCCGGGGCGAAGCTCCCCATATATCATCTTCCAGATGCTTTGTAATCTTGCTAGGCAGGTTTGTTCCATTGCGCGCCAAGAGGTCAAGGTAGAAGACAATTTGCTCATATTGAATCCGAGCGTCTTTGTTCGTCCCGCTTTTTCTCACGCAAGTCCTCGAGAAAATCCCATACGTCGGATACACCATTTCTTTTTCTCATAGAATTCAATCTGATACATATTTACTCCTCTTACAGATATTTTTGCTGATAGCATAAAAAGCTGTCAACGTGCAAGGAGAACCCTATGAATCTATTCAGTAAACTCTTCCGTTCATGCGGGACAAGCCACAGAATCACCTCGGTGGCTTGTTGCGATAAACTAAAGTTGTAACAGGAATATTTAAAAGGAAATTATCGGGTGAAAGGATATGATTCCTGCCATAACAACATTATGAACTAAGTCCTTGTGTTATTAAAAAGTGAAATTATCAAGTATCGACTTATCAATTAACAAACTGTCTGATAATTTTTATTAATTAGCCTTATTGCATCTTCTGCACAGTTGCATTCATCCATGGCATACTTCGATTCCTTGACATACCAATTTGAGTAGTTCCTTATACTGCGCTTCCAAATGTTCATTTTTCTATAGTATTTATAAAGATTTATTGCAGCTGGAAGCATTTTATCGTTTATTCTATCTGTTACATTTTCCCATTTATTAGTATTGCAATGACCTGTGGCCTCATCCTTCTATTGTCCATACAATTTCGTAGATACCCTTATTTTTGTCGACTTCTTTCAGAATTCTCCTCGTTTTCGCATTCACTACGTCTATTACAGATTTGTCACAAAACAAACGAGGCCTTTTGCGGAACTTTCAAGTTTAACTGCATTTAAGTATGTTAATCCCATAACATTTAATGAAGATTGCTGTAGGTTACCATTTTTATATGGTATTCATCAAAAACTGACATTTTTCGCCAACAGAAATACCACCTCTAAATAGTAGCGGAAATGCTTTATGATATCGGATGCTACCATCTTCAAGTATTTCTGTAACTTTGTTGGTTGATACTTTATTAATATCAGTAAACGGTTTTCTAAAAGGTTCTGAATAGTTGATATATGTTGTGGCAGCGAAATTAGCTAGTGCATGATAAACAAATTACAATCTGTTCCACCTAAAACTAATGAATCACTAAAGCTAATCATTTGTTCAAAATGTCGTTACCGATGACTTCTCAACAAAATTGTGAAAACTTGTATCAGTAGGGTCTTGTTTTTGTATTTGGATAATGGATAGCACTTATTATCGATAAACCTTGTTTTAATTAGATTGTTAAACGAATTCATGTTGTCTAATGCAACCTCTGAGTTTGTTTGCAAAAGAGCCGAAAAAGCCTAACAAATCTAAAAATGCTACTATCATCATAGTGAAACTCCTTCTATATCTTTTTCAATCTCTTAATACAATCAAAAGTATCCCAAAATTTCTTAGAGTATCCATAATCGCTTCTTTTTCTGGAGTATACATTGGAACGCTTTGATTTTCTTTTTTGGGGGCTTGTTGTAGTTTCCTTACATATTCCTTGATTTTCACATAAGGTGCTTTACTCTCTACTCTTGTTAAATCGAGTTTATTTAGCTCTCGGTTTTAGTACTGATATACTTACCGACATTGAGTTTAGATAATAATGAGACTTCTCTCTGCTTGCTGTTTATATGATAGCATAAACGCTATCGATATACAAGGAGAACCCTATGAATCTATTCAGCAAACTCTTC
>BNJS01002715.1_pt1 | contig 13599 bp, 18 predicted proteins | sample 8540461 | NCBI WGS metagenome assembly BNJS01 (sample SAMD00202454, study PRJDB9452) | human saliva metagenome | isolation source: human saliva | place: Japan
CCTATCTTTTTATTGATATCTTTATTATACACGAAAACGCTTTTAAATGTAAGCGTTTTTGTGAAGTATTCTAATTTACTTATTTTTTTAACATTAATGTTCTATTACAAAAAGCTGGATTATCTCCTAAAAGAGATAATCCAGCTTTTCATCAATTCAATAAACAACACTCCTTCCATACAGCTTTTTATTCTGTTTCTATTTCAAAACACATACCTGTTTTGGTTGCATAAAAGCGATGTTTAATTTCTTCTTGTTTTAATAATTGATGGACAATGTATAATCCTACGCCATTACCACTTCCTTTATTACTTGTCGATGGTAGTAATGAATATGCCATCTCTATTTCTTCCTCCGTCAAAGGTTGACAAGGATTCTCTATTTTTAAGATGCGATTTTTAACAGAAACTTTGATAACACCTCCTTCGTTCGAGTAACGAATCGCATTAATCATCAAATTATTCCAAACCTTTTGGAAGGCCATTTGGTTCATTTCTATTGTTGAAGATTCTAAATCCGTTTCAATAATTAAATTTCTTTCTTGTGCTAAAATTTTAAATTCTTTGTTCCATATAGGAATCATTTTTTCTAGTTGAATCGATTGCTTTTCCATCGTGCTTTCTTGTAATTTTGAAAGCTCCAATATCTCTTGAACTAATACAGATAACTGGTCCACTTTGCCAAGGGATGCTACTAGATATTTATCTCGATCTTTGTATTTTCCTACATTAAGGCTCATGTTTTCTAGCATAATTCTTAAACTAGCAAGTGGTGTTTTCAATTCATGCGAGGCACTACGAAGAAAATCCACTTTTGTTTTTTCTAAGCGAATCATTTTTTTGTTCTTTTCTTCAAGTTCATCAATCACCGATAATAAATGTTGATACAAATCATTAATTTGCACTTCCATTTGTCCAATTTCATCCGAACTTGGTTCTAAAAAAGCCGCATCTCTTTCTAAATTCATCATTTTCTCTGTAACTCGAGACATTCTCATCAGAGGTCTTGAGAGTTTTCTTGCATAGATATAAGAGAATATGACTGCGGTAAATATCGAGATAGCTAAAGACAATGGTAAATAACGGAAAGTGACTCGCGTGGCTTGTTTGACCATTTCAGTCGTTGAAACCACTTGAATAAATAGTTTTTTTCCATCCTTAGTCGTGACTTCACGATCTTCGATAATCACAGAATGTTGATTGCTGTTCTCATCTATTGGTAATTTTGCTCCTAAAGTTACACTTTCCCCAGTGCTTTCATGCTTCAAGTACGCTGTTATACCTTCATTATTGGCATACACTTGTAATGCTGAAGCAGCTCCCTTTTCATCCACTTGAGAAAGACTCTCTACAAGAACATCCGCTTTTCTACTCAGTTCTTGCTGCCGTTCTTGCATGTAAAAATGCGGGAAAGCAAAATATAAGAATAAATGAGCAACCGCAACGAGTGATATTAATATACTAAAAGTATAAATGAAAATTTTGGGAAATAATTTTAATCTTCTCATTTTAACTCCAATTTATATCCAACATTTTTAATAGTGACAATACAATCTAATTTTAGCTTTTTACGTAGTTGTTTGATATAAACATCCACGACTCGATCAAATGGTGGGTCTTCATGGTTAGACCAAACATGATCTAAAATTTGTGAACGGCTCAAAGCTTGTCCCTCATGCTTCACAAGCAGTTTTAGAATCGACAGTTCTTTAGCGGTCACTTCTACTAATTGATTATTTACATACGCTTCAAATCGCGTAAAATTAACACTTGTATCCTGATAACTCCAGGTTTCAACTTCTCCATAATGTCTTTTTAGTAAAGCCTCAATCCTTTTATAAAGGACCATTAGAGAAAATGGTTTTTGAATATATCCATCCACTAGTAATTCAAAACTTTTTACTTGAGTCTCCTCATCTTGCAGGGCTGTTAACATCAATATTGGGACATTACTTTTCTGTCGAACTTCTTCTAATACTTCAAACCCATTCTTTCGGGGCATCATAATATCTAATAGAATTAAATCAACGGATTCTCGGTTAAATACTTCGAGAGCTTCGACACCATCGCAAGCTTCAAAGACTGTAAATCCTTGCTCACTTAAAAATTCTCGAACACCTTCTCGAATAGCCTCTTCATCTTCAACAATTAATAAATTCAAAAACATCACCTCTCTTTCTATTATAACAATCTTTACTATTGTAAACTACCTTTATTCCGTATCCTGTAATAAGCTCTTCGGAGATTTTTGTAAAATCAATGCGCTTGCAAGGAATACCGCAATGACAATAACTACTAATCCAAGTCCAATAACAATTCCTTTGTCCATATTTGAAACTGTTACTGATAATTCCGTTAACGTCTTATTAAATCCATCTACTGCAGCACCTCCACCTAAGTTAGCTGATTTTGCCTCGTTGGCAAGTTGAGTTCCTAAACTACTATTCACTTGTCCTAAAATTAATTTTCCAACCCATTCACTGACAGGTCCCCCTGCTAAAAAGGCCGCTCCAAAACTTGCGATACTTACCATTCCTACTTCACATAGCATTTGTGTAATAATCGTTTTCTTTGTCATTCCTAATGCTAATCGAATACCAATTTCCTTACGACGACTGTTTGTCCACAAGAACAAGATTAATACTAAAATAATCGCAGAGAAAATTAGACTTCCGATGAATAATTTATTCGTTAGGCCATACACCAAGTTAATTGATTTTTGTAAAGTTGGATAGTTTTGACTACTTTTCACTAATGTATAAGCTTTCCAGTTAATTCCTAATTTTTTAGCTTGTTCCATTACCTTATCGATGTCATATTCTCCTGAAACTAGGAAAGTTGCATCTAAATAAGTGCCATCTTCTTCACTAAAGCCATACATTAAACGGCTTGTTTTTAAGTCTGTTAAAATTGTATTTTCGTATAGTTCTTGAGGGGCAGTTACTCTTCCCTTATTTTTTCCACTAAACGTTCCGACAATCGTTACTTCAGTTTCGTTGTTTGCTTTCTTTTCATTATCAGCATCATAAATATTGGATTTTAATTTAATCTTGTCTCCGACTTTTAAATTGTTTTTCTTAGCAAAGTCTTCATGAACCATTGCGACGTTCGTATCTGAATCTGTAATATGTCTTCCAGATGTTAACGTGAATGTTTGAGCCGCAAAGCGTTCATCCATACTTGAATCATTAATTCCCGTTACCATCGCAGCTTTTCCAAAACGTTTCACACGGTTGGCATCCAATTTAACACCTTGAGCTGGAATCAATTCTTGATCTACTAAGTCCGCTACAACCTCCATTCGTTTAATAGCTTTTTGCACTCCTTCAATCCCTTCAATGAGCTTTAATATCTTTTCCTTTCAAGTTACCTCCACCACGAGCAGTCCCTTGATTGTGACGACGGTCAATTTGCATTGAAAAAGACGAATTAATCGATTTAAAGGTTTCTTTGGCAGCTGTGTCTGTCGCATGTTTTACAGATAAACTACTTAAAGCAACAGTTGCCATACTGAATAAGATAAAGAAAATTATGAACGATTTAAATTTCTTTCTAGTCACATATGCCCAAGCATTTTGAATAATTCTCATTTATCTCACCCCTTCTTTCCTTTTGATTTTTTTAATTGTCCTTCTTCAAGTGTAAGAACTTCGTCACAAGCGTCAGCTACTTGCGGACTATGAGTCACTACAACTACACACTTTCCGCTTTCGTGAGCAGCCATTTTTAAAATATCAATAATTTCAGCAGCTGTTCCTTCATCTAAGTTTCCTGTTGGTTCATCAGCTAAAATAATTGGCGCTTTGGATACTAAAGCTCTAGCTATGGCTACACGTTGTTGTTGTCCTCCTGATAGTTTCAATACATTTCTATGAATCAGTTCTTCTCCTAAACCTAATTTTAGAAGAATTTCTTTATCCGCTTTTTCATTTACAAGTTTGACATTTTCAAGTGGTGTTAAGTAATCAATCAAATTGTAGTTTTGGAAGACTAAACAAATATGATCTCTACGATGATCGCTGTAGGAACCTTTTGCAATATCTTCCCCCTTAAATAGTACTTTTCCTTTTGTTGGGCTATCTAATCCTGCTAATAAAGATAAGAATGTTGATTTCCCCGCACCCGATTTACCTACAACGGCAATAAATTTTCCTTCCTCAAACTGTGCATTTAAATCTTTTAATACATATTTTTGTGCATTCTCATAACGATAGTAAATATTTTCTAATGATAATACTGACATAAGACCACTCCTTTAATTCATTTGACTTAGTATTTTCTTTGGTTTCTTCATTAAGATTACGGCTGTACTAAATAGTACTGCTAATATAATAATGACAATGACGATGACTAATGTTTTAACTCCCTCCATTAGTGTTAGTTGCGGCAAACTGGATTCAAATAATGACTTGACCGGAGCAGGTATATCATCCGATGAAATCAACCCTGAGTAAAACTGATTTGCCACAAACTCACCAAAGAATAATGCAATTAAATAACTTCCTGAAGCAATCGTAAACAGCTCCAGTAAAATTTGACTAATAATTTTTCCTCTTGAAATACCAAGAGATAATAATATTCCAAATTCATGGATTCTTTCACGTAAGGTGAATAATAAAATTAAGAATAATATAATGACTGCTAATGCGAAAACAGATCCCGTTAATAACATCATTAATGATTTAAAATTTGAAATCGGGCCTGATACTTGTTCAAAGACTTGTTCATTTTTTGATAATTGCAAAGTTTCCCAATTTAGTGAAAGTTTTTTTACTTCTTTAATCACAGAGTCCAGTTGTGAAGGATTCTTTACAGTATAGATAGCTCTATGAACAACTTCATTCGACTCCTTATTTCCTGCTAATAACTGACTCGTTTTATAATCCATATACATACGATTTTCAGTTAAATCACTTGTGAGCCCTGTAGATTGCTCTGATAATTTTCCCGTTGAAAATTCCAACGACTTCAACAGTGATTTCATCGTAAGAGCCTCCACCTTCTTCTCCATTCTTAAACAGTTTCATTTTGATTTTAGATCCAACCGTCCAGTTATTCTCTTTCGCTAACTCTTCATGAATAAGAACTTTATTTCGATCTTCTTTTGTTAGTGCTCTCCCACTTTGAATATTTAATGCTCCACTGGCAAAATTCATTTCATTATTACTATCACTAACTCCTCGAACCCCCACTAACTCACCGAGATTTCCTTGATCTAGTTGAACCGATTGTTCTCTTTGAACAGCTTTAGCATCTTGCAATTGCCCTACTGCATCGTATTCATATTGAACATCTTTGACTCCATCTGTTTTCTCAATTTGAGTTAATTGCTTCTTTTGTATCCCCCCATCATTTAAGATTGATTCAACTTGAAAGCCTGAATTTGAAAGACTAAGGAGTTTCTCTTCAACCTTCCCAGTACTTTCTTGCATCGAAAGAACTGCTAATACTGCTGAAGAAATTAGTACCATAATGAAAAACAAAATTCCTGTCCGAATTTTCTTTCTGATTAAGTATGCCCCAGCGCGTTTCTTCCAATCCATTTGCTCACTTCCTTTCCTTATCCGTGATTTCATTTTGCATTCCCAATATGAAACCAATATGAAATAGATCCTCAAACTAAAACAGAACTATTAATTTTTAGATTTTCTTAAAAACTAAAAAAAGCTGGACATATGTCCAGCTTTTCTCATTTAATATCTTTCTTTCATCGCACGATCGATTTCGCGTTTCATATCCTTTTGCTTTAAGGCATCACGTTTATCGTAATTTTTCTTCCCTTTCGCAACACCGATTAACAACTTCGCAACGCCATTTTTTTAATGTAGACCTTAAGCGGCACTACTGTATTTCCAGCTTGCTTTACTTGCTCTAGTAAATAATTGATTTGCTTTTTATGAAGCAATAATTTTCTCGTTCTTAATGGATCATGATTGAATAGGGTCCCTTGTTCAAACGGACTAATATGGACCCCTACAAGAAAAGCTTCTCCTTGCTTCAAGCTCACATAGCCATCTTTTAAATTGATACGCGCTTGACGAACCGATTTAATTTCTGTTCCAGTTAAGACCATTCCAGCTTCAATCGTTTCAAGAATGGTATAGTCATGACTTGCTTTTCGATTTTGTGCGAGCACTTTATCGTTCGTTCCTTTAGGCATTCATGAACCCCCTAGCGTCTTTTCTTTTTCGTTTTAATTGCTTTTTTAAAGCGTTGGCGATCTTTTGATTTTTTGCCCTTCTTAGAAGACTTTTCATCAAAGCGTTCGCCTTTTCTTGGACGTTCTGTTTTGGCAAGTTTTGAATCTTCTAGGAGTAGGAAATCGACTTCTCTAGCTTCCACATCTACTTTCACACACTTCACACGAACACGGTCACCGATACGGTAACTGACTCCTGTACGTTCCCCTAGTAAAATCATGTGGCTTTCAATAAAGTTAAAGTAGTCTTGTTTTAAGTGAGAAATATGGATTAATCCTTCTACGGTATTCGCTAACTCAACAAACATTCCAAATTTTGTCACAGAACTTACGATACCGTCGAATTCCTCGCCAACCTTATCTTGCATGTATTCAGCTTTTTTCAATGCATTCACATCGCGTTCTGCTTGGACTGCAAGTCTTTCCATACGCGATGATTGGTCTGCAATTTGTTGTAACTTATCTTCAAGAAGCATTTCTTCTTTCTTCGATAAGTGACCCGGATGTTTTCCGTAATGACGAATCATACGATGGACGATTAAGTCAGGATAACGACGAATTGGCGAAGTGAAGTGCGTATAGTCTTCTGCTGCCAGTCCATAGTGTCCTGTTGGCGTAATATCGTACTTAGCTTGTTTCATAGAACGAAGCATCATCGTTGATACCACCGCTTCATAAGGCTCACCACGCACCTCGCTTAATGCCTTTTGCAATTTCTTCGGTGTAATCGAATCGTTCTTCCCTTTAATCGTAATTCCAAACGCTGTAATAAACTCTAAGAATTGTTGAAGTTTTTCGCTATCTGGATTTTCGTGAATACGATAGATGAACGGCACCTTCAATTGTTCATAGTGACGAGCTACTGTTTCATTAGCTGCCAGCATAAAGGACTCAATGAGTCGCTCTGCTACACCACGTTCACGGAGTACAATTTCTGTTGGAACTCCTTTTTCATCTACAAGAATTTTTGCTTCTTGTGTATCAAAGTCAATCGCTCCACGTTCCATGCGTCTACGTTCAAGAATCGTATGTAATTCTTTCATATTCCAGAGCATTTCTGCTATCTCTGGTGTGATTTTTTCAGAAGCTTCATTCGTATTGAATAATACATTCACTTCATCATAAGTTAATCGCTCATTCGATTGAATCACACTCGGGAAAATTTCATGCTGGTATATCGTTCCGCTACGGTCGATTTCCATACGAGCTGTTAATGTTAAACGTTCTTCATATGGATGTAGCGAGCATATTCCGTTTGATAATCGTTGCGGTAACATTGGAACCACACGATCTGTTAAATACACACTCGTTCCGCGTTCAAATGCTTCTTTATCCATCTCTGAATTTTCCGTTACATAATAAGAAACATCGGCGATGGATACCGTTAAAACAAAGGTTCCATCTTCACGTTTGACAAGAGCGACCGCATCATCTAAGTCCTTGGCGTCTGCTCCGTCGATCGTCACGGTTAATTCTTGGCGTAAATCTACACGCCCTTCAAGTTCCTCCGGTGAGATTGTTTCACTCACACGGTTGGCTTCCTCTAATACTGCATCTGGGAATACGGTAGGGATTTTTAATTGATGTAAAATCATTAAAATATCCATACCGACAGCGTCTTTATAGCCGATTTCTTTGACGATATGAGCCTTCAAGACGAGTTCGTGACGTTCCGTTTCATAATGTTCTACTTCGGCAATCACGACGGTTCCGTCAACTGGATTTAATCCCTTTCTTGTAACATAACATTTTGTTTTCTTTAATTTAGAATCTTTTAATGCAATTTCACCGCAATAGCCTGTTTGCATCATAATCTTCGATGGGTAACGTGTATATATTCCCACCACTTGCTTCACGGCGCGTTCTATGATTTCACAATCGTTCCGCTTGCTGCTTTATCATTATATGGATTTTCTTCTTGAACGATACGAATAGCAACCGTATCTCCATCCATAGCGCCATGGACATCCGTTCTTGGGATAAAAATATCTGGTTTGCCTTCTTCAACTGTTACAAAACCAAACCCTTTATCATTTAATCGGAATGTTCCTTCCAATGTGCGATTTTTTTGATTGAATCCAAATTTACCTTGTCGTGTTAATACAATTTTTCCAGAATCTTCGAGGTCAGCTAATTGTTTCACTAAAATCTTAAAGTCCTTTGAACCTGTAAATCCGAAATGCTCGCTAATTTCTTGAACAGAGAAACTTTCAGATTCATGTTCCCTAAAAAAAGCCATTAAGTTTTCTTCTAATGATTGTCTCATTCATTTACCTCCATTCTTGTTGATTTAGAAAAGAGAGAACAGTCTCTTGGAATTCCATTCTAACAGGACTGACTGTAATGACATGGCCGGCTTCTTCATACCAATGTAATTCCACTTGCGCATTCACCAAAGCTTCTTTTAATTCTAAAGAGGCTTCAGGATTCACCAGTGTATCTTGTTCCCCTTGTGCAATATAAAAACTTCCTGTTACTTTATCTAAATTAGATGCTACTTCACTTGAAAAAATTTGTAGTTCATCTAATTGCTTTTGGGCTTTCAACTTCATCTCGATACTATCAAAAGGACGATTGAGTTTTAAATAAGAAGCTTGAGCATACATCATAAAACTTTTTAACAGCCCCGGAAGTTGCGGATTTCTTACAGAAATCGGTGAACAAAAAGAACCAGCATAATCTACAAGTTGCTCCGTTGCAGCCTTTGTAGCCATAATTCCACCCATCGATAGACCAAAAGCAGCAATCGTATTGAACCCAGAATTTTTAACAAATTCGATTGATTTTTTAGCATCTTCATACCATTTCTCAGGAGAATTATTAAGAATATCATCGACATCAGGGGTTCCATGACCAGAAAAGACTGGAACATACACCGCATAATCATGACGATGTAGAAACTGCGCAAGCATTCTCACATCTGCTGGTGTCCCAGTATAGGCATGAAATAAAATCACCGCTCTTGTATTGCCTTCTTTTCTTAACCATAATGCTTCCATATTAAACTCCTCTGAAAAAAATTAAAAAGTACAATTGAATGGTTATCCGAACAATTGTACTTAAAAATCATTATTTTGATGAAATGTATGCTAAAGCAAATGCCAATAACATAAAGATTGTTCCTAAAACAACAGTAACACGAATTAAGAACGCCTCAAAGCCACGTGCTTTTTGTTTTCCAAATAATTGCTCTGCTCCACCTGTTAAAGAACTTGCCGCATTGGTCTTAGAAGGTTGCATAGCTACAACAATAATTAATAATACGCATACCACTACCATCAGTGATAAAATCAAATTGTACAAAGGATTCCCTCCTCAACTAAAATTCTTTTCAATTTTAACACAAAAATCACGATAATTCCACTGTTTCATTTATATTAGTCTTCAATACTCTATTGCACTAACTATGATTAAAATGCCTAAAACATGGTATACTAGAATAAGACTTAACGAAATGGAGTGACATAATGAAAGGTTTTGTTTTTTTTGATTTGGATGGTACTTTATTAAATGGACATTCGCAAGTAGACGAATCAACGAAAAAAGCTATCCAAGCATTGAAGGAAAATGGGTATGAACCCTTTTTAGCAACGGGCCGTTCTCCAGCTGAAGTACAAGAAATCATGCATGCGGCGAATATTCATTCTGGAATTTTTATGAACGGTCAAGTAATTCTTTTCCAAGATGAATTAGTTTATACTTCAGAAATTCCAAAAGAAATTGTTGCTGAATTTCACGAATGGACTAAAAGGGATGGATATGGCTTAACAGCTTATAATCATGAAAATTTTTATCTCGTTCAGGATTCCGAAGGAGCTAAAGATGCTTATGGTTATATTCATACAACACCTCCCGAGTTAAACGAACATTTTTATCAGCATCATCCGATTTATATGATGTTATTTATTTCTCTTCCCCCGGCAGAAGAAAAGTATAAGCAAAAATTCCCAATGTTAGATTTCTTAAGAAATACCCCCTACTCGGTAGATATCATTTCAAAAGGGAACTCCAAAGCTGAAGGCATTCGACGTTTATTAAAACATTTGAATCAAGAAGATGCTAGAACCTATGCCTTTGGAGATGGGCCAAATGATATTGAAATGCTTCAAGCTGTTCAGCATCCAGTAGCCATGGGAAATGCTCTACCTATTTTAAAAGAAATTGCTGAATATATTACAACAGATAATACAGATAATGGGATTGTAAATGGTTTAAAACACTACGGACTTATTTAAGAAAGAAGGAAGACGAATGTCAATTTATGAAATCGAAGTTCCAACTATTGACGGTGGCTCAACTACTCTTGAAGAATTTAGAGGTCAATTATTGCTGATTGTCAATACCGCAAGCGGATGTGGACTCGCACCCAGTTTGAAGGCCTGGAAAAAATCTATTTGGAATTTAATGAGAAAGGCTTCTCTGTTCTTGGGTTCCCTTGTAATCAATTTGCAGGGCAAGAACCTTTAACTGCCGAACAAGCTGCCACCCATTGCCAATTAACGTACAATACGACGTTTCCAATGTTCGGTAAGGTAAAAGTAAATGGCCCCCAAACTCATCCTCTCTTTGCTTTATTGAAAAAAGAGACAGCTGGACTTTTAGGCGAAAAGGTCAAATGGAACTTCACAAAATTCCTCGTAGCTAAAGATGGAACGATTTTAAAACGATTTGCTCCTACTACAACGCCTGAACAAATTCGAGACGAAATCGCAAGTCTTCTTTCATAATCAAATATATGATAGAATAAAAAGAAAACGGTAAGGAGAAAGCACTATGGAAGTCAATGAAATTTTACGTATTTTAGAAGAAATGAATGTAGCTGTTGTTGCGACTGCAGACGAGAACAACCAACCTCATGCACGCCATATTCATATCGGTGTTGCAAACGAAAAAGGTGTGTTCTTTATGACAAGTCCAAAAACAAACTTCTACAAACAGTTAAAACAAAATCCGAAAGTTGCTATTACTGCTATGAAGAGCGAAGACTACTTAATCCAAGTAATTCGTATTGAAGGTGTTGTGAAAGAAATCGGGCGTGAACGTCTTGAAGAAGTACTAAAAGATAATCCATTCGTTAAAGATGTTTACCCTAACGAAGAAGACATTGCTGGCGTACAAGTATTCCACTTATACGAAGGGAAAGGTTTCTACCATAGCCTTACTCAAGGACATAAATACGTGTTTGACATACACGAATAAGGATTAGAAAGAGGATTTTATGAAAAAACTTTTATTAGCACTTGCAGCATTGATGGTTGCAGGACTAGCTATCTTCTATTTTTTACCAGATAACAGTAATACTGCTAACGCAAACGTCGTATTTCAAGACGAAAGCGGAAAGAAATTAACAGAAAAAGACTTCACAGGAAAACCAACAGTCTATTATGCTTGGGCAAGTTGGTGTCCAGACTGTCAACAAGAACTTCCTATCTTAAATGCTTTAAAAGAAAAATATGGAGATAAAGTAGAATTTGTTGGCGTTGCGATGATTAGTCAAAAAGAACCGATTGAGAATGGAAAAAAATACTTGAAAGAACATTCTCTTTCGCTCAATTATTACTCAGATGTTGATTCGAGCTTCCAAAAATATCACGAGATTACAGAAATTCCGACCCTGATCTTCACGGATAAAAAAATGGAAAGATTGTTAAGAAGTCAGCTGGTGTCCTTCCTCAAGAAGAACTCGAATCCTACATCAAAGAAATTTTATAAAATTAAAAACTAGCAGAAATATCTGCTAGTTTTTTGTCTGAACAATAAAAGAGAGGATGCATGTGATATGTACCCCTTTTACTGGACAAAACCAGTAAAGGGGGTATTTATTATGCGTTACTCATCAGAGTTCAAAATGAAATGTGTCGAATTATATCGACAAGGAATATGGGCCGAAACGCCTGAAAAAGTTATGAAGAGTAGTTTTCGGAAAAAAATAGTAGAATGGGATAAAAATTGAAAAATTCACGGCCTAAGGGGTTAGAAGCGCGTTAAAAAAAGCAGAGAAAATGGTCACAAGAAGAAAAATTGACATTTGTTCTACAGATTTTTAAATGGGAAAACTCTTACAGAGGTTTCTTTTCCAGCAGGAATTAATCACGGATTATTAAGTTCTTGGGTTCACAAGTATCTAACTTATGGATATAATGGTCTAAAGAATGAGAAAAGTGGACAAGCATTATCTAAGGAGCCTGTTATGAATAAAAAACTTGTATCAGATACCCTTTCAGAATCAGAACGAGAAGAATTAATTCGTTTGCGTGAACGAAAATGCATATTTAGAGGCTGAAATTGCTGTTATAAAAACTGAGAGCCTTTGAGAAAAGAACAGAAGCTGCGCTTCTCAAGGGCGAGAAAGCAGCGATCGTCAAGGATTGCGAAGTAGGATACCAACTAAAATATCTTCTTAAAGCGATGAAAATGGCTAAATCTACTTACTATTTTGAATTGAATAAAGTAGATGCTGTGGCTGAGAAAAATGGTGAGTTATTATCGGAAATCCAAACCATCTTTCATGAAAATAAAGGTAGATATGGTGTTAGAAGAATTTACCAAGAACTTCGTCGTAGAGGCTACGTTAGTTAATCATAAAAGAGTTCAACGTCTGATGCATATAAATGATTTATATGGAAAACGCCCCTAAACAAAAAAATACCATTCTATCGCGGTAGTGTTGGAAAAAGTTGCTGATAATATTATTAATAGAGATTTTTGTGGCCAAAAGGCCTCTTCAGAAATGGAGTACAGATGTCTCTCAATTCACTTTTTCTTGGGGAAATGTTTCTTTTTCTCCAATTTTTGGATATGTCTACTAATGAAATAATCTCCTATGATCTTTCTCTAAGCCCCAACTTAGAACAGATTCAAAGGATGTTAAATAGAGCTTTCAAAAATTCCCTGATGTTAATGGATTGGTTCTACATTCAGATCAAGGTTGGCAATATCAACACGCATTTTATCAAAGATCATTAAAAGAACGAGGCATTATACAATCAATGTCTCGAAAAAGGAAATTGTTATGATAATTGCATTATAGAAACGTTTTTTTCGCCAGAATGAAGAACGAGATGTTCTATGGTTTTGAAAAGGAATATTCTACCTAAGAAATTTCTAAAACGGCTGTGGAAGAATATATAGATTATTACAATAACAAAAAATTCAAGAAAAACAAAATGGATGTCCCCTGTTCAATACAGGGAAACATCCATGCGTTCAACAATTTAATAATGTGTCCAGGATTCTGGGTACATATCACATGCATCTCTCTTTACTTTCTTCTATGTATAAACACCAATACGATTGATTGCTTTACTTAAAGCAATTTTCACTATGATATCGCTTTTTGAACGACTTGTATCGCTTAAAAACTTTTTCAGCTTTATCTTTTTGCATGTTCGGCCCGTGTCA
>BNJS01003154.1_pt1 | contig 13560 bp, 13 predicted proteins | sample 8540461 | NCBI WGS metagenome assembly BNJS01 (sample SAMD00202454, study PRJDB9452) | human saliva metagenome | isolation source: human saliva | place: Japan
GAAAGTATTATTGAAGAAATAAATAAGTAAAAAGAAATAAGTAAAATAATACACGCCCTTTAGATAATCTAGAAGGCGTGTTTTTTTGTAAACTAATAACTCAAAAATATAAATATATATTCTCAGTTATTGGTTTATTTTTTTATTTTCTTCTTTTGCAGAATTCAAAATTTACATATCTCTCAAACGGTGGAGATGAATTACAAAAAAATTCGCAAGTGTTTTTGTAGAATTCAAAATTTACATATCTCTCAAACCAATATTTAATTGACTTTACAAACTTGAACGTTTTGTAGAATTCAAAATTTACATATCTCTCAAACATTATGTTCTTCAGTATGTTCATCTTCTTTGTTTTGTAGAATTCAAAATTTACATATCTCTCAAACCATTTGCAACTCTATTCTAGTTATTTCTGGGTTTTGTAGAATTCAAAATTTACATATCTCTCAAACCCACTTCTTAACTTTTTTTAATTCTATCGATGTTTTTGTAGAATTCAAAAATTTACATATCTCTCAAACATTTCTTACACTCTATATATGTTTTGTAGAATTCAAAATTTACATATCTCTCAAACTATCCATTACCAAAATCAACTTGATACGCTGTTTTGTAGAATTCAAAATTTACATATCTCTCAAACTCTACACAATTTTTCAATATCATTATATTTGTTTTGTAGAATTCAAAAATTTACATATCTCTCAAACTCGTATATAGCTTCTGCTATGTCGTTAGTTGTTTTGTAGAATTCAAAAATTTACATATCTCTCAAACTATTTAAAAATACACTAAAAAAACTTTCTTTTTTTGTTTTGTAGAATTCAAAAATTTACATATCTCTCAAACGGTTCAAAAAGTTAATTCTTTATCTAAAAATAGTTTTTGTAGAATTCAAAATTTACATATCTCTCAAACGGCCTTGCACTATCACAATAAAAAGTTTATGGTTTTGTAGAATTCAAAATTTACATATCTCTCAAACTGAATTACATTTTCTTCATTTTTGATATTTGTTTTTGTAGAATTCAAAATTTACATATCTCTCAAACTTATAATAAGTTTCAAACACGTCTAATGAGTTTTTGTAGAATTCAAAATTTACATATCTCTCAAACCCATGTCCATATATTTATTTTTCTGGAGCAGTTTTGTAGAATTCAAAATTTACATATCTCTCAAACGAAGCAACAGAATTATTTGAAAAGTATTTGTTTTGTAGAATTCAAAATTTACATATCTCTCAAACGGCTCTTAAAGAAATATTTTTAAAAAAACACGGTTTTGTAGAATTCAAAATTTACATATCTCTCAAACAGTTTATGGTTTAAAGAACAAAACAAAAAAAGTTTTTGTAGAATTCAAAATTTACATATCTCTCAAACTGTTTGGGTTGAAATTGGTAAAACATTCAGTTTTGTAGAATTCAAAAATTTACATATCTCTCAAACTCATAGTCTAGTATATCTTCTACAGCTGCGGTTTTGTAGAATTCAAAATTTACATATCTCTCAAACACCTTAATATTCCTTGATAAATCAATTACTGTTTTGTAGAATTCAAAATTTACATATCTCTCAAACTATTCCTGTTGCAAGTCCTGCTATTTGTTTGTTTTGTAGAATTCAAAAATTTACATATCTCTCAAACGCTTGCTCGTTATAAACTAAACTAGCTATCGTTTTTGTAAAAATTCAAAAATTTACATATCTCTCAAACGTAGCAGCGAATGATTACAGATTTACAGATGTTTTGTAGAATTCAAAAATTTACATATCTCTCAAACCCTACGCTACTAACTATAGTTGGTTTATTGTTTTTGTAGAATTCAAAAATTTACATATCTCTCAAACAACATTTTCTTATATCTATTATCCATTTCAGTTTTGTAGAATTCAAAATTTACATATCTCTCAAACTTTAATGAAAAGAAAAAAATTATTAAAGAATTGTTTTGTAGAATTCAAAATTTACATATCTCTCAAACCCTACTTCGTAAGTGCATTTCTCGTATTTGGTTTTTGTAGAATTCAAAATTTACATATCTCTCAAACAAACGGTTAGGACACGAAGACACAAAAAGTAGTTTTGTAGAATTCAAAATTTACATATCTCTCAAACATGAGATAGGGTGGCACGCTGGTTTCTCAGTTTTGTAGAATTCAAAAATTTACATATCTCTCAAACTAGCTCCTCAATATAATCAATTACAAAGTCGTTTTGTAGAATTCAAAATTTACATATCTCTCAAACATGAGATAGGGTGGCACGCTGGTTTCTCAGTTTTGTAGAATTCAAAATTTACATATCTCTCAAACTAGCTCCTCAATATAATCAATTACAAAGTCGTTTTGTAGAATTCAAAATTTACATATCTCTCAAACTGACTAGCTATGAAATCAACTCCTGCACTAGTTTTTGTAGAATTCAAAATTTACATATCTCTCAAACCTCAAAATGAGATTTAAGAGTATCAATTCTGAATTTAGGTATAAAAAAATGGATCGACACCGATCCGAGCCCGAAGGCAATGTAGATAAAATCTTTATTTGAACTTTAATGTAAATTTTGAATCTACCTATATTATACAAGTATTTTTATAAAAAATCAATACTAAATTTCACAATTATCTTTATCGAATATATATACTAATTCGTTATAGCAATCACTTTTTCTTTATATTTTTGCTGTTCGCTTTCAATATTTATAATATTTATTTTATTTAAACATACTTCTTTATATATTTTTTTCGACTTCTTTAACAGAAAATACTCTATATAGACCTATTATAAATATTACTTTGATATTACATAATTCTACTAATACTTTTTAAAAAAATTTTATTAGTTTCTCTAAATAATTACTCTCTTCAAATTGTATTTTTAAAATCACCTAATTTTTAATAGTAAATTTGCTTCAATTTCATCATTATATTCTAAATCTAAATTATTATTAAATACTAAGGTTTCAAAATATTCCCTTATATATGATGTTATCTTATTGTATTCCACAATATCATCCACTACATTTTTTTAATAGTTCTCCGTATACCTTAGATATAATCTTCTTATTATTAATATCAATATTAAATAAATCACTTATGAAATAACTGTTCTTATCAAAAGATACTTCTTTATTATTATTTGATAAAATAAAGTTACCTTCATATCCTTTGTGCTGTCTAATTAATTCCAGTATACTTTTCCCTATAGTACTTTTTTTATTTTTCAAAAAAACTATTGTATGTATTAAATTATCTTCCAATACTATTTGTCTTTGCCAATTATTATTTATTATCTTCATATTTCTATAAACCTTTCATCTGAATCAACATACTCTGTTTGACTTTCACCTACTAGAAATTCCATTTTTAGAAAATTGTTTCTCTGTTATTTGTAATACTTGTACTATTCCTTCTTCTGGGCAAAGTTTTTCTAATACTCTTTACTATTAAATCTGCACTACCTTGATTCATAGCTAGTTTTTACATAAACAGATTCTTGCATCATTATAAATCCATTTTTTTATTAACGATTTTCTAAACTTTCTATAGTTTCTTCTTTGATTAGATGTTTCTGTTGGTAAATCAAACATAACTAATACTCTCATAAATCTATAACTCATACTTATACATTTTTTTATATTCTAAATCTCCTTCTTTTAATCCTGTAAATAGACTACGGCAATATATTTTTATTGCATTAGCAACTGTTTGTTGCTTATCATCAATAGTTACAGTCTTATTTAGAATATTTATTAAGATATTTTTATGTTCTTTTGAGAATTCAGATTGTTCTAGGTTATATACTTCTTCATCTACTAGTATCCTGAATGGTTCCATAAAATCACTAGCGAGATTGAATTTATTGAATGGGTTTTTGTGACAAAGACCAAGCTGTGTAAAGTATCCACAAGATACAATCTCCCTATTAAATGCAGATAATATTATTGAATATCCATAGTCTAATGCAGCATTAACAAAACACTCCTTATTTCTACTAAAATCTAAACCAAACATTGCATTAAAGTATACTTTTGCAGCATGACCTTCTCTATTACTATTATCATTCCATTCTATTTCATTTAAATATTGTTCTAACAATTTATATTCATCTTTGTTTAATTTCTTTAGTAGCAACATTTGATTATATATTTTTTTCATATACTATTCTAGTCCAAACTCGTTGCTTACATTCTTCAGTCCAATCTAGTTGATATTTATACTTTAAACTAGTATCATGACTCCCATAATATGGTAATAATTCTGAACTTGGTGTTCTCTTTTCATCACAGAATACTACTTTGATTTTATTTTTCACCAATTCATTGAGAAGTACAGCGGTAAGAGATACCGCTGTACTTTCTACAATAACCATATATATTTCACTTAAACTTATTTTTCTTGTTTCCGCTTCTTTTCTTACAGTCATAAAATTCAGACTGTAATCTAGTTTAGCTCTTTCCCTAACTATTACTGTCCTCCACGTCATTTCCTTTATCCCCTATTATTGTTATTTCTTTTTCATAGAATCCTGTTACTGATTGTTCAATTATTGAAAATTGATTTAAATTACTCAAATCAAAGCTCTGTACACCTCTAGATACTGTAACCCCAACCAATTTCTTATCAAAATTAGGTTTCCTTTTATTAGTTAATATATTTAGTATCTCAAACAATACTGTAATTTGATTTTTTTATACTAAGTTCTTTAAATTTATTTACAGTATCATCTAAAAATTAGTTCCTTATATTTCTCTTGTTTTTTTATTTGCAAATACTTTACTTTTTCATTTTTATCTAATAAAGTGAAATACAATTTTTAAGTTGTTTTTCTCTTGTTATATCTTTAGATATTATTTCAGTATCGCTCTTATTAGTTTGATTGTAGTGTTTTGATAATATTTTTTTATACTTCTCTACTTCTTTATCAAATAATACTTGAATAGCACTATCACAATATATCCTATTTCCTGTTTTTTTCCTCCAACATAATATTTATGATTATTAATTTTTAATTAAATTTTTTTCTCATTAAATATCTTATACTTAATCTTTAAATTTTTCTATATATTCATTTTTTTCAAATTCAATTGTTTCGTTATAAAACTAATTAATAACTCTTTAGTAATTAATTTCTTTGAATTTATTACAGGTATAGGAATTATTCTACATACTTTTTTTCTTTTTTTATTGTTTTTTTATTAAATTATATTCTACTATTGAATAAAAACGATATTGCTATACTAGAATATCCACCATATCTAGTTACATTTAATAATCTATTATCTGAGATTTTTAAACGGACAGTATCCGACCCCGTCTACTTTTTTTCCGCTTCTGCAGCTTTTGTATAACGTCTCCTCATAAAATCTTCCTTTTTTTCTGATGTTCTTCTTGTTACTAGTATACAATTATTATTCATAACTTTTTTTCTACTTGATGAACAGTTTTATCCATTTCCCAAGCTATTGTATTAGAGTTTCTAACATCAGTATAAAACATATTATTTAATGAATAATTCCTACCATTTTTACTATTATTTATATAATAATACGGATTTCTTGTAAATTTTGTATCATAAACATTCCCTACTACTATATTTAAATAAGCATCTTTTGCATGGTGATAATCATTGATTTCACGTACTTTTATTAGTTGTTCAGTATTTTTTGATTGTCTGTTCCCATCTTTTATTTTACCAAAGTTTTTTCGAAAATCAATAATATTTTCTGCTTTTGAATAACACACAGTAGAATTAGGGTTTAATGTCCTTAGAATACTAGCAACTTCTTTAACTGATTGAGAAGTTTCCACTAATTGTCGTGCTATAAATCCTGCAAGTTCATAGTCCGTAAATTCACTAGTTCTAGTTAATCTATAATATTTTTCTTCAGTAATTAATTTTTTTCTCCTTTAAAAACTTCCAGAATCTTTTTATTATTAGACGTTTGAAAACCTACTTCAAAAAAATACTTTTTATCTTCTTTCTTCTCATTCTTTTCTCTAGTAACTAATACTAAATTATCATATATACTATCATCTTTTACTTTACTTCGTGGGTAAATATGATCAATATTATAATAATTGTCATTAAATAACTTATCCAACTTTATGGATTCACCACTATAAACACAACGACCTAACTGTAAATAATATAAGAATAATTTTTTTCCTTTTTTTAAAGATAAATCATCTTCATCACTTAACATTTTGTTTTTTTATTTTTGTATGTTAAAAGTATAATCTAGTTCTTTTTTCTAAATTCATGATATCTTCATTATTAATAATACTTTCATAAACTTTTTTTAACATTTCTTTTTCTAGAGTTTGTAGCAATTTTTGTTTTATTTTTTTCTAGTAGTCTCTATAAATATTTTTAGCAGGTTCACAACCTATTATTTTTCTTCAATTCTTCAACTATTCTAATAGTTTGCCATATTGAACGTTTTTACCGCAGGACTTACATATAAATCTTCTAATATATCTGGAGTAATTTCTGTAACTTCTTTTTTTGTAAAGTTTTTATTAAAATCTTCTATTTGACTCATATAATCAAATCTATCCGCAAGAAGTTCCATAAATAGAATATTATTATAACGCATAGCATTAATAATATTTAAGCATTCTCCAGTTTCTTCATTAAATAGTTTTTTTCACTTACTATTTCAGTCAGTAATTTTCTACTAAAAATTTCCCCAACCTTTATAATTAAGTTTTAATATTTTTCGAAATCTCATCTTCAGAATAAATTCCTCCATAAAAAAATCCTCAATTTTTTTCTTTAATAAGTTTTTTTCCCCCTGCTCTTTGTCAAAAATAGTAGACCATAGAATAATATTTTTCAACATGTTCACTATTAAATTTATCACCTAATATCTTTTTAAAGTCTCTATATGATTTAAGATCATTTTTTTACTGTTTTATCTATACCAGATATTTCACCTTTACCATTAATAAATCCTTCAGCTTTTTAATAGTTTTTTTAATACTTTTTCTTGTAACATTTTTTTACCTTCTTCTTTAAATAACTTCTCTATGATTGCATTGCGTGCCTCAATACTTATTCTATTACCATCATATCTAAGCGCATTAAGTTCATTTAATAATGCAAATTCTGAGTATAATAATGAGTTTTTAGGTAAAACTTCTTCTCCTTTTAGATATGTACATTTATTAGTTAAATTAGTAATGAAATTTTCTGCACTTGCACTTTCATCAATTACTTTAGAATAGTTCCAAGGTGTTACTGGTGTATTTTCCTCACCTTTTTTTCGTACAGACCAAGCATATCCACCTTCATTAGCTTTTTTATGTGAATTTAGTGGTCCTACGTAATATGGTATTCTAAATTCAAGTAATTGAATGATTTTTTCTTTTACAGTATAACCACTTTCGTCTTTTTCTTTTAAAAAGCTATGATACTTTTCTGCATTATCTAATATTTTAATTAGTTCTTCTTTGTGTATTTGATATGGTACTACTGAATTATCTTTTGTACGTTGCAACGGTAAGAAAGTTTCTAATTCTAATTCTGAAAGAATTATTTTTTTTTCTTCACTATCTTCTAGTTTATCTAGCTTTTTTTAACTAAAAAAACTTCTTAAATTCCTCATATGAACAACCTTTTTCCTTCTTTACTATCCTTAATATAATTAACATAGTTAGTACCTTTATCATTATCTTCTTTGAATATTATTCTATAAAGCTCATCTTTCTTTTTCTTCTGGAAGAATAGAATCATTTTTTTACTATTGCTTTTTAATTTAGCAAGATCAGCTTTATGCTTTTTCAAACAATTCTACTTTTTGATTCAGATAAAGTGTTACCTTCTTGTGTTATCTTGTCTAACGTAATACAATTAAAAGCATTTTTTTAGCTAAATTTAATATTTCTATATCTTCATCTTCTTTTAGTATTTCTTCATACATATAACGAATTTCTTCATAATTTTTTTCTACAAAAGAAATATTCTTTACTTTACTATCTACATCTTTATAACTTTCATCATCAAATAAATCACTAAGAGATGAGGAACCTCCAAAAATTAATTTAAATACTTTATTTAATTGTTTTTACATTATTTACATTTTTTCTCTTTTGAATAACTTCGCTATTTCATTTTTCTTTATCTTTTTTTACTTATTTTTAGAGTAAGATATTTCTTCAATTCTATTTAATAATAACATATCAATTTCTTCTATATCAATAAATTTACCAGTTTCTAATAACTCTTTTATTAAATCTATCAAGTTATTTCTTTCTACACTTAAATCCTTATAAAGAAAAATGTCCTCTATTTTTTTAATATATGATGAACAGATAAAAAAATACCTTTCTAATATCTGGTTCTTTTTCTGTCATTAAACTAGATCTTAAATGATAAATAGTTGGATATTCTTTGTAGTAATCTTTATCAGTATAGTCTTTATCATTGAAGATAGTATATGGTAATTTATGAGTTTTATCCTCGCTATAATATTTACTTTCTTTAAGTCTTAAATAAAAATTAGGATCTATTTTGGCTACTTCTTCACTAAATAGTTCTTCTAATAAGTTTAATCTCCATTTTCTTCTAGCTAATCTTCTTCGCTTTTGAACGATAAACTCTTCTACCTTTTGCTGTATCAGCTTCTTCAAATAATCTAACTCCCCATAATCTTTTTTTATTTTTTCTAATAATCTTATATTCCATATCTGTTGCAGCCCAACCAACACTTGCAGTACCAATATCTAGCCCTAGATACCAAACCTTGTTTACCATATATATTTTCTCCTTAATTTAATAATATTTTTTTGTAATCGTTTTTTTATACTTTTTATATTGTATCATATTTATTATTATATTTATAGATATTTTTTTATTATTTTTTTGATTAATTATATTATTTTTATCAAGAATTATATAAATACCTTTGATATAAATTTTTTTATATATAAGACTTATGAAATAATAAAGTCTATTTTTTTCATAAATATTTTTGAATTTTTTTATGAATATTTATAATAATTCACTAGCATACTATATTTATAAGAACAATGAAATTTTTTTAAAATATTTTTATAACATTACAATGATTCTATATTTTTTTATATTTATAATATATCTTTAAATAATTCTCAAAAAAATGTTATAATTATTTTTATTTCATATACTACAAGATTTTTATATTTTCATCTATATATTACTGATAGATCTATAGTATAAAATCTATTAAAAAAATTAAATTATACAGAATTGGAGACAATAATAATGGTATATCCTATAGAGAGTATCGCATAGAAGTTTAATATCAGAAGAAATGAAAAGAGATGACAATTATAAATTTTTTAAAAAAATATGAATTATGAAAAGGGAAGTTTTCTTATTGATAAAGAATATTATCCAGATATAATAGAAAATATGAATAATAAATTAAAAAAACGAATGTGAAGCTTTGGAGATCGATGATAATGGGCATTTATACATTTCAGATGAGCACATTACTTTAAATAGTATAAATGAATTTTGCAAAAAGAATGGGAACCAATTAATCAAAAAAATTTTTTTGGTGGTCATTGTCTATTAAATAGTGAAAATAGATATAATAACAAAGACAAAAACAAAAAAACATATAATGCTGATGATTTATCATTTGATGTTTACAAAAGAAATTAAAAAGACTATTTTTCCATAAAGGTCATATACTCGCACGAAATATTGTTGAAAGATTTCCATTTCAAAAAAAGTACTAAAAAAATAGAAGAAACATTTTTTTCCAATAGCTGTATGGACTAATAAGCCCAATAACGAAGATAAATATGGATATAATATGACATACTACGAAAAATAAAAGTCCAAGAATGGCAAAGAGATTATACTCTAGTATATTATAACGTAGAACTTATTTATGAGAACGATGAAGATGAAATTCCTAAATTAATATTTATCAAACTAGTAACTAACAAGGAAGTTGATCCTATTTTTTTGCTATTATACCTAATATTGATGTAATTGATTATTCTAAAAATTTCAGCAAATAAGAGATGGTACCAATAAAATTTAGTACAAATATAAAATATAATAAGTAAAAAAACATTCATAAATATCTAATAATCAAAAAGTATTTAATATTTTTTTATAGATTATTTATGCTCTAAAATGAATATTTTTACTAGATAACTGAAAATCAAATAGTTTAATATTTAAAAAAATTACTAGTGCAGACTATCTTCAGGTTACAGATTATTTGTTAAAAAAATAAGAAAAAGGCTATACTGAAATCTTTGTAATTTGAATAGTTATATTGAAGACAACTTTCCAAATAAAAAAATAAAAATTATAACAAAAAAAGTTCTTAGTTTTTGAACTAAGAATTTTTTTATAGTTTATATAGACAGTAAAATATTAAGCTAATATTGATATTATAGTTTTTTTCTTCAAGCACATCCGTTCCTTGGAAGTATCGGTTATTATTTAGTGAGAATATAGTGTAATAAGGTACTGGCTTAGTGTTTGGTATACCTAAGTACCATTTTAATGTCACATAAGTTTCTATTATTTCTCCATAAATCTTATTCCATAAGAATCTTTTTAAAAAAATACCAGTTTAAATAAATATAAAAGAATTAAGACTATTTCCTCTTTATGTCTTTTTGTATTTGTCAACAGCTTAAAAAGGCTTCACATATGTGAAACCTTTTTTTAATCTTCTATTCTTTTTCTTTCAGTTCTTTTTGCTTCTTTACTTTCTTCAGGCAACTCTATTTTTTTATCTCTTTGTTAAGGTCTTCTAAAGTACCTCTAGTTGTTACTCTTAATGGAGAAGAACTAGTTGCAGCAACTATCTCATAAAATAATTTATCTAACTTTTTTTATTTTTTTGTATTATAAACATATTCTACAGTATATTCAAACTCAGAATATTTTTAGGTCTTTTTTTAATTCCTTATTGTGTATTTCTTTGACCTTATTCTTTAATTCATCAGTTTTCTTTAATTTAAAAGTTACTTTATCTCCATCTTTTTGATATATCCCAGTTATCTTTATTGTCTAATAAATTTAAAATATCATCTCTCATGTTTATTGATTGAACCTTAAAGTTATATGCGTGTCTGTTATCTGTAGGACCTTTCTTTTTAAACCAATAATCGTACGTTTTTAAATAATAAACACCGTCCTTTAGATAAGATTCATCTTTCGTTTCTCCATAAATATTGCTTATATATTTACCTTTCATTGCGAATTCTAATGGTTCAAACTTTTCATCACCACTTACATCATATCCTCTAGTATTATTTGTAGCTATTTTATCATTTTTTACTAAATATACCATGGTTGCTTTACCTGATTTTAATTCTTTAGTCTCTTTCTTTACTTCTTGTAACATACTTTCCGTACTTTGCTTACTACATCCACTTAAAACTATAGATAAACCTAACATAATAGCTAAAATTTGCTTTTTCATAACTTAATTACCTTCTTTCAATTTAAATAATTACTGTATTTATTTCAGTCTTCACCTATATTATACTGTTTTTAAGCTTTCTTTTCTAGTGCTTTTTTAGCTTCTTCAGGAACTTCAATCTTAACTTCTTTATTAATTTCTTCTAAAGAACCTTTATATAGTGTTTTTGATGTAGCACCCTCAGTTTTTGAATTTACCTCATATACTAATTTCTCTATATCATTAGTTTTTTTGTATTAAATATATATTCTATTGTATAATCAAACTCAGAAAATTTAAGGTGTTTCTCACTTTTAAAGCGCTCCTCTTTAACTTTATTTTTTTCAGCTCATCTGTTTTCTTTTAACTTGAATGTTACCTTATCTCCATCTTTTGTTACATCCCAGTTATCTTTATTATCTAATAAATTTAAAATCCCATCTTTATTATTTAATGATTCTGTTTTGAAATTTAACACATGTTTATTATCAGTTGAAACTTTTGACTTCTGCCAAACACCTTTTGAACCAACCTCAGTTTTAGTATAGTAAACTCCATCTTTTACATAATCTTCTATTTCAAGATTTTTGGTTGGAGTTAAAAATTTCCCTTTTATCGCAAGCTCTAATGGATCAAATTTCTCATCACCGCTTCTTTCATAACCAGCTCCTTTTTCTGGCTCTGAGTTATCACTATAAATAGACAACATTAAATATGCTTTACCGGATTTGATTTCTTTAGTATCTTTCTTTACTTCTTGTAAAATATTTTCAATATTTGATATACTTTGCTTACTGTCGGTTTGGGCACTTTGCTTACTACAACCACCTAAAATAACCGTTAAACCTACCATGACAGCCAAAATTTGCTTTCTCATAATTTATTTACCTACTTTCAATTTAAATAAATACTGTGATTTTCAGTTCTTACTAAAACCTATTCTTTTTATTTCTTTAATTCTACTGCACTTTTACTTTCTTCTGGCACTTCAATTTTAACTTCTTTATTAATTTCTTCTAATGAACCTTTAATCGTTCCTTTTGTAGTTGAACCCTCAGTTTTAAAGTTTAACTCTGATACTATCTTTTCTATATCCTTAGTTTTTGTATTAAATACATATTCAATCGTATAGTCGAACTCAGAAAACTTAACTTGTTTCGAAATTTTCTTAACACGCTCCTCAATCACCTTATTTTTCAACTCATCAGTTTTCTTTAACTTAAATGTTACTTTATCACCATCTTTTGTTACATCCCAGTTATCCTTATTATCTAATAAATTCAAAATACCCTCTTGCATACTTATCGATTGATCCTTAAAGTTTAAAGCATGTTTATTATCCGTAGGGACTTTTTCTTTGTACCAAACTGTTTTAGACCCTATATTACCTTTAATATAATATACCCCATCTTTAATGTAATCCTCAATATCACGACTTTTATCTCCCTGGAAAAACTTACCATTCATCTTAAGCTCTAGTGGATCAAACTTTTCATCACCACTTACCTCATAACCAGAGCTACCTGCAGAACTATTTTTTTCATTTTTCATTGATAACATCATTGTTGCTTTTCCTGATTTTACTTCTTTAGCATCCTTCTTTACTTCTTGTAACATACTGTCTGTACTCTGTGTGCTACATCCTGCTAATGCTACAGATAGGCCTACCATTACGGCTAAAATTTGTTTTCTCATAATTTATTTACCTACTTTCTTTATTTTTAGTAAAGAAGTTTTAGGTTATATCCTTATCTAATTTCTTAATATTTAAATTAACAACATTAAAATCAAAAATTTAAATAAAATTATAATAACAACAATAATAATATATATAATATTATTTTAATCAAATACGACTTTTTAAAATAGATAAATAGTCTAAAAAGCTACCCTTACTAAAAAAATATATTTTTAATATATTGTAACATATTTTTCAGTAATTAGCATACTTATATATTACTTTATGTTATTATGAGATTTAATAATTTAGGGTATCGTATACTTCTTTAAAATAGTTTTAATTTTTTTAATACAAAGGAGACTATATACGTAGTTATCTTTTTTTATACATATAAAAAAAGGTTCCTAGTTTAAAAACTAAGAACCTTTTTTTACTTGTATTTTAAATTATTT
>BNJS01002726.1_pt1 | contig 13519 bp, 22 predicted proteins | sample 8540461 | NCBI WGS metagenome assembly BNJS01 (sample SAMD00202454, study PRJDB9452) | human saliva metagenome | isolation source: human saliva | place: Japan
AACGTGGTGTTGATACGTTCGGAACGTGGTCTGTGATACGTTCGGAACGTGGTCTTGATACGTTCCGAACGTGGTCTTGATAGGTTCGGAACGTGGTCTTTGGTACCCTCGGAACGTGGTTGAGATACGTTCCGAACCTATTAGCACACCCCTCATTGCCCCCTCATCCTCCCCGAATTAGGGATTTTGATCACCGTTCAGACGAGATACTTTTTGCGCCGTAAAACAAGATCGCATAACGATAAACACCATCAGAAATATGAAAGCAGATAAACTATCGGGCGTACCCGAAACCATGCTCATCACCCTCTGGGCCAAAGCCACCGAGACGAATCGGCCGGACGCCCTGCTGCGCGACCCGAAAGGCGGTCGAGATTCATGAACCGCATCGACTATGACTTCACGAAATTCCAGAGCGGCACCATGTCGCAAGTCGGCTGCTGCATCCGCGCCGACCTCGATCGACCGCGAGGCCACGGAGTTCCCTCGAGGGCCCACCCCGACGCCGTCGTCATACAGCTCGGCGCCGGCATCGACGCCCGCTACGACCGCCTGGGCCGCCCCGCCGTCACCCACTGGTACGACCTCGATCTGCCCGAGGCCATCGACCTCCGTCGCCGCCTCCTGCCCGAGACCGAGCGCAACACCTACCTGGCCATGTCCCTCCTCGACTTCCGCTGGATCGACACCGTCCGCGCCCACGGTCGGCCCGTGCTCCTCATCCTCGAAGGCGTGCTGATGTACTTCACCGAGGCAGAGGTGCGGAGCTTCTTCGACGCCATCTGCCGCGACCTCCCCGACGGCACCACCATCCTCTTCGACATGCTGGCCTACCGCTCGTGAACAACGCCAAGCATCACGACGTCGTGAAGAAGGCCGATAAGACGGTCGAGTTCAAATGGTCCGTCCTCGACACCCACGAGATGGAGCGTTGGAACCCCCGCATCCACCCTCGTCCGCGAGTACTACATGAGCGACCACGCCCGCGGACGCTTCCCCTTCGTCTTCCGCACCCTCTACCACATCCCCTACTTCCACCGCCGCTTCAACCAGCGCATCGTCAACCTCGAGTTGCGTTGAGGGGTTTGTTTGTTAGGTGTTGAGGTGTTGGTGTTTGTTGAGTGAAATGATAGACTAAGAGCCCGGCCAAACTTCCTGCCCCAGGGGCCTTCTTTCTCTATCAGGGAAGAAAGGCGGCTACGGCCGCCGGCGAAGATACCTGGTCACGATCACTCTCATGTACCAGCCAAATTGGCTGGCGTCCCTGACGCCTTGATCTTTCTTTTGCTTCTTTTCTTCTATCAAGAGAAGAAAAGAAGGCCATCAGCGAAGAAAAAAGGTATGACAGAATACCGACCGACAAAAAGCCCACTTTCTTCGCGGCCTCGATTTCAAGGTTATAAAAGCAACAAGCACACATGACAGAAGCATTCAAAAAGACGCCCGTCGAGCTTACCGAGCATCACGGGCACATCCTCCAGCCCTCCGCCGGGGCGTGAGCCCATCACCGCCTCAGCCGACGGCCGCGCGAACTCGATGACCATCTCGTGGGGCATGCTCGGCATCGAGTGGAACCGCCCCTCTTCATCACCCTACGTCCGCACCGGACGCTTCACCCACGGCCTACTCGAGCGCAACCCCGAGTTCACCGTCAACCTCCCCGCGCCCGGCATCGATCACCCCACGCGCCTCATCAGTTACCTCGGCACCCACTCCGGGCACAACGAAGATAAGATCGCCACGCTCGGTCTGCACCTCGTGCCCGGTAGCGAGGTCTCGGTGCCCGGCCTGGCCGAGCTACCCCTCACGCCTCGAGTGCCGCATCCTCTACCGCCAGCACCAGCAGGCCGACTGCTTCCCTGCCCGGCAACGAGGCGATACTCAAGTCGTGTTTACCCGCAGGACGTCCCCAGCGAAGCCACCGGCAGCAACCGCGACTTCCACACCGCCATCTATGGCGAGATCGTCGGCGCCCACCTCATTCAACCCGCTTGAAACATGATCAATCAGCACTATGAATAGGAATGAAATCGCCAATCGCAAAAAGTCCGCAGCCGGACTGCTCCTTTTGGTCGTCGTCTTGGCGGCCAACTACAACCACACCTGCTCCGAGATGAAGGGCGAAACCTCCATCTCACCCGCCGCCACGCCCCACGAGGGCTATGCGCGGCAACAGCCGACCCTCCCCTCGTGACACCGCTCGCTGCGCCCATCCCTTCACTGCCGATCCGTCCATCCGACACGCACAGCAGTAAGCACCGCCCCATCCCCCTGACGGGCTCCCCATGACAACAAGGCCTGAGACGCGCAAGAATCATTTGCGTCTCAGGCTCTTGTCTCTAACAGCCATAAAGGCTGTGACTCCCAACCGGGAGGGAAACCCATCGCTGCTATGTCAACCGTCGGATATTCATCGATGAGCTTTTTTTCAGATTGAGGGTAAAACGATTGCGAGGGTTTACCGAAATCAAGATATATCGGATCATGGCCAGTTTATAATAAGTGCGCCCGGCATGAATCTCCTGCTGATCAATCCACGGGTGAACGGGGCGTTCAAGTGTTTTTTTGGCTTTGTTAGGAAGCTGCCTATTCCATAACCGATTGTGATGACAACAAATATTACGGACACCAGAAAGGCACTGCAACCAGGAGGCGAAAAACATCAGCAGGCAGTCCAAACTCCTTGCGATCGCTTTTTTTCAAAGAGGCCTTCCCGATATTCATATATAAGTTCGAGAGCACCCCTAAAGGAAGTATTTCGGCAAGCATCCAGACCGGTTTATTTTTCTTCGGCATAACATGTCTTTGAAGTGTTCTACGAAGTCCTCTTTGAGGTGTCCCATTCTTTTCAGAATAAGGCCTCGCGACTTCTCAAAACGACCTCTGTCATGAAAAACTGTTCTTCCAAAAACCAGGATACGCTCTTAGTCGTATCCACTCCTACACGCACAATGGATGCACGGACAGCTATTTCAATTTTTCTCAATTTGAGAGAACACCAACAGCCGCAGTTTCCGATCGAAACGATACATATTAAGGGCATTAGTAAAGCAGGAACCAGCCTTGTATAGTGGTCCGTCTTAGGCTCCAACAGCAGAGGATAGAAATAAGCACTCAGCCGGAAGTAGCCGATGGTGCGCAAGTATCTTTCAGCTTTCTTCTTCTCATCAATCAGAAGTCACCGCTCTTCTAATCGAGCGAGTTGTTCAGAGATTGACAAAGGGCGCTTGGTGTAAGGGGCTTTTTCATGAACACGAAACCGGTATAAAATAAAACGACCCTGCCGATTTGAGCATCGTTGAGAGGTTTGGCAGGTTCTACACGCCGCAAAGATACGATCATGAAAAACGGCACAAGGCCTGAGACGCGTCCTAAGGCCTGAATTGTTGAGGTGTTAAGTTATGCCAGACAGAGATGAGCAGCTTTCCCCGACAGGCACATCTCATTCCTCTCAACAACTCAACAAACAAACACCTCAACAGCTCTCCCCCTCACAGCACCACCCGCATGCCCTCTTGGCCGAGCGTGGTGTGGGGGAAGACGGCCGTGGCTTCGGCGAGGAGGGGCGTGAGGTCGTCGTAACGGGCCGAGTAATGACCGAGCACAAGGCGCTTTACGCCCTGCCCGACGGGCGATCTCGGCCGCCCTCGCGAGCCGTGGAGTGGAAGGTCTGACGGGCACGCGCCACGTCCTGCTCCATGAACGTGGCCTCGTGGTAGAGGCAATCCACACCCTCGACGATGGGGCACGATGGAGGGCAGAAACTCCGTGTCCGAACAGAAAGCGTAGCGGCGTGGCGGTGTGGCCGGACGTGTGAGCCGCTCGTGGGGCACGGTGACGCCGTCGGGGGTGACATAGTCGGCCCCCTGCTTGATGGCCCGCAGCGCATGGACGGGCACTTGGTAGAAGTCGATCATATCGCGCCGAATGTGCGCCCTCGGCCGGGCGTTCGGCAAAGAGGTAGCCGCAGGCGGGGATGCGGTGGCTGAGGGGATGGACCAGACGCTGACGGAGCGATCCTCCATCACGAGCGCGTGCTGCGTGGGGTCGATCAGGTCGAGGCGCACCTCGTAGGGCATGTCCTTGCAAAAGACGGCGAGGATGGGTCGGAGGAAGTCTTCCAAGGCATGCGGCCCATGGACGACCAGCTCACCCGTCCGGCCCAGCATGCCGAGCGTGGAGAGTAGCCCGGGCAGACCGAAGCAATGGTCGCCGTGGAGGTGAGAGATGAAGATGTGCGTGATGCGATTGAAGCGGATGTGGTAGCGCCGCATCTGTAGCTGCGCCCCCTCGCCACAATCCATGAGGTAGAGCTTGTCGCGCAGGTCGATCACCCTGCGCCGTGGCCTCATGTCGCAGCGTGGGCGTGGCCGATCCGCAGCCGAGGATGGTGATGTCGAAGGAAGTCATATGTATAGCGGTATGGTTCTCTGATCCGGGGCAAAGGTAGGCAGAGGCGCCGCCTCTTTTTGCCCTTCGCCCACGCTCCGCGGCCCTCTAAACGTGTCCCAATAGGCCTTCACCCACACCTCGCGGCCTCCAAACGTGTCCCAATAGGCCTTCACCCACGCACCGCCGCCCTAAAAAGGAGTTGTCTATTCAAGGCTTTCATATTAAAAGGCAAATCACCTGCATTGAAAGTTTAGTACTTTTTATGGTGATAGCATATTGCATGGATAAAGTATATACGAGGATTTTAGACTGAAAAGCATGAAAATAGACGATGTCGGTTTGATGCTTTTAGACTGAAAGCATAGGATATATAGTACACATCATATCCTTTTTCATATAAAAATCATGGACTATGTCAATGCAGGCTATATGCTTTTTATAGCAAAAAGCTATTTACATACATCTGAGATTATGTCGTATCATATTAAAATCACCCTACATACAGGAGACTATGATGGGTTTTTAATGTAAAAAGCATTGCATATACACCTCCATTCGTCCCCCAACCGGACGGCGGATGGCCCCTGCAGACTTACGTTTAGGGGCGAACCAGCCGGGGGAAGCCTCGAGGGGGCCTGCGTTTGGGGCCAAACCGGCGGGGTGAAGGCCCTGCGCCGCTCCCCCTTTGCGCTACTTTTGCCCGCAGATCATCACAGCAGAACGATTTCCCCACGTATCAGATATGCAGAAACAACAGTTACAGCAAAGCCTGCAGCAACGCCTCTCACCGCAACAAATCCAGGTGGTCCGTATGCTCGAGCTGCCCGCCTTGGAGATGGAAGAGCGCATCAAACAGGAGCTGGAGGAGAACCCCGCCTTAGAGGAAGGGCGCGACCCGACCGAATCGGACGACGAACCCGCTACCGACCCGGACGACGAGATGACGGCGGAGGACAGCTCCCTGGCCGACCTGGGCGACTACCTCACGGACGACGACATCCCCGAGTATCAGCTCCGCGCCATGAGTAACGCGGAGGAGCGGCGCGAGGAGATCCCCTTGCCGTCGGGCCCTCCATGCACGACCACCTCGAAGAGCAGCTCAGCCTGCGCTCACTCACGGAGCGCGAACGCGAAATAGGCCGCTACATCATCGGTAACATCGACGACGATGGCTACCTGCGCCGCGAACTCTCGGCCGTGGCCGACGACCTGATGTTTCAAGGCCGGCATCGAGGCCAACGAGGCGGACGTGGAGGCTGTCCTACGCATCATTCAGGACTTTGAGCCGGCCGGTGTCGGTGCCCGTGACCTCCGCGAGTGCCTCCTCCTGCAACTGAAAAAGAAGCGCCCCACGCCCGACACCGCCCTGGCGCTGCGCATCCTCAACGAGCATTTCGACGCCTTCACCCGCAAGCATTACGAGAAGATCCGCCGTGCGCTGGACCTCGATGAGGCGACGCTCAAGGCCGTCCTGCGTGAGATCACCCGCCTCAACCCCAAGCCCGGCAACGGCTGGAACGAGGCCTCGGACACGGCCATGAACCGCATCACGCCGGACTTCATCGTGGACTGCCACAACGGCCAGCTCAGCCTCAGCATGAATCAGCGCGACGCCCCCGAACTGCACGTGAACCGTGAATACGCCGACATGTTTCGCGACTACCTCGGCAACAAGTCCAACCGTAGCTCGAAATGCGCAACGCGGTGCAGTTCGTCAAGCAAAAGCTCGACGCCGCCCGCTGGTTCATCGACGCCGTCCGGCAACGTCGCGAGACACTCCAGCGCACCATGGAGGCCATCCCTCGTGCTGCAAAACCGACTTCTTTCCTCACCGGCGACGAGACGAAGCTCCGCCCCATGATCCTCAAGGACGTGGCCGAGCATGCGGGCTACGACATCTCGACCGTCTCACGCGTCAGCAACAGCAAGTACGTCCAGACCAACTTTCGGCATCTACCCTCTCAAAGTTCTTCTTCTCCGAGGGTGTCCTGAACGACCAGGGCGAGGAGATCTCCACCCGCGAGATCAAGAAAGATCATGCGCGAGACGATCGACGCCGAAGACAAAGCGCAACCCCGTGACCGACGAGGCTCTCTGCGCCTTGCTCCGCGCCAAAGGTTACACCCTGCCCGTCGCACGGTGGCTAAATACCGTGAGCAGCTCAGCATCCCTGTCGGCTCGCCTAAGGAAGGAGCTGTGAGTAGAGGGTAGAGGGTGGAGAGTAGAGGGTAGAGGGTAGAGAGTAGAGGGTGGAGGGTGGCGAAGTCCTTTTCCGAGGGCACAAACGACATCGCCACCGCTTCAAACCAAATATCTCACCCTACATTTGCCCGCGATAAATTTCACATTAATCAAACCAATAACACCATCATGAACTTTCCATCAGAACTGAAGTACACGAAGGATCACGAATGGATCCGCGTGGAAGGCGACACCGCCTTCGTAGGTATCACCGATTATGCACAGCAGGAGCTGGGCGAGATCGTATTCGCTGACATCGCCACCGAGGGCGAGACGCTGGCTAAGGACGAGGCCTTTGGCTCCGTTGAGGCTGTCAAGACCGTCTCTGACCTGCTCATGCCCGTAGCTGGCGAGGTGCTCGAAGTGAATCCCTGAACTTGAGGATAAGCCCGAGCTGGTCAACTCCGATCCGTACGGACAAGGCTGGCTGATCAAGGTGAAACCCGCTAATGTGGCAGATGTAGAAGGCCTCCTTTCGGCCGACGACTACAAAAAGCTCATCGGATGACCCCACAGTCAGGATCATCATGGGCAGCGTCTCTGACCCTGCCCGTGATGAATAAAGCCGCCCAATTCCTCGATGAGATGGAGATCCCGTTCGAAATGAACGCCCTCTCGCCCATCGTACCCCGGAGGAAGTGGAGCGATTCGCCCGAGGCGCCGAAGGGCGTGGCATCCGCGTCATCATCGCCGCCGCTGGCATGGCCGCACACCTCTGCGGTGTCATCGCTTCCATGACCACCCTGCCCGTCGTCGGCGTGCCCATCGCCGCCTCACTCGACGGCATCGACGCCCTTCTGGCCATCGTGCAAATGCCTCCCGGCATCCCCGCAGCCACCGTCGGCATTAACGGCGCACAGAACGCTGCCATCCTGGCCGCTCAAATGCTCGCCCTCAGCGATCCCGCACTGGCCCGCCGAATGGCCGACTATAAAGAAGGACTCAAAAAGAAAATCGTCAAGGCCAACGAAGAGTTGGCCAGCGTCCAATTCAAATTCAAGACAAATTGAAACGACGACCTACCTTGGTAGTCGCCATTGGTAACACCCCGCTGGGCGGGATTACCCCTGTACGCATCAGTCCATGGCCAACGTATCGACCATGGACACGGATGCGTCCGTCGTTCAGGCGATCAGCATGGCACGCGCCGGCGCCGGATACATCCGCTTCACGGCCCAGGGCGTACGTGAGGCCCGTAACCTCGGCGTTATCCGTAAACGATTGAACGAGCTGGGCTGCCCACACGCCCCTCGTGGCCGATATCCACTTCAACCCGAAAGCCGCAGACGTGGCCGCCGAGTTCGTGGAGAAAGTGCGCATCAACCCAGGCAACTACGTCGATGGCGACGCACCTTCCGCTCCTGACTATACCGACGACGACTTCGCCGAGGGGCGTCCGCAAGATCCGCAGCGCTTCGTCCCCTTCCTCCGTCTCTGCGCGCGCACGGCACCGCCATCCCGCATCGGCGTCAACCACGGCTCCCTCTCGGACCGCATCATGTCGCGCTTTGGCGACACGCCCGAGGGCATGACCGAGTCCTGCATGGAGTTCCTCCGCCTTCTGCCGCGAGGAGCAGTTTGACGACGTCGTTATCTCCATCAAAGCCTCGAACACGGTCGTCATGGTGCGCACCGTCCGCCTGCTTGTCCGCACGATGGATCGCGAGGGCATGCACTATCCGCTTCACCTTGGCGTCACCGAGGCGGGCAACGACGAGGACGGACGCATCAAGAGTGCCGTCGGCATCGGCGCCCTACTCACGGACGGCATCGGCGACACCATCCGCGTCTCCCTCAGCGAGCCACCCGAGGCTGAGATCCCCGTAGCCCGTGAGGCTCATCGACCATATCAACCGCACGCGTGCAGAAGAATACGCGCCCATGCCTGCTGATTTCGAGGGCACGAGACGGACTACTCCGTCGCACGCGCATGGTAGGCGACATCGGAGGCGGTCGCCAGCCCGTCGTCTTGGCGAGTACACCAACGGCGAAGAGCCCGACGAAACCCTCCGCCCGGACTACATCCGCCACCCTGCCTGACGGCACATTCACGTCCACAAAAGGACAAACGTCGCACAGTCCCCGCGCCCCACTTCGTGGAGCTGACACCGGACGAGGCTGACCGACTCTCGCCTCGAGGCCCTCAACACGGACGAATCCTCCGTGATCATCCTCCGCAGCGTGCACACGGACAGCGTCAACGAGACACGCGCCGCCATCCTGCGCCTCCGCGCCGCAGCGTGCCAAGCGCCCGTCATCCTACGCCGCGACTACCACGAGGCGGATCTCGATCGCCCTGCGCATCGCTGCCTCAGCCGACCCTTGGCGTCCCTGCTCATCGACGGCATCGCCGACGGCCCTCCTCCTCACCCAGGGAGGCCACAGCACGCCCGACACCGATCGCCTGACCTTCGGCATCCTTCAGGCCACACGCCGCCGCATGAGTCGCACGGAGTACATCTCCTGCCCCGGCTGCGGCCGCACGCTCTACGACCTGCACCAGACGATCTCGCGCATCAAAGCCGCCACGGGCCACCCTCAGGGCGTCAAGATTGGCATCATGGGCTGCATCGTCAACGGCCCCGGTGAGATGGCCGATGCCGATTACGGTTACGTGGGCGCAGGCCCCGGCCGCGTCAGCCTCTACCGCGGCAGGGTGCGTCCTACGCAGCATCCCAGAGTCCGGGCCGTCGATCGCCTTCTCGAGCTCATCGCCTCGGATCGCAAGTGACCCGCCCGCACATTATGACCTAGGCCGACCTCCATCCATCGGGGGCCGGCCTTTTTGCCGAAAAAGCTCACACACCAGCAAAAAGCTCGTCCGTGAGTGAAAAATCACTCGTACGCCAGATAAAAGCTCACGCGTGAGCAAAAAGCTGGTGCACCAGCAAAAATCACTGGCGCATGAGTGAAAAAAGCTCGTTCACGAGCAAAATAAGCTGGCTGATGAGCCGAAAAAGCTCACGCGCCAGCTTGTATTAGCTCATTCTTCGCCTCGTCTTTCCCCTCCTCGTCCTTATTGAGCAGCGGCAGGGCGAAGATCCCGAAGAGGCCTACAGAGCACGACCCACACCGTCTGCACCGTGAAGACAACCAACGCAAAGGCGCCGCATCGGTGCGATCTACGCCAAAAGCTACAAGCGTCGAGATGACCATGAAAGTGCCACACCGATACGCCCTGCACAGGCACGGCCACACGCCGAGGCTGCTCATGGCAAAGGCGATCAGTCCGATGCGATACCCAGCGGACGCAGTGAAGTCAAAGGCGTAGAAAAGGTGGTGTAGAAATAGAAAGGGAAATAGCCCGACCCAGATGGCCAGCGTCTGAAAGCAGGAAGCGGCCCTTGTGCTCGATCGTCCAGAGGCTGCGCACGCCTTCCCAGACGTTCAGCAGCATCTCCGGTCAGCTTGCGGACAAGCGGGTAAAATGCTTCATGCGCACGAAGACGAACCATGCGAGCACCACGGACTCCGACCAGCCCTGACGTACGTCCACGGGCGAGCGGACGAGGGTGATCAGCGTACGCAACCAGCGTGGGGGATTCTCAGCGAAGAAGTGGCTGAAGAAGCTGATGTTAGAAGACCCCGAGGCTGAGCGTGAGCAGGCCCACCATGAGCGTATCCATGATGCGATCCACGAAGAGCGTGCCCAGCAGTTTGGTGAAGGGCACGCGCTCGTATTTGGCCGTCACACCGCAGCGCCAGATCTCGCCCACACGCGGCAGGGCCATATTGACGGCGTAGTTGCCCGAGGACGGCGAAGACGACGTTGCGCCGCCGAACACGTCGGCCGAGCGAGTCGATAAGCAGCCCCCAGCGGAAGCCGCGCGTCACGTTGGCGGCCAGGCCGAAGAGCAGCGAAAAGAGGAGGATATCGTAGCGCACGCACCACGGATCGACGTCCATCATGGCGCTGAAATCTTGTTCGCGATAGAGATACCAGAAGAGAAGCACGCCCAGCAACAGCGGGCAGCACGATCTTAACGGTCTGATTGACGATCTTTCTTACGTCCATTATAGGTGTTCTGTTTGATTGGCGGGCAAAGATAGGCGCGTTTGCACGGGGCGACGGGGCGGGCGGCTGCGGCCGCCAGCGAAGTTTGCCGCTACCGGCCTCGACAATAGAGGCACCAGCGAAGTTTACCGGGCACCGGCCTCGACACTCGGGGCGGTTTGATTTTATCCCGCACCCCGCCGCACCTTTGCCGGCCCATTTCTCACGTGGAACATCAACAATATGAATAAAGAATATCAGCGAAGCGACCTGGAGGATGTCACCGGCCGGGTCGTACGAGTCGCTCGCGGCCGCCATTCAGGGCGGAGCCGACTCGGTCTACTTTGGCGTCGAGGGGCTCAACATGCGCGCCCGATCGTCCAATAACTTTCACCACGGACGACCTCCGCCGCATCGCCGCCACCTGCGCCGACCACGGCGTGAAGAGCTACCTGACGGTCAACACCGTCCCTCTACGACGCCGATCTGGACACCATGCGACGCGTCATCGACGCCTCGCTCGAGGCCGGCGTATCGGCCATCATCGCCGCCGACGTGGCCGCCATGAACTATGCCTCCGACATCGGCCAGGAGGTTCACCCTCCACCCAGCTCAACATCGCCAACGTCGAAGCCCTGGCCTTCTACGCCCGCTTTGCCGACGTGGCCGTTCTAGCCCGCGAGCTCAATCTGGACCAAGTCAGCGCCATCCATCGGGCCATCCGCGAGCGCAACATCCGAGGCCCGGAAAGGCGAGCCCGTACGCCTCGAAATGTTTTGCCACGGCGCTCTCTGCATGGCCGTCTCCGGCAAATGCTACCTCAGCCTGCACGAGATGAACGCCTCCGCCAACCGCGGCGCTCTGCTAACCAGATTCTGCTGCCGCAGCTACACCGTCCGCGACCGCGAGACGAACCACGAGCTGGACGTCGACAACGCCTACATCATGTCGCCCAAAGACCTCAAGACGATCCATTTCCTCAACAAACTCATCGACGCCGGCGTGCGCGTCTTCAAGATCGAGGGTCGCGCGCGGGGCCGGAATACGCGCACCGTCACCTCCTGCTACGCCGAGGCGGCCGCCGCCCGCTGCGATGGCACCTTCGACGAGGCCCGCATAGCCGACTGGGACGAGCGCCTCTCGACCGTCTTCAACCGCGGCTTCTGGAACGGCTACTACCCTCGGCCAGCGCCTCGGCGAGTGGACCCACCGCTACGGGCTCCAGCGCCACGCGCCGCAAGGAGTACGTGGCCCGCGGCGTGAAGTACTTCAGCGGCATCGGCGTGGCCGAGTTCGAGATGGAGAGCGGCTCGCTCAGCGTCGGCGACGAGGTCGTGATCACGGGCCCCACCCACCGGCGCCGTTTTCGAGACCATCCGCGAGATCCGCGTCGACCTCAGCCCGTGCAGACCACCACCAAGGGCGAGCGATTCTCCATCCGCACCGCGGAAAAGGTTCGCCCCTCCGATCGACTCTATAAAAATGGTCCCCGTTAGCCCTTCCCTGAAGCTCTCGTTGATGAGCCTTCCGCGGCGCGTTCGGGGATGTGCAGCGAAATGGAGTCGGTGAATTCTATCGTGTTTCAAAAAGCAGTCGTCGTATCAGTCTCTAAAACAGAGCCTGTTTGCGATCTATACCGAGTATAGAGACGGTCAAACAGACTCTGTTTTGCATCAGACTGCGTATGGACTTAGAAACAGACTCTATTTCACTTTATCTCATACAGTGTATAGATCAGAGACTCTATTTTATGGCTCATACATCGATTGACCCCGAAATAGAGTCTTTCTGACTATCCTTACAACGTATAGATCCCTAAGAACAGAGTCTGTCTTTCGCATCTATACAAAGAGACAAACTCAGAAAACAGATTCTATTTCATCCCATCCATACGTATGACAATACAAACAGCCGAATCTATTTCTCCACCCATACAGCGTATAGATCGATAACATGACGCTCTGTGACTCCATACAAGAGCTACATTTCAAAACGACTCCTTTCACTACCCCTTTTTCGGTGCATGTCCTGAAATCTTGACGAATGCGGCAGAACATCGCCGCTGCGTGATCTCGAAACTCTGATGCGATGAACCTATATGCCGCTGAGGCGCATTCGCACACCTTTGACGACGCTGTGGCTAGATCGCCGTCGGTTGACTCCACCTTACGCATCAAAGAAGGCGATCTCGACGAGCGCTCAACTACGAAAATGCGCCGCGTGTTTGGCACGTCGGTTAACAAAAAGCCAAGGACTGAATCAATCAACTTTGGCTTTTGCTTTTTCGCGTACCCAGACCCGGGGTCGAACCGGGATGGAAGTGAATCCACTGGTGTTTGAGACCAGCGCGTCTACCGATTCCGCCATCTGGGCCTTCGTGAAAGAGCGCCGCAAATATAGGCGCATTTCCAGACTGCGAAGGCTCGGCGGACGATGATGTAGATTCGTGAGGAAGCGATTACCTTCTTCTTGAGCTCGCGTTTTGCCGCACTTCTCAGCCAGCGCTTTTGGCGCGGGCTACGCGTTTGCCGTCGTCCGGGTGCGAGGAGAACATCTTCTGCACCGCCGACCGTTTACACCACCGGAGAGGTCGGCCAACTTCTGCAGTCCGTTAGCCAGACCGTAGGGGGTCGAAGCCAAAGCTCGGCGCATTTCTTGATGCCCGTACTCGTCCGCGGCCGATTCTTGCTTCTGCGAGAACTGGGCGCTGAGGAAGGCTGGGTGAGCTTTGTTGAGCTGCGTGTCGGAGAGTCTGCTGGCGGTGTTGCTGACGGCGCCGGCGGCATCGATGAGTCCGGGCCGTCGCGTAGGCCTGCTTCATGGCGTCCTTGACGTTGCGGTGTTGGCTACGCGACCGAGCTCATGGCCGATGATTCCGCCCATCAGTTCGTC
>BNJS01003281.1_pt1 | contig 13503 bp, 12 predicted proteins | sample 8540461 | NCBI WGS metagenome assembly BNJS01 (sample SAMD00202454, study PRJDB9452) | human saliva metagenome | isolation source: human saliva | place: Japan
CCTGGCCGGCGCATAGACACCGACACAAACCGACAAAAACTTCAGAAACGACGCGGCTCCGGGTCGATTCTGAAGTTTTTGTCGAAGTGTGTGGCGCGCGCCGCGGCGGCAGGGGCCGAGTGGTCGGGCCATCAGGGACCGAGCGGTCGGCCTTTGGCGACTCGCCCGACTTTGCAGAATCGAGATGTTCCGTTACCTTACCGTGAGACGTCTGACATCTGCCGTCTACGATCTCCTGTTGAAGGCAAGGCCGCCTCGGCTCCCTAGAACGGAACACCTATGACATCGCACAGTCCTTTTTCCCGGAGGCGCCTGCCGGCCCTCCTGGGCTCCCTGCCTCTGGCCGCCACCGGCCTGATCGCCGCCGCACCCCCGGCGCTCGCCGTCCCCACCTCTGACGGCCTGGCCGACGTCACCATCACGCAGGTGAACGCGCCCGCGGACGGCCTCTACTCCGTCGGCGACGTCATGACCTTCAACATCACCCTGACCAACACCAGCGGCGAGGCCCACTCCTACGCCCCGGCCTCGACGAACCTGTCCGGGAACGTCTCCAAGTGCCGGTGGCGCAACGTCCCGGCCGGGACGACCAAGACCGACTGTGCCGGCCTGGCCACGCACACGGTGACCGCCGAGGACCTCAAGGCCGGCGGCTTCACCCCGCAGATCGCCTACGAGGTCAAGGCCGTGGAGTACGCCGGGAAGGCCCTGAGCACCCCGGAGACGATCAAGGGCGCAACGAGCCCGGTCAAGGCCAACTCGCTGCAGGGTCGAGTCGATCACGCCGTCGTCGAGCCAGGAGAACTACAAGCTGGGCGACACCGTCAGCTACACGGTGCGCGTGCGCTCGGTGTCGGACAAGACGATCAACGTCGCCGCCACCGAGTCCTCCTTCGACGACCTGGGTCGCCAGTGCCACTGGGGCGGCCTCAAGCCGGGCAAGGGCGCCGTCTACAACTGCAAGCCGCTCACCCACACGATCACGCAGGCCGACGTCGACGCCGGCCGCTGGACGCCATCGATCACCCTGACGGCCACCGGCACCGACGGCGCCACCCTCCAGACGCTCACCGCCACCGGCAACCCGATCAACGTCGTCGGCGACCACCCGCAGGCCACGCCCACACCCGCGCCCGACGCGAGCACCGAGCTGCCTGCCTCGATGAGCCAGGCCCAGCACCTGGCCCCCAACACGGCCACCGACAACTACCGCATCCCGGCGATCACCACCGCCCCCAACGGGGACCTGCTCATCTCCTACGACGAGCGCCCGAAGGACAACGGCAACGGCGGCAGCGACGCCCCCAACCCGAACCACATCGTCCAGCGCCGCTCCACCGACGGCGGCAAGACCTGGTCGGCGCCCACCTACATCCACCAGGGCACGGAGACCGGCAAGAAGGTCGGCTACTCCGACCCGAGCTACGTCGTCGACCACCAGACGGGCACGATCTTCAACTTCCACGTCAAGTCCTACGACCAGGGCTGGGGCGGCTCACAGGCCGGCACCGACCCGGAGAACCGGGGCATCATCCAGGCCGAGGTGTCGACCTCCACGGACAACGGCTGGACCTGGACGCACCGCACGATCACCGCGGACATCACGAAGGACAAGCCGTGGACCGCGCGTTTCGCGGCCTCGGGCCAGGGCATCCAGATTCAGCACGGGCCCCACGCCGGGCGCCTGGTACAGCAGTACACGATCAGGACCGCCGGCGGCGCGGTGCGGGCCGTCTCGGTCTACTCCGACGACCACGGGAAGACGTGGCAGGCCGGCACGCCGATCGGGACCGGCATGGATGAGAACAAGGTCGTTGAGCTCTCCGACGGCTCCCTCATGCTCAACTCGCGTGCCTCGGACGGCTCCGGCTTCCGCAAGGTGGCCCACTCCACCGACGGCGGGCAGACCTGGAGCGAGCCGGTCTCCGACAAGAACCTGCCCGACTCGGTGGACAACGCCCAGATCATCCGCGCCTTCCCGAACGCCGCGCCGGACGACCCGCGCGCCAAGGTGCTGCTGCTGAGCCACTCGCCGAACCCGCGGCCGTGGTCGCGTGACCGCGGCACCATCTCGATGTCCTGCGACGACGGCGCCTCCTGGACGACCAGCAAGGTCTTCCACGAGCCCTTCGTCGGATACACGACGATCGCGGTGCAGTCCGACGGCAGCATCGGGCTGCTCAGCGAGGACGCCCACAACGGCGCCGACTACGGCGGCATCTGGTACCGCAACTTCACGATGAACTGGCTCGGCGAGCAGTGCAGCCAGAAGCCGGCGGAGCCGAGCCCGGCGCCGTCGCCGACGGCGGCACCCTCAGCGGCACCGACGGAGAAGCCGGCCCCGTCGGCCGCGCCGAGCGCCGAACCCACGCAGGCACCGGCACCATCCTCCGCGCCTGCGCCGAGCGCTGCGCCCGAGCCGAGCAGCGCCCCGGCGCCGGAGCCCACGACCGCTCCGAGCACGGAGCCCACACCGGCTCCTGCGCCCAGCTCCGCACCTCAGCAGACCGATGGGCCGACTGCTGCGCCCGCGCCGGAGACGTCCTCTGCACCGGCCGCCGAACCGACGCAGGCCCAGACGGTGGCGCCTTCGGCTGAGCCCACACAGGCGCCGGGTGCGCAGCCGAGCTCAGCACCCAAGCCGGGGGCGACGGGTCGGGCCCCGTCGGTGGTGAACCCTGAAGGCGACCGCTGCGCCGACGCAGTCTGGGAAGCCGTCGTCGAGCGCGAGCCCGGCACCGAGCCGGAGCGCGGCGGCGACGCCGAAGCCGGGCATGGAGCCCGATGAGATTGATCGGCCGTCTGACGGCACCATGGCGCAGCCAACCGGTGGCGCCAGCGCGCCGAGCGCCGCGCCGACGCAGGCGGCGAAGGCCGGCAGCAGACTGTCTCGCACGGGGACCAACGCGCTGCTGGTCCTGGGCCTTGCGGGTGTCGCGGTTGTCGGCGGGTACCTGCTGCTGCGGGCTCGCCGTTCGAAGAACTGAACACGCGATGAGCCGGTTCTCCGGCTCTGAGCACTGACTGAGGGGTGGGACGCCGGCGCGTCCCACCCCTCAGTGCTGTCCGGCTCGGCGGCGCTGACCGCCTCAGCGATCCCCGGCCTTCCTCAGGCGCAGAACGCCCAACGATGTCCAAATCGGACACAAAGGCCCAGAACGGGACGGAACCGGCGAGAAGAAACCGCATGATTCCAACGTTTTGTTTCACGGTCTGGCGACATCGGAGCTCCTTTGTGTCCGATTTGGACACCGACGCCCTCTAGCGCCCCTGCAATGCGGTCAGGTTCGAGGGTGAGAGTCGGTGAGAGCCTGTTCGTATGCGTCGAGCAGACGCCGGGCGTTCTTGGGCGACCGGAAGAGGTGGGCGGTCTCCTGCCGGCTCGCGTACTCCTCAGCAGACATGAGAACCGCTCGACCGTTGTTCGAGACGACACGACCGCCCCCACTATCAGTAGTGGTAGCGAACTTGGAGAATCACCAGGTCATCGCCAGCAACGAGGTACACGAGGCGATGCTCGTCAGTAATCCTTCGCGACCACGCACCCGAGGCGCCGTACTTGAGCTGCTTGGGTTTCCCGATACCTCCGAAGGGGTCGCGAAGGGGCCGCATCAATGAGCGTGTTGACCCGTTTGAGGATCCGGCGGTCCGCCTTCTGCCAGTGCTGATAGTCCTCCCAAGCGTACGGGTCCCATACGAGACGCATCAGTCCTCCCGGTCGAGGTCATGCATCTCCGTCTGGCCCGCACGAGCCCGGTCATACGCATCAAGAAGGCGTCGCGCGTTCTTAGGTGATCGGAACAGATAGGCGGTCTCCTGCCATGCAGCGTACTCGTCGGCGGGCATAAGAACAGCACTGCCCTTACGTGAAACAATCTCAACGGCGTCATGATCGGCGTTGACTCGCTCGATGAGCGGGTACAACGTCTTGCGCGCCTCGCTTGCACTGATGGACATCAGAGCACCTCTTCCCTCAGGTGTACCAGAATACGGTACCACCCGAGACGATAGGCTGTAGGTTCTCTCACTCCCTCACACGGCCCAAGCAGCCACTACTGCACCCCAACGGCCTCAGGAGCAGCCACCGGGGCACTTCCTGCGAGGGGCTATCACTGAGGAGGTGCGGATGATGTCGAGCTCCTCGGCTACCACTGACGCTGACCGGATCGATCCGATTCACCCGGGTGAGGTCCTCATGGAGGACTTCATCGAGGGGTTCGGGATCACCCAGAACAAGCTCGCCACGGCCATCGGCGTGCCCCCGCGCTGCATCAACGAGATCGTGCACGGCAAGCGCGGCATCACCGCGGACACCGCTGTACGACTGGCCAAGTACTTCGGCACGTCTGCCGAGCCCTGGATGAACCTGCAGAGTCACTACGAGCTCAGGCTTGAGCGCCGAGCGCTGCGCGAGCAGCTCGACAACATCGTGTCGCTGCAGCCGGCGGCGTAGACACCGCAGGCGGTATGCGTGACCGACGCTCATACTCGGCGTACGGGTACCGCCTGCCGCGGGCTCGTCGCCCGAAGAACTGAACACGCGATGAACCGGTCATCCGGCTCCGAGCACTGACTGAGGGGTGGGACGCCGACGCGTCCCACCCCTCACTTCCGTGCCTCCACACCGAGAAACCGACCCCAGATTCCTCACAACAAGCATCCCGTTCACGGGACGGGGTATTAATCGCCTTGTAGGATAACGACAATCGCAGGTCAACTTCTGCGTGATCACACGACCACGCCGGGCGAGCGCTCACACGGCACGTACTGCTGGCAGAGCAGGAGCTGAAGCCGAGAATAAACCAGACACTCACCGGAAATACCATTCGTGCATCTTGTAGAAGGAGAACAATGAGCCCTTTGACACGACGTTCACTGATCACCACCCTCGGACTGGGCGCCGGAGCCACAGCCGCAGGCCTCCTCGCACCCACCACGGCGTTCGCAAGCACGCCATCACGTTCCTTCAACACCCTTGTCTTCGATGAGCAGTTCTCGGAAGGCTCAGACTTCAGCACCGCACGGTGGCGGGAGAAGGAACCTAAGGGCGACACGTACATGAGCTACGACTGGGGGGTCATCACGCATGACAGCCACAGCGTGAGTGACGGAGCGGGCCATCTGTTCTGGCGCAAGCGCTCAACCCCCAAGACCGGCTGGCAGAACAAGTACGATACGGGCAAGACCGTTCGCCGCGTCAACGAGGCGTGCCTGACCACCGAGGGGATCTTCTCCTTCGTCTATGGCGCCGTCGAGGTACGGGCACGCTTCCCCCAGAGCCACCTCGGCCTGTGGGCTGGAGTCTGGCTGCGGCCCGACAGGGGCGCGACTGGCGGAGAGATCGATATCGTCGAGACCTACGGGGGCGGCAATGCCAAAGGGGTCGCTGAGTCGACGGTCCACTTCAACCAGACCGGGGGCTTCAAGAGCGGCATGGAGGTCAAGAACAAGCCGGACCTGACGAAGTGGCACACCTACCGGATGGAGAAGACTCCGGAAGGCATCACGTTCTTCTTCGACAACCAGCGATTCCACGAGGTACTGCGAACACCCAACAACAAGCAGGCCTACAACCAGCAGGCCTTCGATCAGTGCTTCGGCGCCAACACCCCCTACCACCTCCTTCTCATTACACAGACGGGGAACAAGCACTGGGGGCAGCTGGACACCAGGAACTTCAAGGAAGCTCAGTTCGACATCGACTACCTGCAGGTCTACTCCATGGACTAGCCGGTCAAGGAGGGGGTGGGGTGCGCCGGCACCCCACCCCCTCGTTGCTGCGCTTCATGATTGCCCGCCTACTCGACGTCGAGAGGGCCGTTGATGTGGAGGGTCTCGACGTCGAGGCGTCGGTTGACTCGCGAGGCGGTGGAGTCGTCGATGCGGCCGGCGAAGCGCAGGCCGTGTACGCGCTCGCGCAGGTGCTCGATGACGGCGAGCCGCAGGGCGCTTTCCGGGCCGCAGTACACATCCGCCTCGCTCTCTGTGGCCGAGTTGAGCACGGACTGGTGACGACGTGCATAGTCGAGGCGCACCGCCTCGATGGCTGCGTCGTCGTCGACGCCCGTGCGTTCAGCGATGGCATCGAGCTGACTGATGGCGTCGGCGAGGATCTCGGCGAGGGCATCGGTCTCCTGCGACTCGACGGACTCGGCGGTCTGCGTGCCGGCCGAGGGCCTGGCGTTGGCCCAGCGGACCACGTAGGGCAGGGCGAGGCCCTGGATGAGGAGGGACAGGAGGGTCGCGCCGGCGACGACGAGGATGATGAGGTTGCGCTCGGCGTAGGCGGCGCCGTCGAAGGAGACGGGGATGGACAACGCCATCGCAAGTGAGATCGCGCCGCGGAAGCCGGCGACCGTGGAGACGACGCGGCCGCGGAAATTGGTGCGGCGCAGGCGCTGCTCGGGGCGGCGGTCGAGGGCGCGGATGGAGTAGATGAGGAGGTGCTGGCCTGCGAATCTTCCCGCGACCATGGCGATGTAGATGATGGGGATGAGGATGAGGCCGCGCACGAGGTCGGCGTGAGGAAGCTCGGCGACGATGCCGGGGAGTGCCACTCCCACCATGACGAAGAGGATGGTGTTGAGGATGTGGGTGAGGATCGTCCAGAAGGGGATGCCGAGGACTCGCGAGCCCAGGGACATGTGCGGGGCGGCGAAGCGGGAGATGACGATTCCGCAGGTGACAACGGCGAGCACGCCCGAGCCGCCGATCTCCTCGGCGATGAAGAAGGCGAGGAACGGGGTGGCCAGGGCGGTGATTGTCGCCAGCATGGGGTCGTCGGTGATGGTGCGGATGCGGATGCCGATCTTCGTGACTGCCGCACCGACGAGGACTCCTGCACCGATCCCTCCCCCCGAAGGACAGGAGGAGCTGATGGGTGATGAGGCCGAAGGTGACGCCGGAGGAGTCCTGCGCGGCTTGGAGGGCGATGGCGAAGATGACCAGGGCGGTGCCGTCGTTGAGGAGTGACTCGGCTTGGAGGATGGTGCGGCTGTTGGGGTTGATGCCGCGTCCCAGGATGGAGACGGCGGTGGCGTCGGTGGGGCCGAGGCAGGCACCGATGAGGAGAGCGGCCCCCACGCTCAGCCCCGTGAGGACACCGATGAGGGTGATGAGGGCAGCCGTGATGGCGACGAGCACCGTGGCGCTGAGGATGATGCCGCGCAGGCTTCGCCGCATGCGGTTGAGGGAGACGGACAGCGACTCCCAGTACAGGAGGATCGGCAGGAAGATCGTGAGCACCACGGTGCTGGGCAGGGACATCTCCTCACCCACCGGGAGCAGCGCGACGCCCACGCCGGCGGCGATGAGAAGTACCGGGGCAATGAGGCGGAATCTGTTGGCGATCGCGTAGGCGACAACCGAGGTGCCGATGAGGGCGACGATCATCTCGATGGTCATGAGGCTGCCGGGTTCCCTTCCTGGGATGAGTGTGGCGGGCGGACTGAGGCCGGCCCGGGAGAGGGGCGCAGTCAGCGGGCTTGGGGCCAGGTGTGTGTCAGGTCCAGGCCGGGCTGGGCCGGGCGCAGCCTACAGACGCTTCCTTCAGCGCCCCTGAGGGTGCCCGATTCGCGTGCGTGACCGTTGCTCACATCCGGCGAAGTAGGTGGCGGCGTGCAGAGTCGCAGAAAAAAGTGGTGGAGACCTGGCCGCGCGAGCGGGTGACGTGCGCTTGGCCGATCAGGCGGTGGGAGCCGAGGGCATCGGAGACGATCTCGATGGTGGTCATCGGGCGCGCTTTCTGGTGAGGCGGCCGGCGCGGAGGCGGCCGATGTCGCTGGCCAGGGGGATCGGCCGCGTCGACAATCTGGTCGAGGATGCCCAGGGCGCGCAGCACCTGGGTGACGCTGTTGAAGCTGACGTTGGGGTTGCCCGACTCGATCTTGCGCAGGGTGTCACGAGTGATGCCCGCTCGCTCGGAGACCTGCTGCGCGGTCAGGCCGAGCACCATGCGCCACCCGCGCACGTGCTCTCCGAACTTCGTCACCTGACGGTCGATCCTGTAGCCCGACATGCCCCTCCGTTCACTATGACGACCATAGTAGCCTGAACTGAGAGTTATGACGATGCTGCTAGTCGTATGGTTCAGCGAACTTGGTGTGGACGACGGTTGCGGCAACTGAAGATCACTCCCCAGCCGCCTGGGCCGCTCGCCGGCGGGTTGCTTAACCTCGCAACTCAGGGGCAGGGCGTGGTGGCCGTGCCCTCCGACGGCCCGCCGACGCTTCTGAACTGTCCCCAGCAGCCGAACTTAGTTGCCCCGCAGACGGCGTTCTACTGATCGGCGAACCTGCAGCCGCAGATCAAGAGCAGCTTCAAGATGGACTCCCTCATTGGGCTCGACTCGGACGAGTCCATCCAGCCGGCCTTACACAGACCGGACTCCGTGGAGATCCAGCTCAGCGAGGGCCAGCCGGTCGCATCCTCGTCCTGAGCGAGGCGACGACGGCGGAGCGCGACTGTCAGTAGCCGTTGCAATCAGCAACATAGAAGACGACCTGATACGGTCAAACCACAGAGGGATCGGCACTACCTGAGTGAATCTCATGCATAAACTGTTTCCGGCCTTCATGGCATGTATCAGCAGTTCGTAGCCGTCGTCGAAAACAAGGACCACGAGTTCCAGCACTCTTCCGGACTCGTCGATGCCAAGAACAAGCCATCGACGCGGATCATCCTCATCGTCCAGAGGGCGCGAACTCAGCGCATGACCGTAAGCGTGCCACAGCTCCTCATCGCGGAGACGGTCCTTCACATAGTGCTTACGAGCAGACCGATGGATATCAGGCTGCGTCATGAGCCCATTGCTTGACAGCCGCTCGTACGGCATCCGACCGGTTCGCGATCCCCTCGTCGGCCGCACGCTTCAATAACGCAGCTAGGAGCTCCTCATCGAGGCGAACAGTCACAACCGTCCCAGGCCCTCGGCCGACTGGGGGCCGCCCAGGGGTCGGTCGCCGCAACTGCTGGAGGTCGTAACCGGCCTCGGCCTCGTCTGCCCAGGCTTGGATCTGTTCGTCGCTCACGCGTTGTCCGTGGAGAAGGTGCTCACCCATGGCAATATCGTATACGAAACTCGGTCACAGAGTCTTCCCCGCAACCGCAACACTCGACGCCAGACAGCACCACTGAATGAGACGAAGACTCCCCTCCGCCGGGCCGCCGTTGCTTCTGGACCGCTCCCAGCAGCCAACCTTCGTTGACCCGCAGGCGGCGATCTGCCGATCAGCGAACCTGCGGTGGCAGATCAAGAACAGTTTCAAGATGGGCTCTCTCATTAGCCGCAGCTCGGGTGAGTCCTTTCAACCGGCTTTCCACGGCCCGGACTCTGTGACAGTTCAGCCCAGCCGACGGCAACCTCGTGCTGAGCTGAGCTGAGCGACGACGGCGGAGCGCGCGGCTGCTGGCGTCTGCATAATCGTCCGACGACCGCGAAAGAGCCTTTCGCGGCCAGCGGTGAGCTTCCCTCGTACTGGGATCTACCGTCCACCGCAATCACCCTTTGGCGCTCAATGGCGCCAGTGCATGTGCACAACCATGACCTCAGGTGGACATCAAGGTCTCCGGAGACCGGGCCCTGCACAACCCGGCGGATAGATGACCGCCGGGGACAGGGCCGTGGGCGGGTCATGGCGCACTCCGCGTTTGTCGCGGGGGTCGGCGATGTTCCTGAGAACTCGAGTCAGGGGCTGCCTCAATAAGGCATTCGTGGTGGAAAATGACATCAGCGAGGGCCCCGGGACGAGGAGATTGATTAAGCACCACTCATCGCCCGCACTGGGCCCCATCCTAGCGGCACACCCCCATCAAACCAGTTCAGACACCCTCACCCAGCAACTTTGCCGATCCCCTGACGTCCAGAACTGACCTCATCACCATCGACCGGCGATTCATTCTTCCCGACACGCCCTTGCACGGAACAGCCATTGCAATCTTCACCACCATAAGTCACTTAACTCTCCGGCTCACCTTCATCGCCAATCAGGAAGTTCACCACTGAATCGTTACGCCTCAGTCAGTCAGCGCGAGGTGAAGGGAACCATGACGGCCGGCCAGCGCCGAGATCTCATGCTCAGCTGTACACACTGCGGCCGTCTCCAGCCGATCAGCTTTAGCTGACAGCGAGGTAGCCTCATCGCTGAGATCGGCTATCTCCTGCTCCTGCGTCGGATCGATTCGAGGGATCAGCAGTTCGCGGATATCCGACGGGTCAAGGTGGGGCACTGACGTCCCGGCCGCATAACGGACTACGCGCGGCCGCCCGTAATCGACATGGTTCAAGACCGTCTGCAGGTACCCGGTACGAGCTCGAGTCTGGTCGGGGACGATCCGAATCAGGTCTTCACTACCGAACGTACCTTCATGGTTCTCATTGAGAACCATGGTCCTGCCGAGTAATCCGTAAGTCTGCCAGAACGTGCCATAATCATCTCGCCAGCCCGAAGCATGTACAAATCAGCATCTTCGACCAGCCCCGCATAGATCCGCTTCGTGACCCGTGGGTTAACATCAAAGAGTTCACCGGCAGATCGGTACGGCGTACCATTAGCCCCGAAGTAGCGTTTGAATCGTGGAGACATCGTGACCGACTTCACCAATGATCTCAACGGCTCCATGGCTCGCGCAGACTGTGTAACACGATCCTCGAGCCAAATGACGTCGGCACGGTGGAACTGCCCCTCGATTCGGCGACGACCCGACCAGATATCGGAGGCTCGAATCATCGCTGTCGAACTGTCGGGCGCAGCCTCACCGCCGGGGTTGATCTGCTGGGCGAACAACGCATCCGCCTTGTTCTGCAGTCGGCGGGCAGACTGACGCATCTCCAGAGCGTTCTTTGCATCCTGGCCGATGGCATAGCGCACTTTGACATCCGGCATAGCCACGGGCATCGCTAGCACGTGCGCAGGCTCCAAGTGCTTGATCATGTGACCATACTGTGAGCTGCGCGCGATAGCGAAGAACGTGGGGGTCTTCATGTATGCATACAGCCAACCGTAATCACGAGGATCATTGAGCACGATGCGAAGTAGGTCGTGGGTGATAACCTTATTGAGATGATCGTCGTAGACCGCTGACAGGCGACCTACGTCACCAGAGCACGAGAGCAGCAGCCAGCCAGACTCGAGGTAGCGACTCTCCACTGCAGGCACCATGGCCTCAGCCAGCCACTTTCGCACGCGGGACTGGCTTTCAAAGACCTGACCAGCCGACAGGAATGGTAGCCCTTTACCCGGTTCCACGGGATACCCCTTGAGCCGAGAGGGCTGCCAAACGGCAGCTAGGTCCGATATCGGGACTGTCGACGGGAGGGCCTCCAGGCTTTGGCGAAGACCAAAACCGTCGGTGAGGAACGTGGAGGCTTCCAGCCTACGATCACCCTTGACGAGGAGCTTCGCGCTCACGGAAGCCCACAGGACGGCAGAATCGGTGTCTGATTCGATAGGAAGGACTGTAGGGTTCACAGCGTGCGCAGCCATGCCTGGAATTCCTTGGCGATGTCCTGAGTGCTGTCGTCGACGATGCGCTCCTTAGCTAGGTGCTTCTGCTCGTCGCCGCCGTCGGCTGTCGTGGTGACTGCGTCGGCCGTCTCACGCACGATCTCAAACCCCTGGTTGTCTCGCATGTAGACAGTGTTCCCGCGCTTGTCATGCCCAATGTGGTCGCAGATCGCCATAAAAATGTCGTAGTCGTTGATGCGTCCAGCTGCGCTCTCCTCACGCACTGCAGATCGGACTTGCGCTGGATGACGAGCACCGAAGTCTGAACGCTCGTTCCTGGCTGGAAGGTATCCGGGTGGAGATCCACAGAACCAAGGATTGTGGTGTGGGTGAGAATCCACTGACGAACGAATCCGAGACCTGGGCTGCCCAGAATTCCGTCCGGCAACACGATAGCGGCTCGGCCGGTCTCGGGTTTGAGGAACTGCACACAACGCTCGATGAAGAGGATCTCCGGGGGGCGAGAAGTGGTCTTGGTTGTCTTCACCCAAACGTCGGCATCCTCGTCGTAGTCCCACTGGTGACCTAGGTCGAACTGCTCCAGGATGGTCGGGTCGTCGATGGGGATTTTCGAGCCGAACGGCGGGTTGGTCAGGATCACGTCTACCGATCCCATTAGTTTGCGAACTCGCAGGTCTTCAGCCCAGCGGGACGGGGAATCCAGAGAGTTGGCCTGATATAGGCCACCGGAGCCGTCGTTGTTCATGACCATGTTCATCTTCGTGGCGCGCACGAGATTGGGATTGAAGTCCAGTCCCACGAGGTTATGCTCTAGGAAGTAGCGCTTACGATCACGGATCGAGTCATCCTGCAACTGACGGCTACGCCCCGAGGAGCGGACCTGCATTTTAATCGAGGACACGACATGGTTCATGGCGGCGATGAGGAAGCCGCCCGTACCGCACGCCGGATCGAGGATAAGATCCCTATCGCTGGGATCCAGCATGCTCACCATCATATTACAGACGTTGCCCGGGGTGAAGAACTCACCTCGGTCACCACGAAGGTTGGAGCCGACCACTTCTTCGTAGGCTTTACCCTTGACATCAACGTCGGAGTCGAGCAAGGAGAACATCTGCAGCTGTGTCACAATGTAGGCCAACACCCTGTCCTCAAGCTCGATCTGCTCGTTGGCCTTGAAGATCTGGGAGTACTGGCGCTTGACGCTGTCAAACAGCTTGCTGATCCGGGTCGAGCACCGCATCAGCCCTGTGATGTTCTGGCGTTCTTTAGGCGTAGCATAGAACTTCGGAGAATTAGACTCGCGTTCGTCTTGGATTTTGCAGAAAATAAGCTTAAGCAGTTCCCAGAACGCCTCAGGCTTCTGCATACCCTGATTGCCCGCGATATAACTATGCGCACGCCGAAAGGCAAATAACAGCGAGTCGGAAGCGGCAGGGCGCAACTGGTCAAAACGCGGGGTTCCGGCTTCGACAGTGTCGCCACAGTGCGGGAGATCTGGGATCTCCTCCGAGAGCCGACGACCCTTGCAATCGGTTTCGAATGCGAAGGAGGCCATGTCCTCGCCATTGGTCCACATACCAGCTTCAACATTCGGACAGGCAGCCATGTAGCTGAGCAACTGGTCCACACCGTCCTTCTTCATTGAAGGACGAACCTTTGGCGCTCTTACACTCGATAAGAAGCCACGCTGTGGCCTGGGTTTGCTCTGCTGGATTCATCCCCGGAGGAAAGATCACAATATCGACACGGACCCGTCGGCTCCCAAACTTGATCGGGAACTCCACGCGTATATCACCCTTGTCATATCCGTACTCTCGGACCAGGGATTTGAGAATCTCCTGGCGGACGTACTCTTCGGGGGTGTCTTGTCGAAGCGTAGTACCGTCAATAAAGTCAAGAACCTTGCCCGGTGGGACGATCGTAAACCCGCCGCGTGGAGCATTGCTCTGAGCGATGGGAGTGTTCACTTCTTCCCCCCAGACGTTAGCCCAGAACGGAACTCAACCACGTCCCCATCTGCCATGACATAGTCCTT
>BNJS01000756.1_pt1 | contig 13501 bp, 19 predicted proteins | sample 8540461 | NCBI WGS metagenome assembly BNJS01 (sample SAMD00202454, study PRJDB9452) | human saliva metagenome | isolation source: human saliva | place: Japan
AAAATATATATTATGCAAGGTATAGATTCTGTGTTAGACTTATTGTCAACGAAAAGCTAATGAGTCATCAATCAAGACAAGGATTTGTTCAATAACCTGATGAGATTTCGTAAGATTTTCGCAGAAACCATTCAATTACAAAACGAAAAGAGGTTCCCCTTATGACAACATTTACTATCCACACAGTAGAATCAGCACCAGCAGAAGTTAAAGAAGTTCTTGAAACGGTACAAAAGGACAACAATGGCTATATCCCAAATCTTATCGGTCTTTTGGCCAATGCCCCAACAGCCCTAGAAGCTTACCGAACTGTTGGAGCTATTAACCGTCGCAATAGTCTAACACCTGTAGAGCGCGAAGTGGTGCAAATCACTGCAGCCGTAACTAATGGTTGTGCCTTTTGCGTCGCTGGTCACACAGCCTTTTCTATCAAGCAAATCCAGATGAATGATGACCTTCTCCAAGCCCTTCGCAATCGTACTCCAATCGAAAGCGATCCCTAAGCTAGATACCCTAGCTAAGTTTACCTTGGCAGTCATCAATACCAAAGGGCGCGTAGGAGATGAAGCTCTTGGAGAATTCCTTGAAGCTGGCTATACGCAAGAAAATGCCTTGGATGTTGTTCTCGGTGTCAGTCTAGCAAGTCTTTGTAACTATGCTAACAACCTAGCTAATACACCGATTAATCCAGAATTACAACCTTATGCATAAGAGGAGGACAAAGTATGGGATTTTTTTCAGAAGAATTTTTAAGCTGGTTAGACCAGCACGCTGATGAAATTGACAAAAAATCATGTCAAGCTGGAGAAGAACTGATTGAGAAAATTGCTGCAGAAGGCGCCTTTCGTGTAGGGGTTCCCAAAGTTCTTGGAGGGCTAGGTGGAAATGATCAAGATGTTATCGATATCCTTGCTGAACTCGCTCAACATTCCTTAACAGCCTCCTTTATCTCATGGGGGCAACGAACTTTAATAGACAATATTCTACATACTGATAATGCTTATTTCAAAGAAGTTTACTTGGAAAAACTCTTATCAGGAGAATATGCAGGTGCTACGGCCTTATCTAATGCAGTCAAGTATCTATCTGACTTAGAAGAACTAAATGTTCGAATCCTTGAAGAAAATGGGAATTATTACCTAAAAGGACGACTTCCTTGGGTAACCAATGCACGTAGGGATCGCTTTCTCACTATTTTTGTAGCAGGATTTGCAGATGACCCGAGCCAAAGTTACGTAGTAGCTGTACCATCGGACGCAGAAAACTTTAGTCGTTCCGAAGATTTGGAATTTGTTTCTCTCCGAGGAGGGAATACAGCAGCTCTGACTTTTAACAAGGTATCTTTAAAGGAAGAGTGGATTCTATCGAGGGATGCTCATCAATTTTTAGCGCAAAATCGTCCAGCCTTTTTAGGCTACCAATTTGGCCTAGCCTTTGGTTTGGCTGAACGTTCACTCTCAGAAGTCGAAAAAGAATTGGGGAAACGAGGTGTCTTGAAGGAAGAATGGCAGCATCAGGTCGAACAGTTAGATGATATTCGACATTCTCTCTATCAAGGACTATCTGAAGAGTCTTATTTCGTTAGAAATCCGCGTGAGCTATTCCAGTTACGAATTGATATTGTTGATGTTGTTGCTCAAAGTCTCTTGTTAGAACTACAAGCTGGTGGCGGTAGAGGATATTTTAGTAAATCGACATCCGGTTTCATACGTCGTTGGAATGAAGGTGCCTTTTTACCAATTGTTTCTCCTAGTGCAGTGCAATTGCGACATATTCTAGCGACAAACTAACAATAAAGAAAATAAAAACGAGGTTTATCTTTTTAAACTTCGTTTTTTAATCCTTCATTTAAGCGCTTTTATGCTATACTGATAATAACATGACTATTGGAGGTTCACATGAAAAAACTCCCCTTGGCCTTTTCAGGGTGCTTATTGGGATTGGCTGGAGCAGGCAATCTCATCCTGGATATTTTTCCACTATTATCGCACGTCTTTAGTTTGTCAGGCTTGATTTTATGGTTTTATTTTTTATACAGTCATCTTAGTGATTGGCAAGAGAGCCAGCAAGAACTTAAGAAAGCTCCTCTATTATCGGGAATGGCGACCTTTCCCATGGCAGGGATGATTTTATCAACCTACTTACTGCGAATCTTACCCACGAGTATGAGTATCATAGCGCAAACTCTGTGGTGGTTTGCCTTTCTACTGGATGTAGGTTTAATCATCTACTTTACTAAAAATTATGTGCAGACTAAACCAAGAACGAGCGCAACGCCAAGTTGGACAGTTCTCTATGTAGGGATAGCAGTAGCAAGCTTGACCTACCCAGTGGTGGGCATAGTCGAGATTGCCTATGGCGCTTGGATTTTTGGTTTTACCTTAACCCTTTTCCTTTATCCTCTGATTTATCAAGATTTGAAAAGTAATCCATTGCCACGGGCTTTACTGGGGCAAGAAGGAATCTATTGTGCTCCCTTTTCTCTATTGTTAGCAGCACTCGTTCGGATCGGAGGTTCAGGACTTCATGGCTGGATTTTACTAGTCATGATCCTTGCCTCACAGACTTTCTTTTTCTTTGTCCTCAGTCGTTTGCCAAGGATCTTTAAAAACAGGGATTTCAACCAGCTTTTTCAGCCCTAACCTTCCCAACTATCATCACAGCAACTTCATTGAAAATGGCCCAAGGCATTCTGCAGTTTCCAGTCCTAAACCTTCTCGTTTGGCTGGAAACGATCATTTGTTTAACAATCCTTGTCTATGTATTAGTAGAATATATGAGGTATTTAAGGAATTAAAAAAGCCCCTAGCACTGAGAAGTGTTAGGGGATGTTCTTTCTGTTAGGTTGATAGCTATTATAACCAACAATCCAAGCAGTTTCTTACTTTTCCTTATGTAGTGATAGAAAGCTGTAGACCATAGTCCCAAAGATTGCTCCAATACTAAGACCAAAGACAAGTAAAGGAATCATTATCTCTGTTTGAATGATTTTTTCCAAGAAAGTTGACAGGGGCATCTGTTGAACGAAGAGTTTATGAAAGATCAACAGGGCAAATAGACCAATCTCAATACTTATAAATACCAACCAACTACGAACTTTTATTTGGTGTTTGCTGTAGGTTTTGTAGATGATTTCTGATTTGTCATCCTTTTCAAGATGAAGCTCTTGGACGGATCTTTGAGCTTTTATACTCATGACCCAAATGAGTCCAAAATAGATGTAGGGCATAACATTTCGAACAATTTCTATAAAGCGTCCGAACAAAATATAGAACAGGAAGAGAAGAAAGGAAGAGTAAAAGATTTGGACCATGGAACGGGCGCAAGCCTTATAGATGACCTCTTGACGGCATTCATCAAAGGGTCCTTGGATATGAAAGAAATTTCGAAGTAAGCGAGTTGTTAAGTCTTCTTTTTGCATGGTAGGGACCTCTTAATAACCTTGTTTTTGATTAACTTCTTTAAAGAGTTGATAGAGAGTATAGAAGTAGACTAGACTAAAAACAATACAGATGGTTAGAAATAGTAGATATCTCCAATCCATAGAATTCGTTATCAGTTGTGGGAAAGATACGAGGATAAAGCAGAGAGATGCGTTTAAGAGGCGTCTTTTTTTTGATTTAATTTTCTGTAATCTTTGTCCTTTGTTCAAGACAGGAAGGGCTAAGAGGAAGATAATCAGAAAAGGACGCGTAATTTGGCCATAAACTAGGAAAACTGTCATAAAGATACTGATCAAAATATGGCTGAGAATTAAAGTTACTAGTGATTTCATAAGTTTCCTCCTAATCGTCGTCTTGATCTTCTCTAGCTTTTTGAATACGAAGAGTGACGACAATATGCACTGTTAATCCGAAAAAGAAGGCTGCAACGATGGTCGACAAGATACTTCTTGTATTCAAAAGAGAGGTAAGATAGCTCTTGCTATCATCCATTAGGATATCGAGAAGTGGCATTCCAAACAACATGGCTATTCCATAGCCAAGACCAGCTTTAAGACCAGGATTACGTAACTGTTTCTTTTCTTTCTGGCTCAACATATCAGGATCGATAGCAGCAATACCAGTTTTTTTAGTTTGACTAGTGACATAGATAGCGCAAACCAAGGAAACCAGAAAAATAATGATTGGATATCCGACTGCGACTACTTTGGGATATTTATAAGCAAGGACAAAGGGAATGAGATTGCCTAAGGTCATGAGGTAAAAGAGAACCATAAAGACTTTATTCCCGATGTGGTCAGCTTCGCGTCGTTTGTGTTCATCAAGTGGCCCTGAAATGCCATAGATACGTTTGATCAATTTTTCATTGAGGGGTTCTTTTTTCATTTTTTTCTTCTCCTTTTTAAAAATCATCCTCCCAAAAGAGACTGTTGAGGTCAGTTTGGAGGCTGCGGGCGAGATTGAGACAGAGTTCCAAGGTGGGATTGTACTTGTCGTTTTCAATCATGTTGATGGTTTGTCTCGAGACACCGATATCCTTGGCGAGCTCGAGTTGGGACTTGCCCAGTTCCTTGCGGAATTCTTTCTCACGATTCATGCTTCCTCCTTTTTAGTTTATGTCACATATATTTGACTATAGTATATTCTTTTAAAAATAAAATGTCAACTATTTTTGACATATTTTTAAAAGAAAGTTGATGAGAATATTTCCGTTATAAAATCTTCTAGCAATTTTATGCTATAATGGAGAAAAGTACAGAATTATAAGAGTGGATTGAATAAACCGAAAGCTATCCACTAAAGAAAGAGCAGAAAATGAACCATAAGATTGCAATTTTATCAGACATACATGGCAACACGACGGCCTTAGCTGGAGTACTTGAGGACGCTAAAAATTTGGGAGCGACTGAATATTGGCTTTTGGGAGATATTTTTCTTCCTGGGCCGGGAGCAAATGACTTGGTGGCTCTTTTGAAAGGCCTACCCATTACAGCATCCGTTCGAGGAAACTGGGATGATTGTGTTTTAGAGGCTTTAGATGGGCAATATGGTTTAGAGGATCCTCAAGAAATTAAGCTTCTCAGGATGACTCAGTATTTGATGGAGCGCCTAAACCCCGAGCAAATTGATTGGTTGAGGAATCTACCTATGGTAGCCAAGAAAGAAGTTGAAGGCTTGCGTTTTTCTCTTTCTCATAATTTACCTGAGAAAAATTACGGTGGTGATTTGCTGGTCGAAAATGGTACAGAAAAATTTGACCAGCTACTTGATGAAGCTACAGATGTAGCCGTCTATGGACATGTCCATAAACAGCTTTTGCGTTATGGTAGTCAAGGGCAACAAATCATCAATCCAGGTTCGATTGGTATGCCTTATTTTGACTGGAATGGGCTGAAAAATCACCGAGCTCAGTATGCCTTACTTGAAGTTGAAAATGGTGAATTAGTCAATATTCAATTTCGAAAAATTGCCTATGACTATGAAGCAGAACTAGAATCAGCCAAGGCCAAAGGACTTCCTTTTATCGAAATGTATGAAGAATTGCGGCGAGAGGACAATTACCAAGGACATAATAGAGATTTGTTAGCTAGTTTAATTGAAAAGCATGAATATGTAGAGGATGTCAAGAATTATTTTGATTTTTTGTAAGAGTTGCTTTAATTAACAGATACTAAATAAACGATTGGACGAGCCAATCGTTTTTAATATATCTTACTGTAATTGAGATTGATCTGGTAGGTAAGAACCACCGAGATAAGTTTTGCTGAGTTTTTCAAGGGTTCCATCTTGGTAGAGTTCTTTGAGAACCTTGTCAAATTGTTCTTTAAATTCTTTTTCGTCGCTTGAGAAGATGATGTAGTTGTTTGGATTGTCATTGCTTTCCAAATCGACTAGGTTCAAGTCTAAACCTCGGTCTTGGATGATTTTTTGAACAGAGATTTTATCAAAGATTAGGAAATCAAATTCACCGTTGGCGAGGTCAGTCAGACGCTTAGCCACATCTTCGCCAGAATATTGGATGGTAGCAGGATTGTCGGAGTGGCTTTGATTCCAGTCGGTAACAACCTTGGCAGTAGAAGTTCCAGTATCATCCTGGGTTGTTTTACCAGCGATGTCTTGCAGAGAAGCAAGAGCCTTGTCTTTTCTGCTCACAAGAACCAAAGGATTTTTAGCGATAGGTAGAGAGTAGAGGTATTTGTCTGCTCTTTCTTTGGTGTAGCTCAAGTTGTTGGCAGCAGCTTGGTAACGGCCAGTATCCACTCCAGGGAAGATACTTTCCCAAGCAGTTTTTTGAAATTCAATCTTGTATTGATCCAGTTTTTCATCGACTGCTTTTAAAACCTCAACATCATATCCAGTTAAATTACCATCTTGTTCAAAGTCAAAAGGTGGGATGTCTCCGGCAGTTGCTACGACAATGGTTTTAGGACTAGCAGTGGCAGTAGAAGTGCTATCTTGTTTGGCTTGTCCACAGGCGACCAACAAGGGACTAATGGCTAATAATAAGAATAATTTTTTCATAAGAGTCTCCTTTACTTAATGGTATCTAGCTTACCAGACAATCAATCAGATATCCAATATATTTTTTTATGGAGATGATAGAAAAATATTATAATTTCAAAATTGAGCTTGAAACTGAAAGTGGAATTTGAAAAAGATAATTTGTTTCACTAATGAAAAATCTCTGCAAGCTCTTTCAAAATATGGTAAAAATGGAAGCAGTAGAAATAGAAAAGGAAATCAATTATGAAATTTCTTGAGTTAAATAAAAAACGTCATGCGACCAAGCATTTTATTGATAAACCAGTTGATCCTAAGGATGTTCGTACAGCTATCGAAATCGCAACCTTGGCACCAAGCGCTCACAACAGTCAGCCTTGGAAATTCGTCGTAGTTCGTGAGAAAAATGCTGAACTAGCAAAATTGGCTTACGGTTCAAACTTTGAGCAAGTAGCATCTGCACCTGTAACCATTGCCTTGTTTACAGATACAGACTTAGCTAAACGTGCTCGCAAGATTGCCCGTACTGGTGGTGCCAACAATTTCTCAGAAGAGCAACTGCAATACTTCTTGAAAAATCTTCCAGCTGAGTTTGCGCGTTACAACGAACAACAAGTCAGTGACTACTTGGCTCTTAATGCTGGGCTTGTAGCTATGAACTTGGTCCTTGCTTTGACTGACCAAGGAATCGGATCAAACATTATCCTTGGTTTTGACAAATCAAAAGTCAATGAAGTCTTGGAAATCGAAGAACGCTTCCGTCCAGAGCTCTTGATTACAGTGGGATACACAGATGAGAAGTTGGAACCAAGCTACCGCTTGCCGGTAGATGAAATTATCGAAAAAAGATAGGAAGAAAAAATGACAGTTATTGATTTTACAGCAGAAGTAGAAAAACGTAAAGAAGACCTCTTGGCTGACTTGTTTAGCCTTTTGGAAATCAACTCAGAACGTGATGACAGTAAGGCAGATGCGCAGCATCCTTTTGGACCTGGGCCAGTAAAAGCCTTGGAGAAATTCCTTGAAATTGCAGACCGTGATGGATACCCAACAAAAAATGTTGATAACTACGCAGGACATTTTGAGTTTGGTGAAGGAGAAGAAGTTCTCGGAATCTTTGCCCACATGGACGTAGTGCCAGCAGGTAGCGGTTGGGACACTGCACCCTTACACTCCAACTATCAAAGATGGTCGTCTTTATGCGCGTGGTGCTTCTGACGATAAGGGTCCTACTACAGCATGTTACTATGGTTTGAAAATCATCAAAGAATTGGGACTTCCAACTTCTAAGAAAGTTCGTTTCATCGTGGGAACAGACGAAGAATCAGGTTGGGCAGATATGGACTACTACTTTGAGCATGTAGGGCTTGCAAAACCAGACTTTGGCTTCTCTCCAGATGCTGAATTCCCTATCATCAATGGTGAAAAAGGAAATATCACTGAATACCTTCACTTTGCTGGTGAAAATACTGGTGCAGCTCGTCTTCACAGCTTCACAGGTGGTTTGCGTGAAAACATGGTTCCAGAATCAGCAACAGCAGTCGTTTCAGGTGACTTAGCTGACTTGCAAGGGAAACTAGACGCTTTCGTTGCAGAGCACAAACTTAGAGGAGAAATCCAAGAAGAGAACGGTCAGTACAAGGTGACAGTAATTGGTAAATCAGCCCATGGTGCCATGCCTGCTTCGGGTGTCAATGGTGCAACTTATCTTGCCCTCTTCCTAAGCCAATTTGCTTTTGAAGGACCTGCAAAAGACTACCTTGACATTGCTGGTAAGATTCTTTTGAACGACCACGAAGGGAAGAACTTGAAAGTAGCTCATGTGGATGAAAAAATGGGAGCACTTTCTATGAATGCAGGAGTTCTCCGCTTTGACGAAACAAGTACTGACAATACTATTGCCCTTAACTTCCGTTATCCAAAAGGAACAAGCCCAGAGCAAATCAAGTCAGTTCTTGAAAACTTGCCAGTTGCTTCAGTTAGCCTTTCTGAGCATGGTCACACTCCTCACTATGTGCCAATGGAAGATCCGCTTGTCCAAACCTTGTTGAATGTTTACGAAAAACAAACAGGTCTTCAAGGTCACGAACAAGTCATCGGTGGTGGGACATTTGGTCGCCTCTTAGAGCGTGGTGTAGCCTACGGTGCTATGTTCCCAGATTCTATCGATACTATGCACCAGGCCAATGAATTTATCGCCTTGGACGATCTTTTCTGTGCAGCAGCCATCTACGCTGAAGCTATTTATGAATTGATCAAATAATGATCTAGAAGTCTGAGATTTTATGCTTGGACTTCTTTTTGGAGGGAAACAGATGTCTCAAATCGAAAAAATCAAGCAAGCCATCATGGCTGATCCACAGAATGCCAGCTATACTGAGCAGGGCATCGAGCCACTCTTTGCAGCACCAAAAACAGCTCGTATCAATATCATTGGGCAGGCGCCAGGTCTCAAAACCCAAGAAGCAGGGCTATACTGGAAGGATAAAAGTGGGGACCGCTTGCGAGAATGGTTGGGTGTGGATGAAGACACCTTTTACAATTCAGGTTACTTTGCAGTCATGCCCATGGATTTCTACTTTCCAGGTCATGGGAAATCGGGTGACCTACCACCTCGTCCAGGTTTTGCAGAAAAATGGCATCCAGAACTCTTGAAGGAATTACCTGACATTCAATTAACACTCTTGATTGGGCAGTATGCCCAAGCCTACTATCTACATGAGAAAGTTAGTGGTAAGGTGACAGACCGTGTGCATCGCTTTAAAGATTATTTGCCTGATTATTTCCCACTGGTGCATCCTTCACCACGCAATCAAATCTGGATGAAAAATCCTTGGTTTGAGTCAGGAAGTGGTGCCCGATTTGAAAAAGAATTAAAACAATTTTAGGAGAAAAAGAATAGAAAGAAATTTCCTTCTGATGAATTTTACCAGCTTTATCAAAATGAGCAACTTTCTCTAGTGGACGTGAGAGAAGTAGAGGAATTTGAGGCTCTTCATTTAGAAGGTGCTCTTAATTCCCCTCTGAGTAAACTGGCAGATACTTATGAGCAACTAGATAAAACCCAGCCTTACTACGTGATCTGTAAGTCAGGAATACGTTCCGCACGTGCCTGCCAATTTTTAGCAGAACAAGGCTATGAGGTTGTCAATGTCCAAGGTGGCATGGATGCCTTTGAATAAGAAAAATTTCCTTCAAAGCCTTTAAAAATGGAAGGCTTGAAGGATTACATTAAAATTCGGAAAAATTGAAAACATTTCAGAATTGTTTCGATGACAGCATTTTCTAGCCTTTAATCATGTTATACTAAGAAAGTATTTTATTTTTAATAAGGAGAGTTTATGGCTAAAAAAGGTGCTTTAACAGGATTACTCCTGTTTGGAATATTTTTTGGAGCAGGTAACTTGATTTTCCCTCCAACTCTAGGCGCACAGTCTGGAGAAAACTTTCTCCCTGCCATTGCAGGATTTGTATTTTCAGGTGTTGGGATTGCCGTCCTAACCTTGATCATTGGAACCCTTAATCCAAAGGGCTATATCTATAGAAATTTCTGAAAGATTTCACCATGGTTTGCGACAATTTTATCTTGCAGCTTTGTACTTGTCGATTGGTCCATTCTTTTGCCATTCCACGTACAGTAACGACATCATCTGAAGTTGGTATTAGTCCACTCTTGGATCAAGCAGATAAAAGGTTTAGGTTTGATTGTCTTCACCATTCTCTACTGTAGCTGCCTACCTAATCTCCCTGAATCCTTCAAAATCTTGGATCGTATCGGTCGAGTCTTGACTCCAGTTTTGCCATCTTAATTGTTATTCTGGTTATCCTTGGAGCTTTCCAGGTATGGTGGGAATGCACCACAAGCAGCCTCAGGAGCTTATCAAGCATCCGCCTTTGGTGCAGGTTTCCTTGAAGGATACAATACACTTGACGCGCTTGCATCAGTTTGCCTTCAGTGTTGCTTACAGTTCAAACCTTGAGAACAACTTGGATTTTTCAAAGTGAAAGAGTATATTTCGAACCATTTTGGGTGGTTGGAATCGTTGTAGCACTCGGATTTAGTGCTCTTTACATCGGTCTAGGTTTCTTGGGCAATCATTTCCCAGTAACAGAAGAAGCAATGAAGAGTGGAACTCCTGGAGTTTATATCTTGTCTCAAGCGACTCAAGAAATCTTTGGTTCTACTGCTCAGCTTTTCCTTGCAGCTATGGTAACCGTTACTCGTTTTTACAACGACTGTAGGGTTGATTGTATCAACTGCCGAGTTCTTTAACGGACGTTTTCCTACAAATCAGCTACAAGGTTTATGCGACAGTCTTTCACCTTGATTGGTTTTATCTTGCAAATCTTGGTCTGAGTGCTATTATTAAGTACTCTGTACCAGTTCTAGTTATTTTGTACCCAATTACGATTGCCATTGTCATGATTGTGATTGTGAACAAGTTTGTCGCTCTTTCAAAACCAGGAATGCAACTAACGGTTGGCATTGTCACAGCTATTGCTATTGCAAGTGTTTTAGGATCTACTTTTAAAGTTGAGGTCCTTGCAAATATCGTGAACGCTCTACCATTTGCGGAGCTTCTCTACCATGGTTGGTACCAGCTATTATCAGTATTCTACTTTCTCTGTTCTTCCAAATAAACAAGAGTGAAGCTTTGAAATGGAATAAAAACTGGCATCGGCAGTGTCTATTTAGTCTTAGTTGCTTAGTTTTTCTGTATAACCAAGGTCTGTTAACATTTTTTTAGAGGCTTTCAAACTTACGTTTTTTCCAACGCCTGAGTATTCTTCTGGTAAAGCTTTTCTAAGTTCGTCAATGCTTGCAACTGAAAGATCGATTTCAAGATCTTGAACGACTTTACCATCTTTAACTTCGATTGAGAAAGTTACCCCTTTAAGTCCCTCATGAGCCTTTTGTAGGTTTCTTCAAGAATACTTTTTACAGCATCGCAGTATTGAGACTTCAGGGATCAGCTACATTATGAGCAGTTTGTCGACAACATTATCACCGTCAACCGTATATGTTAAGGTTGGTGACACCAGGCGAGAATCGTTCACAAAGGTAGCAGTTTAATTCTGATTTCTTTCTCAGTAGTACTAGATTTCGGAAGTTTTTACCTCAGTCATTTTCTGGTGTAGAAGAGCTAGAAGTGGTTGAAGATTGTCTGAACATCCAACAGGAATACCCAAAGGCAAAAGCTAAGAAAAGTGCTGTGGAAATATTTGTTCATTTTTCTTCCTTTCATCATAATACTTTTTGCATTTGTTACCATAGATTAATTTTAAAATCAAAAGTATTTAAGTTTTCTTTGCACATACTAAGATGGAAGAGTGATATAATGGTAACGAGAGTGATGGAATCAAACTGTGAATATATCAAAGAACTAACTTTACTATTGCATCGCCAGGTTTTACGCGTGAGATTACGAATTATTTAGTTGAGGGCGCTTGAAAAACTAGGCTATCAGCAATCCGTACTGCCAAAGGTGGTGTCCAACGTTACTATCAAAGGTAAAACGGACGAGCAACAGCGTTGATGAGTCGCCATGTGGATACTTGAGCTATCGTCCGTGCTATTAAACCAGACGGTCGTCTCAAGATGGATCGTATCGGTGGCTATCCTGAACACTGATTGAGGCGAAAACTGTACAGTCCATGTGGCTAGCACAGGAAAACCGTTTCAGGTACGATTTTGATCCACCAAACTCTTATCACGTTTAGCAAAGATGCTGGAACTGCGGAGACATACACAGGACAATATGGAAGTTCGTTTGGATGAAAAAGTGACCAACGACGCGCATGTATCGAAGTTTGGAGACTTTTACTGCTTTTGACCACACGGACTGTCGTGACTGAGACAGGGCTATCAAGTCTCGTCATTTGGATGACAAGGTCAGCAGCTATTCTCCTTAATCTCCTCAAAGTCCTACAAGAAGAGTTGAACTTCCTGTCACTACGCATTTTGCCTTTCTCAGTCTTTGAAGAAGTAGGCGTGGTGCTAACTCAAGTATCCTAGTCAGGTTGTTGAGTATCTGGCAGTAGATATGGGAGCAATGGAGATGATCAGCGGACGGACGGAGTACACGCGTGTCTATCTGTGTTAAAGATGCTCCTGGTCCTTACCACTATAAATTCCGATCAGCATTTGGTTTGCTAGCAAGAACAAGATATTTGCATTTCTAAACTAGATATCATCCATTTTACGGTTCTGATGCTTCTGCAGCGATGTCAGCTGGAGCAGAGGTTAAAAGCCACGCTCTTCTAGGAGCAGGTATTGAGATCAAGCCATTCTTATGAGCGTACTCATACTTGATTCTGTAGTGGCTACTGAGCGTATGGTTGATGCCTATCTCAAGAGTGAGTTGGTGGACTGAGATGTGCTTGATTTGTGATCGAATTGAACTCATCAAGTCTGGAGACAATCCCTACTTTGTCAAAGAATTAGAAACAGGCTATGTTGTCATCGGAACCAGTATTTCTTTGAAAAGCTACACTCTATTCCTAGCCAAGGAACATGTCACAGAATTGCATCATCTACATCCAACTGTTAAACTTCAATTTTTAGAGGAAATGAGTCTGGTTCAGGAAGCTGTCTCTAAGGCTTTTTCTGCTGAAAAGATGAATGTAGAGTTGTTAGGAAATGGAGATGCCCATGTCCACCTGGCATATTTTCCGAGGACGAGAGGGTGATATGAAAGGGACACGGTCTTAATGGTCGTGGTCCAGTTTGGTGGGTTCCATGGGAAGAAATGATTGCTGAAGAATATCAGGTTAAGGGAAGTAAATTAGAAGACTTGAGTTTGCAAGATTATCTGAGGACTTTTCATCAGATGATTAAATGAAGGATAACAGATGAGATACACCTTATCTTATCAGGTTATTAGTCTTGTCATTGGCAGCTTGTTCACAGAAAAATCAACAACCACAGAGCCAAGTCTTCTGCAGAGCAATCAACTGTACAAGAAGGAACTGCAGGAAGTAAGTCTCGGAGCTAGTCAAAGCAAGTGGTTAACAAAGAATCACTACAGCATTCTAAGGCAGAAGTAAAGCAATATGTG
>BNJS01003488.1_pt1 | contig 13485 bp, 20 predicted proteins | sample 8540461 | NCBI WGS metagenome assembly BNJS01 (sample SAMD00202454, study PRJDB9452) | human saliva metagenome | isolation source: human saliva | place: Japan
CAAGCCAACTAACATATATTTTCTAATCAATTTTAGAGCTTAATACCAGTATTTCACCGAGGTCATCATTCCTTTCTTGACAGATATTTATAAATTACGAATATAACATTCTGACGAGTGCCGGTTCACTTCCTTCCGAAGCACCGATTATTTTGATTCAGCGTTCGCACCCATATCATCTGATATGGTTACGTTTACATTAGCCCGTCAACAGTCACAAACCATTACCACTGAACCACCGCAACAGGTCACCCGAATTGCCGTTAAACCATATTTCCCCTGCATCATATGTCATTACGGTTATCGATCATTTGAGAACACCACTTAGCACATTTTAAATTATAATGGATCAGACACCAGAAAAGATCCCATCTCATCCACCATTTTGAAACACACATGCAGCAGCAGTTCTTTCCCAGCCTCTGGGCAGATTTCACCTCCCCATGCCTTGCTCCTCTCGTCAGCGCCAGCTAACTGAGATCCCAAATCAATCAAACTGATCTACGTATTTCATTTCATCTTTTAGACACCATCATTGGCCAACATCCCATTTGCTCACAATCAGCTGAGCACATACTCTAAAGAGGAAAGGACACCAGAAAGAAATTTGTCTGCCGGTCAAAGTTGTAACAGCTTCTTTTTTTTTCTGCCCTGAAAAGAGACAGGCCCAATGTACACAGCACTCAGGTATACTGCCTTTTCCTCACATTTAGACAACAGGCTTAGCCCATCTATCATTAGCTGACCACCCATGATGTCAGCCCAGGCCTCCTTTAAAACACACAGCCTCATCATCCTCACCTTAAAATTTCTTAACATAGTTTTACTACCTCAGTTTCCCATGCCAGAACTATTTAGCGGCGCTGGTCAACCTCCAACCTTATAACCGACAGCTGAGCCTGACAGGTCTGAAGCAATCACTACATTTCAGTGCCCTTCAAGAACCATAAAAGTCTTCGCAGTCTGACAAAATTATTTATCAGTTTTCAATCAATTATATGGATTTTCTTTCTTCCTATCATTAAGACATTCTTGAGAAGAATAAGCTCTTTATTTTTCAATCTTTATTCACAGACCATCTCGACATATACGATGATATTATCTTTCTATAGGCAACAAGGTCAAAGTCTTGTGAACACAGTTCGGCTGACAATTAAAATTCTGTTTGTGTTTTCTTATTTTCAGAAAAATCTCATTTGATACTTATTCTATCGTAACTGAACAGGTTATATTAGTCAACTTGACCATTTTTAAATTACCAGTCTTCTCACAGATACAAATGACTCCATTGTCACTTATCTACAACCATTTTTCTTTTCCACTTAATAAGCTGTGTATCCACTTTTTAGAGGAATTTAACTCATCATCATTTTCGTTAAATCCTGAATGGGGTTCCACCATATTGAACAGGTTTGGCGGCCCACCCGCAGTTCCCATTTATCAGCACAGTTTCAAACATAGCAGCATCATAGCTCATTCCGACCGATAAATCCCTTCTTTCCATTTTCTCTTAAATTTTTATTTCTACACATAGCGAGTAATCCTTTAGGCAGTACCATTAGAATTTATATATTTTTCTAAGCATTATCTTTCCACAGCTCAATCATTACCCACTCTCTCAGCTCACCAAAATCGACACCACCTGAATTTCTTCGTCCTCCATCACTCCACTTAAACACATTCAGATTTTCCATCGTTGTCATAAATATATTGCACATTCTGAATTCCAATCTTAACATAACTATTTCGGTTCAAAAATCCACCAAACCCATTGGTTACTTATCCCTGCCTTGTAATACTAATCCTCCACGACACACCTCCCTTGAGAGTCCACATAACCACAGAGCCTCTTTAACAGCACCACACAGATAAACAATCAACCTGTCCAAAGGAAATATCTCTTTTTCCTTCCAAAATGAAAATCCCAACCCAGGCATGATTGCACGTTCATTCTCCTTTGTTTATCACATCATCCTTTCTCAATACTATAGTCAACACTTCTCATTTTTTCTCTTTAAATTGATTATCATATTAGTAGTGTCAACGTAAGAAAATTATTCTATCTTTTAAATGAAAAGCACCCAGGTCTTCATCGCAAGGTCTCAGATGTTAGCAATCCGAAAATATCACTGGTCTAGCTCGTTAACAGACCTCTGTTGGATCTTGAAATGACTTTTGAGCAGTAGCTATTCCTTCATTGGCATTTACACCAAAATTACCCCTTATAATTTTCTCAAAAATTCCAGCGATTCTCTCGCATAACCATAATATCAAGTCCCGTGGTAAACCGACGAGGCCCCGGTCTGGTCCGCATGTACCTGAGCCTCACAAAGTCATCTATTACTGTTTTTTTTCTTGAATTTTCCAACTCAGCACATTATTCTCGTCTGCTTCACTGAGTTATTTCATTTTAAGATTTCACCACCTTCTTTCGTTCAAACACTCACCATACAGCTGTCCTTATTCTCAGGTGGTCAACTTTAGTACACACCTGGTTCAACAAATGACCTCGCCTTCACCTTTACCGCTAATATATTTTACGCAGCGGTTACGCGAACTATGAGGCATCAGATCATAACAAAATCGGCCTTCAGAGGCATTCAAAACAGCCGCTTTTAGAACGAAACAGTTTTTCTGTGTTTCACCCGACCATCTCCGCGCCAGACCAGATCAGCCATATCTCATTCCTTGTTACAGCCCAGCAGCCCATATCAAACTTCATTGTGCACCGCTGCGACGAACCACCCGTTTCCTCATTCTGTACCCGCATACTTTGAATTTTCCTTATATAACAAGAAAGATGTTGATTACTTAAACCCAATTCCAGCGAGGCCGGCATCTTCAGCGATATAACCATCCACTCAGGTCCTTGTTCAACGGCAGATCGAACAAATTCAATCATTTCACGACCCGTTAGTCCATGATTTGTCATCGATCAACTTCAGCATCCCGAAAAATCATCACTGGATCAGCTCTTTTCCTCTCATTCTTCGCCACCTTTAATTTTCTTCAACCCATGATATTCATGGATTTCAACACGATTATTTTCAACATTCATCGCTGTTTCGTCATTCACTTTTGCACAGTTCTTTATTCAGCCATCGCACCGCCTCCGCTCATCGTGCGCGATTCCCATTGTTGCGCCCATGAAACAGCCTCTCAATATAGTTATTTCTTTTTGTCTTCAAACAGCTTTTATCTACTAATCTTTTTCTCCGCTGTCTCGAAAAATTCCACTATTTTAAAAGTCACAGCCTGTTTTCCCATAATCAGGTCACTACGCCATACCAATGGTCAGCCATTTGCACTAAAATCCTAGAGTCAAAGGCTCTGTCAATAAATTGTGCAAAAATGTTTCCAGCCACTGAGTAATTTTCAACGACAAAATTCACTGTCGGCAAACACCCAGGAAATCCTGCTCCCCCTCGTTCAGACACTCCCGAGCCTGGCCTCTCATCCCATTTTGACCTCATCTGCACCATCAACCTCACCCCACCACTCAGAATCAGGTCCAATTCCTTGCACAGTTTTTCGCTAAAATTGTAGAACATAGTTTTAAACGTTAGCCCGAATCAACAATATAGCCAGAGCAGATACGCCATCAGTCGGCGTCATCGATGGTTAACTCATCTTCATAACCAGACCATTGCCGAGAGTTAATAACAAACTTCCTCCGCGCCGATCGACGCCGCTGGAACATCAGTTTTATCTTACCGAAAGCGTTCATCTGGCATCACAATCCTCGATTAGTAAAATCAGCGAGCCATACGCCGTTGCGCCTGAGAAAACACAACATTACCGGTCATATGCCCAGGCTCGCGGTAACTCGCCATTTCGCCGGTTTCACAGCTTCACGGTTGCTCGCAGTTAACAGCTTCAGGTCAGTCCCTTTGGGGTCATCTCAGCATCTGTAGAACCATACTGTTCGCTCAATTCCTTTCAACCTTGAATATCGCAACACCATCGGCATTTCACCATTTGCTGTCGCATCTTCACAAGCAATTTGTTAGGTCAGCTTTAACAGCAGTTCAATCCATGGCAACCATTTGTTCAGCTCAAATCGACATCACGTTTCATTCACGATATCCGAAGAACATTTTCAACAATTCCGTCTCAGCATTACCAGCAACGAGCATCTCGAAGTCATTTCGGCAATCAAACACAGTATCTCTTCACGAACTGAAGAGCCTGCAAACAACTTGTCAGCAGGCAGGTTAAACATCAGACATATCAAACGCCAGCCCGCAAGACGACCACTGCAGCAGCCGACGAGCACCGTGCCGGTAACAAAGGCTGCCTGAGCCATGTCCGACAGAAGGGTACACGAAAAAAAATCAACCTCCTGGGCAGCCACATTGGCTGTTTCTTCTCAACAGACCATCTACAGTTACGACATCTCTGCGCCATTGCGCCAGATTTCCCTGCCAGTTCTTCGCCCGCGAACCACCGCAGCACTGAGCATATCGATGGTGCCATCCTCGAACGCGTGCTGCAACTGTTAACACTACCGAAGAACAGTCAAACCGCAGCACCTCAGTATTTATAGTGAATAACAGGAACAGCACGAGATCATTACAGGTCGAGCAACAACCAAAACCAGGCTGAACTCATCTGGCTGCAGCCTCAACCCCTGATTTGTACCGTTAGTTCACAGGCTTTGTAAACCCCACCACCTGCTGTCCTCCCAATACTGCCGACATCTCGTGTGAGCCAAGGCAAAGACACCAGCTCACCGCGGTCAGGTTCATAAGGCACCAGTGCGAGACCGTCATAAAAGAAATGTTACATTATTAACGTTGTTCATGGCACACATCCATACACCACTGTACTGCCGACAGGATAGCAACAAAATGGCCTGACTCAGTGACAGAGACCGCCTGTACCCCACACCTTGACCAGACACGCCGCTATTCTGCAATTATGATCAGCAGCTCAACAGCCTTCGACTGCTTCCAACCGACGGTCCCCACCGCATCCCGTGCGACCACCATGCCAGCATCAGCTATTTACCCTGAGTTACGGATATTGTTACTTATTTGCTAAAGCCAGATTACGAAAGCGACATTCGTAAGATAATCAGAGCAGAGAGTCCATCATCGTCAGCAACATTACAGTGCTGTCTGCACAATCTTAGTTTGTCCACGTTTCCCGAGCTGGAAAGAATAAACCAACAGGTAGTAGTTTACAAAAATCACAGACGATACCCTCGTACTAATCATTTCTTTATCTGCTCCACAACCGTTGTCTATTTTCCACCAAATATAGCTTTTTGCGGAGGCGAGTTCTGATTTTAGACACCCAGGTAATTCATATCGACCGTTCTATTAAGATCTCCACCGAGGTCATTCAATCCAAACCTTGGTCAGATTTCCAGAATCCGTCGTTCAACCAGCAAATTTTTCCTCCAGCTTTGCAGTGAAATATCTCGTGCACTGTTTTTCCGTCCCCATATCCAAACATGAGCTGCCCAAAGCCGAAGATTTTAAAACATCTCATAAGACCATTCTCACTATCCACCACCCTCAAATATTTAAAACTCTTCACCCTTTCATCAGGTCATTCTGGCATTTGAACTGCCCAGGATGACACAGCAGCAGTCACGAGCCAACACTGAGCCAAGCAGAACTGGCTCTCTACAGTAGTTATTTAAGACTATAAGGCTGGTTAAAAATTATTGTGTTGCAATAGGATTACAGGAAACATAGAGGTCCCACGACACGACATAGTTATTCAGGCTCTGAGTTACATCATTGGCTCATATCTCTTTTTTAATTATCAGTTTATAGTTCATTTAAAACCAAAGTCATCCCACCAATTTTTTTGAACCTTTGCAAAGATTTAAATAGAGTTAAAAAACTACTGTGAGTTAAAAACCAAGATTGTAAAATAAAAGGCATCAAGGCTGGAAGTAGGTGATAAACTTTATTGTCAGCAAAGATAGATATTACTGCCATTATCGACTATTAGCTAATCACTCTGTAGCCTTTGCCACTAACTTTACAAAAGAAGAATAGAAAATTACTGATAAGAAATCTTGAATCTTTAACAGTTGACCAAGTCAATGATTTTGGAGTTGCTTCTTTAGTAACTCGTATGGGAAACGATAACAATAATGCTCAAAGACTTATAGTAGCATTTTTTCAAATGATATTACCTAGTCCGATAATGGCAGTAATATCTATCTTTATGACAATAAAGTTATCACCCTACTTTAGCCCTTGATACCTTTATTTACAATCTTAGTTTTTGCTCTTGCAATAGTTTTTAACTCTATTTAAATCTTTACCATATATTTTTAAAAAGTTCATTAGATAGGATGACTTTAGTTTTTAAGAGAAAGATTCATTGGAGCTAAAAATCATAAGAGCCTTTGATAATTCTAAAAAGAAAAGAGATAAATTCAATGATGTAGCTCAAGAGTACACAGATAACTATATCATTATCAATAAAAAGTTTGCTCTACTTTCACCTATGGCTTTTTCACTATGTCTATTGTTATAACTTTTAATAATTTTTCTGGTGCTATGAAAGTCTTAAATAATACCTTAGAAATTGGTTCTATAACAGCCATTGTTGAATATTCATTGACTACTATAGCTGCTCTTATTATGTCATCTATGGTTTTTAGTTCAAATGCCAAAGGCTGTTGTTTCAATAGAAAGAATTGAAGAAGTTTTTAAATGTTACAAGTGAAATAAAGGATAAAGAAGAATTAAAAGATAATTCTTACTATGAAGATATTTTTAAAGCAAAAATCCTATATCTTTAACTTTTGACAATGTATGTTTTAGATATAAAGGGGCAGAAAAACAAATTTTTAAAGAATATTTCCTTCTCTGTAAAAGCTGGAGAAAGATTTGCTATAGTTGGAGCAACAGGTTCTGGAAAAATCTACAATAGCAAAGGTTTTACTTAGATTGAATGATATAGAAAGTGGAAGAATCTTAATAAATGGAGTCGATGCCTTAGATTTACCTCTAAATTGTCTAAGAAATCAAATTTCATATACTCCACAAAAAGCATATATTTTTAGTGGAAAAATAAAAAGATAACTTTAGATTTACCAATAAGGATATGACAGATAAAGAAATGATTAAAATTGCAAAAATTGCTCAATCTTATGATTTTTATTGACTCTTTACCTGATAAGTTTGATTCTTTTGTAGCTCAAGGAGGAATAAATTTCTCTGAGTGGACAAAACAAAGATTATCTATTGTACAGGCCTGTATCAAAAGATGCAAATATTTACTATTTGATGATAGTTTCTCTGCTCTTGATTATGCTACAGATGCTAAACTTCGTAAGGAATTAAAAACTTTCTTAAAAGATAAAATAACTATTATCATAGCTCAAAGACTAAATACCATAGCTGATGCTGATAAGATAATCGTTTTAAAGGATAGTGAAATTACTGGAATGGGAACTCATCAAGAGTTACTGGAAAGCAATCAAGAATATATTGAGCTTGCTAAGTCGCAAGGAATTTTAGAATAAGGAGGTTGAAAATGTCTAAAAAGAAAAATCAAAATGAAGATAGTATAAAGAATTTTAAAAAGTAGTCTCTAACTTCTTATCACTTTTAGGTGAAAGAAAAGTTCCATTTTTAATCTCTGTTGTTGCTAATATAATATCAACAGTTTTTAGTGGTTGCTATCCCTTGGATATCGGCTATTGCCATAGATGACATTGTAAAAATACTTTAACGATAACACTATTATTGATAAATGGTCTGCTGTCTTTTGGTTTTCTTATAAAAACCTGTTTCTTTATTGGGAATAATAGCTGTGTTAATCTTTGCCTTTAAGCTATTTACAAGAATATATATCAGCAATATTAGGAGAGGAAGTTGCTCAGTCTCTTAGAGTGAAATTAAGCAGAAAGTTTACAAAGCTACCTATGAATTTCTTTTGATACAAATCAAGTTGGAGATATTCAAGTAAACTTACAACAGATATTGAAAAGGGTTAGCAGAAGTTATAGGTTCTAGTTTTACAAGATTTGTTTACTCATTTTTAATAATGATTCTCGTTATAATTATGTTATTCACTATAAATGCAAAAATTAACTTTACTAGTTTTGGCTATTCTTTTTAGTAAGTATTGTAGTTACATACTATGTTTTCAAAGTTAACACAAAAATATTCTCTCAAGATGTGAAATCTCTTTCTGAATTGAGTTCACTGACAGAAGAGGCTTTAACAGGAAATCTAGTTGTACAAGCTTTTAATAAGCAAGAAGATATCATAACTAGTATAGATGAATCTATTGAAAAACAATATGTTGCTGCAAAAAACACTTGAGTTTACAAATTTTTTTCAATATACCCTTCTATCAGATTTATAACTCAAATAGCCTTTGTTACATCAGTAGTTATGTCAGCTATACTTGTAATAAATGGTCATCTTACTTTTAGGACTTGCTCTAGGGCATTTTTACAATATATTACTCAAATATCTGAGCTCTGTTACAATTTCTGCCTATATTATAAATTCTTTACAGAATGCTTTTAGTTTCTGTTGAAAGAGTCTATGACATTTTTAGAATTACCTGAAGAAAAATGAGTTAACTGAGGATACTCATTTACTAGATAATACTAAGGACAAAATTGTATTTGAAAATGTTTCTTTCGGATATAGTAAAGATAAGCTTTTAATGAAAAATGTCAATTTTTACTGCAAAAGGCTGAACAAATGGTTGCCATAGTTAGATCTACTGGTGCTGGTAAAACAACCCTAATAAATTTACTTATGAGATTCTATGATGTAAATGGAGGTAGAATCTTATTTGATGGTGTCGATATTTCAAAGGTTACAAGAAAAGAATTGAGAGCAGAACTTTGGTATGGTTCTACAAGATACTTGGTTATTTAAAGGACTATTGCTGAAAATATTGCTTACGGAAAAACCTGATGCCACTCGTGAAGAAATAATAGAAGCTGCTAAGTTAGCAAAATGTGATAGCTTTTATTAGAAAATTACCACAAGGTTATGACACTATAATTACAAGTGAAAATGGTATGGTTTCTCAAGGAGAACAACAGCTATTAACTATAGCTCGTACAATTTTCACCTAATCCAAAAAGTTATGATACTAGATGAAGCTACTTCAAGTATAGATACTAAAACTGAAAAAGATATTCAAGCTGTTATCAGTCAACTTATGAAAGGAAGAACAAGTTTTGTTATTGCTCATAGACTTTCAACTATTCGTAATGCAGATTTAATTCTAGTTATGAAAAGATGGAGATATAGTTGAACAAGGTAAACCATGATGAACTTATGACTGTTAATGGTATCTATGCAAACTTATATAATACACAATTTAGTTCTTAATTTCTTAGCATTTTAAAAAAATATATTTTTATACCTAATTTTTAAAAGCCAAAAGGCTTTGTTACAAAAATTAAATTTTTAATTCTAAAGTAAAAAAATAAGTGAGTTACGAATGGAATTTTTAGATAAAAAAATCAAATAGAATGAGCCGAGCAAATGCAGGAGTGTCTGAACGAAGTGAGTTTCCTGATTTGCAGCGAATTCTTGATTTTTTTATCGTTAAGAAATTTACTCAGTAACGAACTATTTTTACTTTTTGAAAAATTTGTAACAAGCCTTTTTATTTTGACTCTAAAAATTTAAAAATGCAAATAAAGCTTATTATTTGGTATAATATTAGAGAAGTAATTTTTGATTATGGAGGAAAATACAAAAGTATGAAAAAAACTTTTTTAAAATAAATAGAATTTTTCAAGATTACATGAGAGAAAAAGATTAAAAATAGGTAAAAGCTATTTGGGATAAAAAGAAAAACTAATATAATTAAAGGAAATAACTTCATAGAGAATAATAATATCAAATCTATACTTTTTTAAGATATGATGGAAAAAAATTGGAGACATGATAGTAAATTCTTTGATGTTTCGTGAGATTAAAAAAAGTATACCCTGATATAAAAATTGGTCTTGTTGCAAGAGGAGCAGCGATAGATATTGTTAAAGATAATCCTAATGTTGATGAAATCTATGAATATCATAAGGATAGATTAAAGAATTAGCCTTGAAAAATTAAAGAAGAAAAATATGATCTATTAATTGATTTTTTTCTGAGATGCTAAGAGTTAATCAAATGATGTTGATAAAATCTATGTGGAGCTAGATTTAACTTAGGTCTAGATAGAAATAATTGGAGTTTATTTGATCTTTCTGTTGAAAGTGACAAGGATTTTAAATGGAGTGAATATATCACTAAAAGATACTTAGCTTATCTTTTTAAAATTAGGTTTAAAAAGTGAAGAAATTAATCTTTCTTATGATATTTATAAAAAGAGAATTCAAAGTATACTGAATTTCTTAACAAGATAAAGGAAAGTAAAAGATTAGTTTTAAACTTATGGTGCAAGTAAACACAAAAGTTTTTAGTATAGACACTTTAGAAAATATCATAACTTTTAAAGGATAAAGATATAGCTATTATTCTAGTCTATTTCGGAGATAAATTCAAAGAATTAGAAACTTTAGATATACTAATGTCTACATTCCTAAAAAGCATAACTAATATTTTTAGATACTGCTCTTTTGATAAAAGAAAGTGATTTTGTTATAAGTCCTGATACTTCTATAGTTCATATGCAAGTACTTTTAATAAAAATATAATAGCAGTATACCCTCCTAAAGGTGGAAAAATTCGGAGTTGATCATTTAGTTTGGGCACCAAATTCTAATTATACTAAAGTTATTTTTGTAAAAGATAAGAGTAGCTCTTATGATGAAATTGATATTAATACTTTTGAACTTGAAGAAAATGGAAGTAGAAATCTTAAAAATGATAAATAACTCAAATTAAATGGAGGCAGAAATGTATAATAACACTGAGTTAAGAAAAATTCAAGAAAAACTTGAAATTTTAATAGATATTGCAAACTTTGTAAAGAAAATCAAATTACATACTAGTTAGATTCAGGAACTCTTTTAGGAGCTATTAGACATGGTGGTTTTATACCTTGGGATGATGATATTGATATTATAGTTATGCAAAAGAAGATGCTAAATTTTTAAAAAGAAAATTATAAAAAGTGAAAAATTTTGAAATTGTAAATACCAATGAAGAAGGAATAAAATTTCTATAAAGTCATTTTCAAAAAGATCAAGTTCAAGTAGGAGAGTCTATTGCTGAGCTAGATATTGATATTTTTCTTAGTTACTTCTTTCATCCTGATTCTTATGCATTAAAAGTTCTGGAATTCTTCATTTAAAAAGAATAGAATAGAAAAATTTTTCTCTTACATTATTTTTACTAATATATTAATCAATTTAAAGAGAAAAATTAGAAAAGACAAAATTATTTAACTATAAAAATATTGAAAAAGATGAAGCATATTCTTGATAAAGCAAAAAGAAAATAAAACTATGCCAAACATTGCATATACACCCTGATTGTGGTTTTTCATTTAATTTTGGAAGAAGAAAGAGATATTTCCTTTGAGAAAAATAAAATTTGAGGGAGTTGAATTTTATGCTCCTAATAATTATGATACTTATTTAAAAAAGGCTTCTATTATAGTTATATGGACTTACCTCAAAAGAAAAGAGAGTACCTGATCATTATCGTGAGAAAGTTTAAAATTATTACAAAAAAATAAAGATAAAAATAGTAATATAAAAATTTAGAAAAATAGATTTTGGGCTGAAGTAGATTATATTAAAGATTATGAGAAAATTTTAAAAATTTAGAAAAATATAATATAAACTATAATATAGCAACAGAAAAATCTAAATAAGGGATAAGATGAGAAAAATATTATTTAAAAAGTGGAAGTACTATGATGGGCGGACTTGAAAAAGTTCAAATTGAATATATCAATTTTTTTAGTGAAACAAGAAAAATATCAAATAAAGATTGTAATTGAAAATGATAATGGAAAAGATAATGCTTTTAGAAAAATATATAAATTCTAATGTTACTTACCTAAAAGAATTATAACTATATCTTAGAAATAAAAAAATTTAAGAGAAAATAGAAGAAAGAGTTTTATGGTCAAGAATAAAATATAATCTTGCTATAACAAAAGATATGCTGATAATAAATTTCTGCAGATTTATAAAGAATATAAACCTGATATTGTGATTGATTTTTGATTCAAGTTTAACAAAAATAATTGATAAGTTAAATTCCTCTAAAAATTTAGTATGGATACACAGCTCTATTAAAAATTGGAAAAAGAAAAAAAGTAAAATAGATAGATTTGTAGATAGAATTTCTAAATATAGTAAAATCATTTGTATCTGTAAAGAAATGAAAGAAGATTTAATTAATTTAAAAAAATGAATTAAAAATAAAGTTGACTTCTTATATAACCCTATTGATTTTGATAGAATAAAATTATCAAATGAAGATTTTTCTGAAGAAGATAAGAAGCTTTTTAAAAAGGTAAATTTTTTGTTGTCAATAGCTAGATTAGACTGTGTTCCTAAAGACTTTGAAACCTTATTTAAAAGCCTATGAAATAGCTAAAAAGGATGGCTATGATGGTAAACTATATATTATAGGAGATAGTCCTGATAAGGATAAAGTTGAAAAATTAAAGGAAGCTAATTTGTATAAAGAAGATGTCTTATTGTTAGGGAAGAAAAGAAAATCCATATAATTGGTTAAAAAAAGCTGATAAATTAATTTTATCTTCAAGATACGAAGGCTTTTGCAATAGTTCTTTTAGAAGGGCTTTTGTTTAGGAAAAAAATGTTATTGCTAGTGATTGTAAAACTGGATCTAATGAAATCTTAGCTAACAATAGGGGATTATTATTTAAGGTTGGAGATTATTCAACACTAGCTAAATATATAATTTCTGAAAAATATAGAAGAGCTAGAATTTAGTCTTGAAGAATTTGAAAGAAATAAAATATTTAAGAAATTTTTAAAAATTTTGGAGGATTGATGATAGGAATATTTGAGTATTTTTTTAAAAAGGAAATACCAATTTTTGATGTATCATAGATTGATAAATAATGAAAAATGGAATAGGTAAAAATACTATTTATCTAAATGTAGAGGAATTTGAAAAAAACAATTAAAATACCTAAAAGATAATAATTATATAACTATTACATTTTAAAGATTTATATATACTTTCAAAAGAGGATAGAAAAAGAGAAAATATATTATTTTAACTTTTTGATGACGGATATAAAGATAACTACGATTTATTATTTCCTCTTTTAAAAAAAGTATAATATGAAAGCAGTTATATATATGGTCTCAGATGAAAAATATAATAAATGGGATGTTGAAGCTAGTGGTGAGAAAAATTTGATTTAATGTCTAAAGATGAAATGTTAGAAATGCATAAATCAGGTTTAGTTGAGTTTGGAGGACATACTCTACATCACCCTCAATTAAATACTTTAACAGAAAAAAAGAGCAAAAACATGAAATAGAAGAGAATAAAATCTACTTAGAAGAAAACTCTTGGGGAAAAACTTTTGCTCTTTGCA
>BNJS01002162.1_pt1 | contig 13481 bp, 11 predicted proteins | sample 8540461 | NCBI WGS metagenome assembly BNJS01 (sample SAMD00202454, study PRJDB9452) | human saliva metagenome | isolation source: human saliva | place: Japan
TCTGTGCTGTTTTTGGGCACCGATTTAGTGGCGTCCAAGTGGTTTTCTTTTTGAACTTAGGGTATAAATTACTCTAAATTTAAGTGTGGTCTGACCAAAACACATACTTACTCAACAAGGAAAGTATTTATATTCATTGCAGTACTTGTGGCACTGTTGCCCAGTAGACAGATGTACATCACATAGATTTAGTACCTCCCCGTAATTTCGGGGTAAAAACAGTATTAATAGAATAATCACTCTGAATACCCGTTCACCATAGTGAACATTCTACTGAAAACATTTCCAGCGGATTAGCATTTTTATAAGCCGCCGTTTTTAGAATTCCAGCATGACTACTACCGCTTCATCAAAGAAGAAGAAGGGTTCTGTACCCCGCTGGCTCGCTATTCCGGCGCCCAAACCTCAGCTCAGCGAAGCAGAAGTTAATGCGAAGTACCCGCGCATGCGCCTACAGGTCTTCATGGGTATCTTCATCGGTTACGCAACCTTCTACCTGATTCGTAACAACGTCCCGCTGGTCACCCCGATTCTGACCAAGGAACTTGGCTTCAGCAACGCAGCAATTGGTGCACTGTCCACGGCACTGCTGCTCGCCTACGGCTTCAGCAAGTTCTTCACCGCAATGATTTCTGACCGCTCGAACGCGCGTCTGTTCCTGCCCATCGGTCTGGTGCTCTCGGGTGTTGCAAACATCCTGCTGGCAATGACCGGTTACATGGGTGAAGGCGCGGGTGCGGCAGGCTACGGTGCCGCTATCGCCTCCATCATGGCGACCATCATGGTCTTCAACGGTATCTTCCAGGGTATGGGTTGGCCTCCCTCGGGTCGTGTGCTCGTGAACTGGTTCTCCACCAGCGAGCGCGGCGCGAAGGTTTCGTGGTGGAACACCGCCCACAACGTCGGTGGTGCGCTGTCCGGCCTGCTGGTGGCCTGGGGCTTCTCCCTGTTCGGTAAGACCTGGGAGGTTGCATTCTGGTTCCCGGCCGTCATCAGCTTCGTTCTGGCGTTCGTGGCGTGGCTGCTGATTCGTGATAACCCCGAGGCTGAGGGTCTGCCCACCGTTGACGTGTACCGCAACGACCCGCACAAGGTTGAGTCCACCGCTGAGGATCGCGCGGAGTCCACTTGGACCACCATCCGTAAGCACGTGCTGACCAACTCGACCATGGTGTACCTGGCTCTGGCGAACGTGTTCGTGTACACCCTGCGTTACGGCGTGCTGGTGTGGGCACCGAAGTACCTGCACGATGTGCGCCACGCTTCCCTTGAGGGTGGTATTGCGGGCTTCTCGATTCTGGAGCTTGCCGGTATTGGTGGCACCGTCCTGTGCGGTTACGTTTCTGACCGCATGTTCAAGGGTCGCCGCTCCCCCGCGGGTATCCTGTTCCTGATTGCGACCGTCGGCGCGATTCTGCTGTACTGGCTACCCTCGTCGGATGCGCCGCTGTGGATTGCGTACGTTGCGTTGGCTCTGATTGGTGGCCTGATTTACGGCCCGGTCATGCTGATTGGTCTGCAGGCTATTGACCTGTCTCCCTCGCACGTTGCGGGTACCGCCGCGGGCTTCACCGGCCTGTTCGGTTACGCGCTGGGTGCAACCCTGGCTTCTGCCGGTATCGGCATTATTGTTGACCACTGGGGTTGGAGCACCGCGTTCGTCTTCATGATTGTGTGCTCCGGTCTGGCGGTTCTGTTCCTCTGGCTGGTCAACGGTGCTGAGAAGCGCATGATGGCTGAGCGTGCAGAGAAGCTGGCGGCTCAGGCATAATTGCCCAGTCTTTCGTGTAGGGAAGCCACACGTTTGCTGGTGAGTCACCATATGGTGGCTTGTCGGTAATCGTGTGGCTTCTTACGTTAAGAACCTAGAATGGAACCATGACTACTAACTCTGGAATCACTAAAGAATGGGTGGATGAAACCGTCAAGCCGGGCGACGATTTCTTCCGCCACGTCAACGGTAAGTGGCTTGCTACCCACGAAATCCCGGCGGACCGCCCCAAGGACGGCGGCCTGTACACCCTCCGCGATAACGCAGAGAAGCACGTGCGTGAGCTGGTGGAGAAGATTGCGAAGGAGCAGCCGGAGTCCCGTATTGGCGCACTCTACAACTCCTTCATGGATGTTGAGAAGATTGAGGCGGACGGCCTGGAGCCGCTGCTGAAGGAAATCGCCCCGATTCTGAACTCGGCAACCCCCCTCCCACCTGGCTGTGACCCTGGCGCTGCTGTCTCGTGCGGGTCTGCCGCAGCTGTTCGCCTGGTACACCAGCAACGACCCGAAGGACCCGAAGAACTACACGTTCTTCCTGTACCAGTCGGGTCTGGGTCTGCCGGATGAATCCTACTACCGTGAAGAGAAGCACGAGGCTGCATGCGCGGCGTACGTTGAGCATATTGCCCGCATGTTTGAGCTGACCGGTCTGGCTGAGGGCTTCGGCCTGACCCCGGAGCAGGCGGCTCAGCTGGTGTTCACTCACGAGTCTGAGCTGGCTCGCCTGCACTGGAACGTCGTGGAGAACCGCGACGCCGAGGCGACCTACAACCCGTACCAGGCGACCGAGCTGGACGAGAAGTTCCCCGGCTTCCCGTTCTCGCAGTGGCTGCTGGCTCTGGGTGCCGACCCGGAGACCCTGGGTCAGGTTATTGTGGCTCAGCCGTCCTTCTTTGAGGGTGCGGCTAAGCTGTTCACCTCCATCCCGCTGATGAGCTGGAAGCTGTGGGCTGTGTGGACTGTTCTGCGTTCGCGTGCACCGTTCATGTACGACGAGCTGGTTCAGGAGAGCTTCAACTTCTACGGCAAGACCCTTTCCGGTACCCAGCAGATTCGTGAGCGCTGGAAGCGCGGCGTGGGTGCTGTCGAGAAGGCTCTGGGTGAGGAGATTGGCCAGGAGTACGTGGCTGTGCACTTCCCGCCCTCGCACAAGGAGAAGATGCTGGTTCTGGTCGGCAACCTCCTGGAGGCGTACCGCGAGTCTATTGAGTCGCTGGACTGGATGACCGAGGCAACCCGCGAGAAGGCACTGGAGAAGCTGTCGAAGTTCGTCACCAAGATCGGTTACCCCGATAAGTGGCGTGACTTCTCCGCACTGGAGCTCGTGCCCGGTGACCTGTTCGAGAACCTGCGCCGCACCGGTGCGTTTGACGCTGACTGGCTGATTGCCCGCAAGGGTCAGCCGGTGGATAAGTCGGAGTGGCTGATGACTCCGCAGACCGTCAACGCGTACTACATGCCCCCGGCGAATGAGATTGTGTTCCCGGCAGCGATTCTGCAGCCGCCGTACTTCAACCCGGAGGCTGACGATGCGGCGAACTACGGCAATATCGGCATGATTATTGGCCACGAGATTGGTCACGGTTTTGACGATCAGGGTTCCCGCTACGACGGTGACGGCAAGCTGGAGAGCTGGTGGACTGAGGAGGATTACGCGAAGTTCAAGGAGCGCACCTCCGCGCTGGTGGAGCAGTACAACGCGTACGTTCCGGCGGGCCTGGATCCGAAGTTCCACGTGAACGGTGAGCTGACCCTGGGTGAGAACATTGGCGACCTGTCCGGCATGTCGATTGCGTTGAAGGCGTACCGTCTGGCTTTGAAGAAGCAGGGCATTGAGTCGCTGGCTGATGCACCGGTGATTGACGGTATGACCGCTATTCAGCGTTTCTTCTTCTCGAATGCTCGCGGCTGGTGCACGAAGTCCCGCCCGCAGCACGCCGAGGTGATGATTTCGGTGGATCCGCATTCGCCGGATGAGTTCCGCGTGAATGGTGTGGTGCGCAATATTGACGAGTTCTATGAGGCGTTTGACGTCTCTGAGGGCGATGCACTGTACCTGGCTCCGGAGGAGCGTGTGCGCATCTGGTAGCACCCTGATAAGGGTATATGCTTTATTGCGTATATAAGAAAGGCGCCCGCCTCGTGGCTTGAAAACCACAAGGCGGGCACCTCTTTTCTAGAGAACTGCGGACGCTACACGAAGGTAGGTATCCACTGCTACTGTGCTAAGCGTTGCGTTAGATAATTTCTAGCGCAATGTCCATGTGCAGCGGCTCGGTTGCATCGATGTGGTACTGGCTGTGTACCGGCGAGCCCCACGAGTCGTCTCCACCAACGCCGAGCTGACCTGCCAGGATACGCAGGTAGGTGCGGTTGTTCTCGGGCAGCTCCCACTGGTAGGAAGCTTCCTCAATCTGGTAGGAGGAGTAGGGCAGGAGCGATACGTGCAGGCCCTCACCGGCAGTCTGCAGCTGGCGGACACGGAAGCCGTGGTTGCTGTCGTTCGTCACTTCAGCCCAACGGACACCCATGTGGTTGCCGCTTTCCTGAGGTACCAGGTACGGTGCGTAGTCCTGCTCGGGGGTGCTTTCCCACACGCCCAGGCGGACGCCGCTGCAACGGTCGGGGTAGGAGTCACCGGGGCCGAGGCCGTAGTAACGCAGGTGTGAGAACTCGCCGGGCAGTGCCCATTCCAGACCGAATGCGGGCAGGGACGGTGCGTCCTTCTCGCCGGGGTAGTCGATGGTTACTCGCACGTTGCCGGTGCTCTGTGCTTCGTAGCGGACCGTAACAGCGGTGTGAGCGGGGGTTGCCAGCTCATAGGTGTAGGTCACTGCCACGCTGTCATCGCTGGGCTGCTCGACAGCAACGTTAGCGCAACGGGCGTAGCGGCCTGCAACGGTCCACTGGGCGCGTTCGAAACCGTGTCCGGCGCCGCGGTCGTTGTCGGTCAGGGGCCTGAAGGTGGTGAGCTTCGGGGGGCGAATAACATGCTCGGTGCCGTTGTGTACCCAGGAGACGATGCCGCCCTGAGTGCGGGACAGAATAACTTCAGCCTGGTTGTTGCGCAGACCGACGTTCCAGCGGCCGACGGTCACCGTCGCATCTGCTGCGCCTTCAGCGGTGTTTGCTTCAGCCTGCGATGCGGGGATGACGTACTGACCGAAGGCAATTTCGTGTCCTGCAGGAGCCCATGCGGCGTCTTCAGTGAGCACGAGGCTGACGTCCAGGGTTACTTCTGCGTTGTCGGTAGCGTATTCTTCCAGGGGCCAGGGAATTGCCAGCTCGTGGGTGGATTCCGGGGCTACGCCGAAGAAGTAGTCTTCCTGCCACTGAGGAACGCCGTTGACCAGCAGGCTAGCTTTGAAGGTGTAGTCTGCGGTGGAGGTGAAGAGGTTGTCGTTGACGACCGTCACGCCCTTCTGGTCGGGGGTGATGCGCAGGTTGGAGTACACTGCCTTCACTTCAGCGACCTTGGGGCTTACCTTGCGGTCGGCGAAGAGGATACCGTCACCGGAGAATTCGTAGTCGCAGGGGCGTTCGCCGAATGCGCCACCGTAGGCGAGGTATTCGGGGGCGCCTTCGCTCTCACCGGGGTGCCAGAGTGCCTGGTCAATCATGTCCCAGATGAAACCGCCCTGGTAGTGGGGGTAGCGTTCCAGTGCGACGTATTCGTCGATAGCGCCGACCGAGTTGCCCATTGCGTGCATGTATTCGCACATGATGAAGGGCTTCTCAGGGTTGTTCGACAGGTACTTTTCAACGACGTCAGCGTGGGTGTACATACCGGATTCGATGTCGGTGACGTCATCAAATTCGCGGTGCCAGGTGATGCCTTCGTAGTGTACGGGGCGGTTGGGGTCCAGTTCGTGGACTCGGCGGTACATGGAGCGGAATACTTCGCCGCCGTATGCTTCGTTACCGAGCGACCAGATTACTACGGAGGGGTGGTTGTAGTCGCGGCGCATCATGGATTCTACGCGGTCAACGCAGGCGCCTTCCCATTCCATGCGGGAGCCGGGGATTGTGGTCTCGGGGGTGGGAATGTCACCGGGGGTGCACCAGGAGCCGTGAGTTTCCAGGTTTGCTTCGTCAACCAGGTAGATACCGTATCCGTCGGCCAGGGCGTAGAAGCGTGAATCGTTGGGGTAGTGGCTGGTGCGGATAGCGTTGATGTTGTGCTGCTTGCAGAAGAGAATCTCTGAAGTCATGTCTTCAACGGTCAGGACGCGGCCGGTACGCGGGTGGAACTCGTGGCGGTTGACACCCTTGAAGAGGACTCGGTGACCGTTGAGGGTCATGATTCCGTTCTCGATGCGGAAGCGACGGAATCCGACGCGCTGGCTGGTGGATTCTACGGTCTTGCCGTCGTGGAGCAGATCCACCGTCAGAGTGTAGAGAGAGGGAGATTCAGCCGACCAGGGAGCGATACCTTCAAGGGCGTCGGAGGAGATGCGCACGGATGCGTCTTCGGCGGCGACGGTACCAGACCAGATGACCTGGGTGCCGTCAAGGACGCTGGCCTGCAGGGTGTACGCCTTGATTTCTTCACCGTTGAGGGTGACGAGAGCGTCCAGGTGTGCTTCGCCGGTGGGTGCGTCGTAGTCTGCTTCAACGGTGAGGGAGGCGATGCTGACTGCGGGGCGGGCTACCAGGTTCACAGCGCGGAAGAGGCCGTGGAAACGCCACGAGTCCTGGCCTTCCAGCCATGAAGCGCTCGAGTATTCGTAGCATGCGACGGTCAGGGTGTGGTTGCCTTCTGCGTCCTTGCCGATGATATCGGTGATGTCGAAGGAGGTGGTGGTGTAACCGTCTTCTGCGTAACCGACGAAGGTGCCGTCAACCCACACGTAAATTGCGGTTGCGAAGCCTTCGAAGGCGAGCACGATGCGGCCCGATTCGCTCAGCATCTTCTTGAGGTCGCCCTCCAGGGTGAAGTGCTTGCGGTAGAGGGCTACGTGGTTCTTCTCGGGGATGTGAGGAGCTTCGGGGTTTTCGTGGCCGTCCCAGGGCATCTGGATGTTGACGTAGGCGGGGCGCCAGAGTCCTTCAGTTTCCAGGGTGGCGGGGACGGGGATGCTCTGGTAGTCGCTTTCGTCGAGGGCGGGGGCGGCGAATTCTGCGGTGGTGACGTCAATTTCTGAGGCCCATGCAGTGCGGACAGCCCACGTGCCGTTGAGGCTCTGCTGGGGGTTTGAGGAGTGATGGTCGGAGTGCGCTGCTTCCCTGTTGACAGCGTACACGGTGGGGTCATCAAGCCACGCTGCTGAGGGTGACTGGGAGGAGACTACGGGAGTCGTTTGTTCGGTGGAAGACATGTCTTTCTTCCTCTCGTATACATCTTTGTTTGGTCCCTTTAGGATGCCGGAAGGCGTGATGATTGTTGCCTACATTCTGTTCATTCTTTTCCCGCAGAACTTGGCTCTGGTCTACGTGGCACTGGTCCTAATAGCCTCACCGCGCAGAACATTCAGACGTTCAACACGGCTGCTTTCTATGTGCCGCTGGCCATTATTGTGTGCTCGTTCCTCGCCTTCTTCTTCAAGGTTTCTATCTCTGAGAAGGAACACGCGAAGATTGTGAAGGAGCTTGAGGAGAAGCTTGCTTCTGCATAGGTAAAAGCAGGGTAGGTCCTTCACCGCATGAGAGAGGCGCCCGCCTCGTGGTTTTTAGCCACGGGGCGGGCGCCTTTTAGGTGTAGAAGCTACGCGCTTCTAGGCTGAAGCTTTTAGGAAGCAGAAGCCGAGGACGAAGAGGAAGAAGTACGCATACCGGTCAGCTTCCACGCACCGTTCTCGTAGACACCGTGCAGGGTACGCTCCACATCATTCTTACGGTCCGAATCGGAGGAAGCGTTCTCCACACGGTCCTTGCTTGCGATGAACTCACCGCTGTCCATGGTCAGGCGGATATCCCAGTTGTAGGCGTCGCCATCACGCTCGGGCTGTGCGGTAAGCATGGTGATGGTGACGGAGGGGTCCTGCATCCAAATCTTGCCCTGCTGCAGGCCAGCACCCAGGGTGCCTTCTTCGGGTTCGAGCATGTTCTTCAGCTCGGAGTTGTCAACCGCGCATTCACGCAGGGGTTCGGTCTTGCCGGTACGCATGTAGTATTCAATGGCTGCGCCGAAGAATGCGATGGACTGGTACAGGCCTTCTACGCTGTTCTCGTTGGCGACGGCGGGCTTGGTCGGCACGGGGGCGTTCTTGGACGGCTCGGTGCGGGTTGCGGGCTGGTAGTCGGAAGGCTTGGAGGTGTAGCCCTCCAGGGCTGCAACGCCGGAGTAGTCGGTGCGTGCGGTCTTGGATGCCGACGCGGAAGCAGATGCGCTACCGGATGCGTTGCCGCTGGTTGCCTGAGGCTGAGCACCGCAGGCTGCGAGGAGGGTTGCGCCGCCGGTTGCTGCGAGCAGGCCGAGGGCGGATCGGCGGGTTACGTTCTTCATGGGTTCTCTCTATCTGTGGTGTGGTTCCACACCGCGGTGCGGGTGATGCCTGCGGCATCTAACGGGAAGACGGCACTACACGGGGTGTAGTGCCGTCTTCCAGTATATGTTTATTGGGCTTGGGATTCTTTAGCCGCCGTAATAGTAGTAGTGGCTGTAGGAGCTGCCGTAGTAGTCGCTGATGACGATGCGGGTGCGGCGGCCGTAACGGTCGGAGTAGTAGCGGTTGTAGGGGGTGCGGCGCACGGTGGGGCGGTAGGTGGTTGCCTGTGCGGGGGTGAGCAGTGCGCCGAGGGCGGTTGCTGCGCCTGCGCCTGCGGCGGCGAGTGCTGCGCGGCGGGTGAGGCGTGCGGGCTTCTTGGTGGCCATGGTGTGCCTTTCGGGGTCGGTGTTTCTGTGAAGTGACGTGGTGTGTGCACGGCGTGCGGCTGTGCGTTAAACCTTTTTTATTGTAAGCCTCAACGTTAATGTTTTTACGTGCAGAGTGCACCTTCTAGTTGAGGCTTAAACCATGCGGGCTAGTCCACGTTTTTCTGGCAGAAAAATTACGGAAATATTGGTTGAGAAACACGCCGGGCACACGCTAAATGCGGGCTGAAACGCGGGCTACATGTCTACTTCGGCGAGGCCCGAAATTTCCTTATCCTTGATGTGCGGGATGGTGGAGTTCCAGTTCATCCACGCCTTGACCTGGGCGGCTTCTTCGGGGTTGTTCATGTCTGGCCAGCGCTCGTTTTCGATCCTGAATCGGGTCATTGCGAGGAGGGGGGTAGCCCTCATAGATGGGCCCGAAACGCGCAATGCGCTTACCCGATTTCGTGTCGAAGGAGACGGAGTCTGAAATTTCACTGTCGGAACTCTGCGTATACGTGACCTTATCGATCGCGTTGAGCGGGTAGAAGGTTTTATTGTCGTGCCCGTTGTCCTCTTCGAATCCTTCCGGCGAGATTTTAGTGTAAGAACCAGCGGTTTCGTTAAAGACATATAGAAGAAAGCACGTGAAGAGGAAAGCTCCGACATCATATAGAAAATGGAATCCTATATCGCCCAGCAGATGCACCATAAACATCAGAGCAGGGGTCATGGGAAGGGCGACGGCAAGCACAATTATTTCGGAGCGGTCGCTTCGAGTAATGTAAATGTTTTTGGCGTACAGCTTCTTGTCTCGGCGTCGGTTGATTTCGTAGACAATGATGGACCGGAATATCTTGTACGCCTGTAGGACATTTACTACGCCCCAGAGGGCAATCATGGTGTAGTTCATCATCATGGTGGTCAACTACCCTTTCTGTTTTATCGGTGACCGGCGGCCTTCCGGCAACGATGCGGAGGGTGCAGGCTCGTTCTCAGAGTAGCCGAGGAAATTAGGTGGTTAAGCCCAGATTCGCGTTATCCGCGGAGTGGTTGCCGAGTCTTCACCGGAGCATTGCGTCGAGTTAACCTTCTGGTCAGATACCGTGCGATAGGCTAAGAACGTGCCCGCCACCTCGCCGTAGCGAGCACGATTCACCAACCACCACCGCACAAGGACGTACACACCATGAGCACAACCGAAGTAAGCAGCGAAACGCAAAAAGGCAACGAAAGCCTAGAAACCTAGCAAGGAAAGCTAACTATCTACAAGAGGCAAACCGATGGAAATTAATTACAAGCGCCGCCAGAGAATAGCGCTCATTATTTCATTCATCATTCTTTGGTACGTGTTCTTTGTTGTCCCTAAAGATTTACGTGATGACAGTGACGGTATCACCGCTACCTGCACCGTAACTAAGGCATATACGAAAGAGCGCGGCGGCACAGTAAGCGGTATGAACGATATTAGACCCAAAGGTATTTTTGAGACAGAAGAATGCGGCACTCTCACGATGATTGTTCCTCCGGAAGGTCGCAAGATTCCCGAGTACGTTGAGACCGCCGAGCCTGGCAAAAAATACCTATTCCATGTCGCAAACTCATCTCCTGAAAAGGAACGAGATTTTGAGACGACCCGCTTTGAAGACATCACAGAATAACAACCCGCAGCCCAGAAAGAAGGTGAAGAGCAGTGAAAAAGAACTCCCCGAGGAAAAAGAACGTTTCAAAGAAAAGGAACACTTCGAAGAAAAAGAGTTACCCAGAGGTAAATTACATTACCGAAACTGGGGCCATAAAGAAGACCCGCAAAAAGAGATACACCAAGAAAAAGAAGAATAAAGTCGATTTCAAAGAGTATCTTCGCAAAAAGGCAAAAGCTGCGTGGGATGCACGCGACGTCATCATATTCGTGGCAGTCATGCTAGGGTTCCTTGCGTCCTTACATTTTATGACCAGCTACAACCCGAGCAATGAATCCGCTATCTGCACTGTCACCTCCGTCGAAATCGTTGAACATGAGGACCCCTACTGGACCTCCGGCGAATTCGAAACGGAAGAGTGCGGAATCATCAAATCAAGCAAATCCCCTGACGGTATCCCCATCCGCAAATACCTCCAGAACTTTGAGACGGGCAAGAAATATAGGGCGTACAAGTCCTTCGATACCCGTAACGATGAATTCGACTTCAGCGTCCTCCGCTTTGAAGAGATCAAAGAGTAACCCCACCCCCGCAGAAAGGATCCCACCGTGAGCTTTATCGGCGAATTTATTATCGACTTTATTGGAGAGGCCATCGCGTCCTCACCCACACTGCAGCGAGTACTCCTGTGGATTCTGTTCTCTGCGTCCCTGCTCCTCCTGCTTGTCCCCGTCATGACGGGCGAGTACGCGTGGAGCATCCTATCCATCTCCGCGATGCTGTTTTCCGTCGTGATGATTGACGGCACGCGTGAGCACGGTGTGCAGGATGCAAAGAACGGCGGCGCGTACCATTACTTTCTGCTGACGGTGGGCACGTTCTGCGTTGCCGCAATTGTTCTGCTCGCTGCTCTCTCCCTGGTGGGTGTCCCGCCGGTTGCCTCCACCCCGCAGGTGGACGGCATCAATTTCGCACCCTGGTATGTGGCGGCGTCCGCGCTAGTTCTGCTGCTGTTCTTCTACAATGCCGCGCAGCCGAACGAGGAGATCCCTAACCTGCACCGTATGGAGCGCATCAACCGGTATGTGCGCGCGGTGGTGCTGGGTGTGAGCGCCCTGATGGTGCTCTTCTGCCTGGTTATTCCGGTGGTTTCGTTCGCTACTGCCGGTTATGAGCCTGTGGGTGTTTCGGTGGTGCTGTGCCTGGTGCCGGTCTTCCTGATTTTTGTGCGCCGCACCCTGTTCAAGCTGTGGGCGTCGACCTTTGAGGAGGGCACTGCCGGGTATGGCGTGTTGCGTGGCTTCTGCGTAGCCCTGGTGGGTTTGGGTGGATGTTTGGCGGCGGTCCGTCTTGCCGTTGATGTTGTGCAGTCCGGTAGCGGGTTGTCGCTGGTGTATGTGGTGCCGGTGATCGCCTCGTACCTGCTGGTGAAGAGGTACGTGACCGTGGGTGTTGCTATCCCCGAGAAGGAAGATGAGGAGGACCCGGAGGCTGAACCTGCAGCCAGCTAAACCGTGGAGCCCCGCGGGTTGAGGAGCCTTGTGCGCCAAAGCGCACGGTCTAGGACGATTCACGCACCGGGGTATCCTTGGGGAAGGTACGCCACCTGCCGGTGGTGCGCTTCCGGATATTCACCAACCACACGAAACGAGAACCCGTCATGCGCATTTTCCTGATTATTATCTGGGGCATCCTGGCCTTCATCTCGGTAACCGGGACGCTCTACATCATTACCAACTATGAGATTCAGCGCTGGAAGGATATGGAGCGCCGCCGCCAAGGCGCGTATATCCGACGGGTTAATCAGGCAGAGGCTCTTCTAACAATATTTACCCCTGGGTTCCCGTGTCTTGGTTTCTTTCTCCATCTTGTTGAGGAGGGGTCTCCAGGTTTTTGGTATGAACTGGGTGGGATACTTATGTCAATTATGTTCATGCTGTACGCCTGGTATGTCCATGTTGCCTATGTGAAGATCTCCCCTGAAGGTATTGAGCAGCGTATGTGGTCGGCGCGTACAACCGTGTACCCGGTCAACGCTATTGACGGAATCGAATACTATAAGGCACTTGCTGTAGATAGTCAGGACCTCGTCTCTTTCTATAGCAAGTCTGGGAAGCTGATTGCTGCTTTCTCTCCGATTATCCACAAGAATTATCGTCTAATGGCGATTGTGCGGTTCAGGATTGAGAACGACCGCTGGCCTGACATGAATAATCCGAGTGATGTTGCTCGGGTGGATGCTCTAGATAGTGGCCCTGATACAGTCCCGTACTTCAGGGAAAAAGAGAAAGTCACCGGCCTCGCCGACGTTGACATGTAGCACTGCATAGAGAAAGCCCCTGGGCTGAGAGCTTATCTCTCAGCCCAGGGGTTTTCTGCATGCCAGCGGCTACTCACCTGAGCGCCGTCACCACCTGCCGGTGAATGGTCGCCCAGTCTTCACCCGAGCCTTGCACCGAGTTAACTTTTTAGCCACCTAACCCATAGACCATCAAAGTACTCGACAATTCAACTTGTCAGAGCTTTCAAGCACATAGAGTATCCTTGGGAAAGGTACGCCACCTGCAGGTGGTGCGCTTCCGGATATTCACCAACCACACACGAAATGAGGACTTTCATGTCTGAAAACACCCCGCAGCCGGCTGCACCGCAGCAGCCGCAGTTCACCCAGCAGGCACCCGCCGCACAGCCCGCATACGGCGCACCCGTCGAGGCACCGAAAAAGAAGTGGGCGGCAGTAACCGCACTAGTCCTGGGCATTATCTCCGCCCTGACCGGCATCTTTGTCATTGGTTCGTTCCTGACCATCCCGACCATTATTTTCGCTGTGATCGCTCTGGTCATGGTTAAGAACGGCACCGGCAAGGGTAAGGGCATGGCGATTACCGCTCTTGTGCTGGTTCTGGTGGCATATATTGCGACCTTTGCTTTCTTCCAGATTCGTGCGGCGAACCTTGAGAAGTCTAACCGAGAGGCCCGTGAGGTTATCCAGAAGTGCGAGAACCACGAGCCCGGCTACTACATCACTGAGAAGGACGGTAAGCGTTACTGCAACGCTGGCGGCTGGGTCTACGAAATGGACAAGTAAACCCATTTATATGGTCCGATAAAAGCCTCATTTCGAGACGGAGGGGCGTTCGCACACACGCGGCAGCCGCCGTGCCTGCGAGCGCCCCTCAACCATATCTTTAGTGAGCACTACGCATCTGAATCGTCCAGATAACTCCTGGAGCACCGAATAGAGAAAGCCCCCGTAGCCGAGAGTCATC
>BNJS01001074.1_pt1 | contig 13443 bp, 21 predicted proteins | sample 8540461 | NCBI WGS metagenome assembly BNJS01 (sample SAMD00202454, study PRJDB9452) | human saliva metagenome | isolation source: human saliva | place: Japan
GCCATTTGTTGGCCTTGATCGAACCAATCCTACCTGGCTACAAGAAAGAAGGAAAAATCTGTTTTTAACCATTGCAGTAGGTTGTACAGGTGGACAACACCGGAGTGTTGCCTTTGCCAAACGATTAGCCACTGATTTGTCTAAGAATTGGCCTGTAAATGAAAGCCATCGTGATAAAGACCGAAGAAAGGAAACGGTAAACCGTTCATGAGAAAACCAAAAATTACAGTGATTGGTGGAGGAACTGGAATCCCTGTTATTTTAAAGTTTGCGGGAAAGAGATGTTGATATTGCAGCCATTGTAACTGTTGCTGATGACGGAGGTTCTTCAGGTGAACTGCGTAAAAATATGCAGCAGTTGACACCACCTGGAGATTTACGCAATGTGCTTGTTGCCATGTCAGATATGCCAAAGTTCTATGAAAAGGTTTTTCAATACCGCTTCTCGGAAGATGCAGGTGCCTTTGCTGGACATCCGCTAGGGAATATTCTCATAGCAGGGCTTTCTGAATTGCAGGGCTCAACCTATAACGCCATGCAATTGCTGAGTAAATTTTTCCATACGACTGGAAAGATTTATCCATCTAGTGATCATCCCTTGACCTTGCATGCAGTCTTTAAAGATGGTTCAGAAGTAGCTGGGGAAAGTCACATTGCAGACCATCCAGGCATGATTGACCATGTTTATGTCACCAATACCCTGAATGATGAAAAACCCCAAGCAAGTCGCCGAGTTGTTAATACCATTCTTGAGAGTGATATGATTGTCTTAGGGCCTGGTTCACTCTTTACCTCCATTTTGCCGAATATTGTCATTGAAGAGATTGGACAAGCCCTTCTTGAAACCAAAGCAGAGGTGGCTTATGTTTGCAATATCATGACCCAACGTGGTGAGACTGAGCATTTTACAGATAGTGATCATGTGGAAGTCTTGCATCGTCATCTTGGTCGCCCCTTTATTGATACCGTACTTGTTAATATTGAAAAGGTTCCAAGAGACTATATGGACACCAACCGTTTCGATGAGTATCTAGTTCAGGTTGAGCATGATTTTGATGGTTTGCATCAACAAGTTCCCCGTGTCATTTCATCCAACTTCCTACGCTTGGAAAATGGTGGTGCCTTCCATGATGGGGATTTAATCGTGGATGAATTAATGCGCATCATACAGGTGAGAAAATGAGTTTCACAGTAGCAGTAAAAGAAGAAATCCTAGGTCAACACCACCTGAGTCGCTATGAGTTATCAGCCATTATCAAGATGTCTGGAAGCGTAGGTTTGTCTAGTTCTGGCTTGACCTTATCCGTTGTTACAGAGAGTGCCAAGCTTGCCCGCCATCTCTATGAATCGTTCTTACACTTTTATGGTATTAAGTCGGAGATTCGTCATCATCAGAGAAGCAATCTTCGTAAAAATCGTGTTTATACTGTGTTTACAGATGAACAAGTCCAAGAACTTTTAGCGGATTTACGTTTGGCTGATTCTTTCTTTGGTCTGGAGACGGGAATTGATCCAGATATTTTAGGAGATGAAGAAGCAGGTCGTGCCTATCTCTGTGGTGCATTTTTAGCAAATGGGAGTATTCGGGATCCCGAGTCAGGCAAGTATCAGCTGGAAATTAGTTCAGTTTATCTAGATCATGCCCAAGGGATTGCTTCGCTCTTGCAGCAGTTCTTGTTAGATGCCAAGGTGATTGAACGAAAAAAAGGTGCAGTGACCTATCTCCAGCGAGCAGAAGATATTATGGATTTCCTGATTTTAGTAGGAGCTATGCAGGCACGTGATACTTTTGAAGGTGTCAAGATTCTCCGAGAAACTCGAAATGACCTCAATCGTGCCAATAATGCAGAGACGGCTAATATTGCTCGTACGGTTTCAGCGAGTATGAAAACCATTAACAATATTAGTAAAATCAAAGATAGAATTGGCTTGGATAATCTGCCAGCAGACTTGCAGGAAGTTGCCCGTCTGCGTATTCAGCATCCAGACTATTCTATCCAGAAGCTGGCAGATAGTCTGACAAATCCCTTAACCAAAAGTGGCGTTAATCATCGCCTGAGAAAGATCAACAAAATTGCAGATGAATTGTAAAAACCACGAATCGGATGATTCGTGGTTCTTTTCTTATAGACTTGTAGAGTGTTTTGGTTGTACTTTTTGTTCGGGGTCGATATAGTTGATAGCATTATTAACAGCAGTTGGTGCTTCACCTAGACCTGTCGCAATCAAGTCAATCTTACCTTCGTAGTAGCAGCAGTCACCGATAGCATAAATTCCAGCTTGGCTTGACTCCTGCTTGCTATTGACGATAATCTTGTGGCGGTTAAGGTCTAATCCCCACTTTTTAAGATTACCGACAGAAGATTTAAAGCCATAGTTGACAAAGAGATGATCTAGTTCAAGGTTTTCGGTCTCATCGGATTTAACTTTTGATATTTCAAGCTTGTCTAAAGTTTCCATCTCCAAGAAGCTGACTTGGCACAAATGGTGTTTTGATAGTCACAGAAGACTCTTGCAAGGCTTGTACGCTATGCTCAAGAGCACGGAAGTTATCGCGACGATGCACAAGTGTAGTTGGAGCAATCTTTTCAAAAGCTAGTGCCCAGTCAACGGCTGAGTCACCACCACCCAGAATGGTTACCTTCTGACCAGCGTATTGTTGCATATTAGAAACATGGTAGTGGATATTGTCGTAGCCTTCAACACCTTCTAATTCGAGTGGACGTGGTTTAAAGGCACCACCACCCATAGCAATAATAACGGTTTTAGAAGTATGGTTTCCCTTATTAGTTGTAATCTTAAAAACATCATCCTCTTTTTCAATCTCAAGAACAGTTTCATTGAGGTGTACAGGCGTCTCAAACCCTTCAAGTTGTTCCAAAAGGCGGTTAGTCAATTCTTCCCCTGTGAGGTTTGGAAAACCAGGAACATCGAGAATTTGTTTTTCAGGATATAGGATAGCAGGTTGACCACCTAGTTGAGGAAGAGAATCGATGATTTGTACTTTGGCTTGACGAAGGTGAGCATAAAAGGCTGCGAAGAGACCGATAGGACCACCTCCTACAATAGTGATATCATATAGTTCAGACATGGTTTCTCCTTAATTCATTTCTATCATTTTATTCTATCATATTTTCTACCAAATTGTGATAAAATGCTTAAAGTCCCTGATATAGCTATTTCTTGGACAATATAGATTGTAATTTGTGGACTTTTTTAGGAACTTTTTAAATTTTCGAGGACTTTTTCAAAAATAGAAACAGTCCTTTTTTTGCTATCTTTTGATAAGTGACTGTATGTGTCCATGATCATCGAAATTTTAGAATGGCCTAGTCTTGTTTGAATTTCTTTATATCCTACACCAGCATTCAGCAAATACTAGCATGTGTGTGGCGAAAAGCATGAAAACTAACACTAGGACAACCAGCACCTTGTAAATGCTTTTCAAGTCTAAAACGGAGTCCACCAGCTTCTCTGTATTCATCAAAGGTATTAGGAAACACTTTTTCAAAAGTCATGCCTATTTCTCTCCCTAATTGCGATTGTCGGGTTTTATAAAGGCGAAGCATTAGTACTGTTTTATTATCTAGATCAATTACTCTCAGACTTGATTTTGTCTTAGGGCTTGTAATTTCTTTTGTCATGGTTAGAGTTTTAGTAACTTCTAATGTTCCATCTTGTAAGTCGATATCAGACCATTCCAGGGCTAGACATTCACGGATACGCAAACCAGTTGCTAAAAGAGTCTTATAAAGTACGGTATCATAGAAATTTTTGTAAGTGTTAGGCAGCTGATCCAGGTACATTAAGAATTTCTTTAAATTCTCATCATCAAGATATTTAAATTTCTTTTCTTCTTTTGGTTTGCATCGTGGCACAATGACATCACTAGCTGGATTTGTAGAAATGACTTGTAATGAGACGGCATAAGACATGATACGCTTGTTTAAAGCGTGTAGGTGGTTGTATTGTTGATACCCTTTTCCAAGTTGGTTGTATTCTTTAGCCCATTGGTTTACCTGGTGCTGAACGATGGCAGGGGTTATTCTATCAAGTTTGTACTCTCCGAAAGCTGGTAGTAAGTACTTTCTGATGTTGGTTTTAGTTCCTACTAGGGTGCTATGTTTGACTGTATGGCAGTAATTTTCTAGCCAAAGATCTGTTAATTCTTGATATGTGGTGACTTTAACTACTTTTGCGACAGTTGAACCACTTTTCTCAAACTCTACTTTGGTTTGAATGGCCTTGCTTTTGAGTTCTTTCTTGGTTCTTGCTGATATAGTTGTTTTGACTTTCTTACCTGTTATGTTATCGATACCAAGATAAACGCTGGAACGGTAAACTACTGTTCCATCTTTCTTTTTGTATTCTGTAATCTTCATGGTTTAACTCCTTTTCATCAGCAGGCAAGCAATTAGAAAAGGTTTTGAGTTTAGTCCATGCGAGGAGCTACGAGAATGCCCCTATTTTCGATTACAAGTAGTCAGACGGTAAAATGTATCAAAATAGCAGAAAAAGCGTGTATGGTGTTTTTTATGGAATTTACCAAGAGTTTTATTTTTTGTCAGTTAAAGAAAGTTTTTTAACAGTCTCCAATATAGCTTGCTTTTGTTCAGGTGAGAGTGCTGCAAAGTGAATCAAGAGTTCAGAGTAGGTAAACGGAAGATTACCAATAGCTTGATAAAAATGTTCGATAGCTTCTATACCAGAACTATTTATTGCAAAATAGTATTTCTTTGTACGTTCTATATCTGATAGGGTAGAGAAAAGAGAAGATGTATGTTCTGCGAATATATCTTGTTCAATTCTCTTTAATTTTGCTTCAGAAATCATATTTAAAAGCTATTTGTTTGCCTGTTGTCTTAGAAAAATTTTTTTCTTCTACTTCAGTCAAATCTGATAAATTTATTCTTTCAGCTTCAAGAATATTACTATATTTATTTAGCAGTTCAATTGTTTCATCTTTTTGTTGTTTCAAATGTTGGTGTATCATAACTCAATAATTCAGGAATAGTTACTCCAAGCTCCTCAGCCAACTTTACAGTATACTCATGTTTTTATGGAAAGTTTTTGGCTCTTTTTTCCCAACGGGAGATAGTCATTTCCGACACACCGAGTATATCAGATAACTGTTTCTGAGTTTTATTTGCTCTAGTTCTCAGTTCTTTTAATCTATTCATTGTAATACCTCGGAACTAATTATATCATAAAAAATAATATTATTAACAAAAATGTTAGAAAGCTCTTGACAACTAACATTTTATATAGTAAACTACAAGAGGACTAACAAAAATGTTAGTTGAGAAAGGAGGAACTTCATTGCTTATTACCTCAACACAAGCAAAAGCGATTCGCCGAAAGCAAGCAGACAAGAAATTGACTGCAAAGCAAGCAGGCGAAGAAATCGGAGTTACACAAGTCACCTACAGAAAAATCCGAGACGGTGGCGAAGTAAAGCCGAGCATTTACCAAAAGGCCATGCAGTGGCTTGCTGAAGATTATTAGAAAGGAGCGAACTAATGGAACTGGTTTATATAGACGGCAAGAAAGAGCCGCATACACTTAGCAGTATCGTTGCAGAATGCGCTGAAATTAAGCACAGACACTTGAAGATTTTGCTGAATAAGCACCGAGAGGACTTTGAAATCTTCGGAAAGGTGCAATTTAAATTTCACCTTCAGAGAGTGGGCAAAATGCACGGGATTATATTTTGAACGAGCAACAGGCAACCTTGCTGATCACTTACTTACGAAATACAGAACCTGTCAAGGAGTTCAAGAAGAATCTTGTCAAAGCCTTCTTTGAAATGCGTGATGAGCTTTCTAAACGCTATCTTCAACGGGAACTGGAAAAGCCAAAGCGCAAGACATTAACCGAAGCTATCAAATCATGGGAGAAAGCACCCAAGCATGCCTATAGCACTCTTACAAACCTACTGCTAAAGGGAGCGACGGGGAAGAATAAGGTGCAACTCATGAAGGAGCGAGAAAGTAAGAACGGCATTGATGGCTTGACAAGTGCAGAACTGACAAACTACCAACGTTTGGAAGATATGACAATAGCTATGATCAACTTGAATATGGGTTATCAGGAAATCAAGGAATTAATTTTTAAAGCATAGGAGTATAGAAAATGGAAAATGATTTTAAGACAGTTACAAATGCCAAGGGCTTAGAAATTCCCAAGTATTTCAAGGATTTTAAAAAGCTAGTTGAGAAAGACAGACAACTAGCCGAATATCTTTGTATGAACTATGAGGACTTAGCAAGTGAAGACCTGGGCGCATTTCTTGAGACAGTAGAGCAGGGACTCAGCTGGATTCTGGATCTTATCGAAAGTAAAGACTTGCTTTATAAACCCAAGTCAGGGACAAAAGCATGAAACAAGATAACAAAAAAAGTCACTTGCTGAAAGTTTGGCGACCGAAGCAAGCGACAAGATTAAGGGTATAGATATTTTTTCTATACCTTGATTATAGCATAGAAAGACAAGGTACACAATGGGAAAACAACATCAAGCAGTAAAATTCAAGGATATTGCTGAAAAATTGCCTGAACTAGAGGGCAAAAACATAGAAGAAATCGCAGGAGTGTTAGGCTATCGCAACTTAGACAGCTGCAAGGTTAATCTCTACAATCTCAGACAAAACAAGCGACTAGGTTTCAAAGTAGAAAAAGGAGTTTACACTAAGTTTGAACTCTTAGACGATACTGTAAAAGAAGAACTAGAAGACAAGGAACTTGGGGAACGTGGGCGCTATTTGAAGAGTGTAGACCGATACAAGGCTATGTTAAATGCCTTTTCTATCGCCTTTGATAGCACGGTTAAGGTAGAAACCAGACAAAAAGCAGAACACGACGGCTTGAAAGCCTTGGACAGAATCCCAGATAAGCACTACGCCCTACTTTATGACATGATGGAGGGTTAGTGATGGAAGCAAAAACACACTTCGCTAGATTCATGCGTAGAGCTATGGAGTTAGCAAGACAACTACACGGGAAAGAAATCAACCGCACAGAATTTGACAGAGCCTGGAAAAGATTAGGCGATCAAATCGAAAACGAAACGAAGAAAAACTAAGAAAACCGAAGAGCAGGCAAGCAATTAGAAAAGGTTTTGAAAAGTGAGTGCTGACAGGGCGAGTCTAGGCACTTGTTTAGAAAAAATGTGGGTGATTACCCACGAAACACCACTACAAGCGTACGGCAACATGGGGCAATAGCCCAGCGTTTGGAGTGGTGGGAAAACTGTATAGGAAACAACAAACAAAAGGCCATCAAGGTAATTACAAAACAAATAAATAGAGGTAAAAACATGTTAGCAGATAAATTAGAAGCTGTTTCAACAGATCTAGAAGAAATACAGGGAAATCTCACAGGGGTCAGAAACATCTTAGTTAAAAGAGCAATCAGTAGGGTATTAAATGACTTGGACGATATCTATAATGAACTAACTAGCACAGAATACCATGAGCAACAAAAAACGCTTAAGGAACAGACTGAAGAGATGAAACTAAATGTAATTGCTGAGGTAATAGGCGGGCTGGAAGGTAGAGAAGAATCCTATTATAGAAATTTTTGGGGTGATACTAAGTTTTTAAAATCACTTTCTCACTTTGACGGATTCCTTTTCTTACACACATACCTAGCTGAAATAACTAAAGAGAATGACTACCCTATGACTCCAGATCAAGTGTTAAATTATGTTTGGGAGGTCATAGCGGTTGATATCGCAAAGAAAAAACGAGGGAAAAAGAACGTTTTGGATTCATGGACAGACTCATCCCTATATACCCGTGGCATGATGATCGATTAGGAGAAATAGCATGAATGAACTAGATTTGACCAACACACAGGCGGTTATCTTCATGATGGTATTGATTGGCTTGTTACTTTATCTAAACCACCGAGACCGTAAAAAAAGCGCCGAAATCGAGCGAGAAAGTGCACAGACGATAGAAATGACTAGCGAGGATTTAAGCCCTGATTATGGGCGATATATCCAACTTGCAGGGGTTAAGCCATGGGGGTACTAAGATGTTTGAAAAAATGGTTGAAGAACTTAAAATCAAAATATTAGAAGCCTTAGAACGTTACCTAAAAAGCCATGAGAAAATACCGCCTAGAATGCTTAAGTTGATGAATAGAAGTGAAGTCAAGCAAGAGTTGAAAATCAGCGACAATACGCTAAGTAAGTGGGAAAGATTGGGCTTACGGCGCTATCAACCGCCCGACGAAGATTCAAGAATTGTATTTTATTTAGTGGATGACATTCATAAATTTATGGGGGTGGAAGAATGCGAGTGATCGAGTTGATTTTATCAGCTGACAAATTAGCATTATTTGCCTTTCTCAAGTCTACCCCTACACAAGTATGGAAGAATGGCAACTACTATAAGTTTGTGTACTACGAGCCGATAGGTGAGGGGCTAACGGATTTTCACTACAAAGGCTTATATGTAACTATCAGAGATGATAAAATCCATAAGGAAGGCTGGGAACTAACTAGATCATTGGAAATTGCTTTGGCTAGTCCTGACTTGCTGACGATCCTGAAAGATTTAGAAGTAAACAAATTGACAGAGCAACGGCAGGGGCTGGGAGTAGAGTTGAAAGGTTGGGTTCTTGACCTGATTTGTAACGGGATTTATACCAGATATGAGACTTCGGTCTTTGTTCGTTTACTATTTGTGAATGGCTACAGTTTTAGTCAGCTGGTGGACTTGTTTTCTGCAATCGTCAAACGGAAAGAACTAGCCAGCTATTTCCTAGAAGTAGCAACTAAATTCTATAAGGAGGTAGCTTTGAATAGTGAAGAAATTGTAAATAAAATCATTGAAGAGAATCAGCCAAGAGCATCGCCTACCGTGGTGGACTTGACCCAAGCAAGGGAGACCAATGAGGAAAACAATAGCCTGAATCTAACGCCAAAAACCAAGGGGAAAGGCTTCTCTATAACCTTGGACAATCTCAAGAAGATTTTAAGTGGAGATAGCAAGCTGAAAGGGGCTATACAGTACAACACCTTTACTTATGAAATTGATGTGACAAAACCAACAAAGTTGAACGGTAGAACCTTAAGCGGTACAATCGATGATCTGATTATCAGAGAGATTAGGGCTTATATTGCTACAAAGTATAAGATAGATTATAAGAAAGGGGATATCGCCGATATTTTAGAAGTGGTAGCTGGAGAACATAGCTACAATCCTTTAAAAGACTATCTAGAAGCATGCGAAAGCGAGTATAAAGAATTAGTGAATCAGCGTGATCCTTTTGCTATTTTAAGGAATTATCTCAATATCAAAGATGATGAATATAACCGTATTATCATGGACTTGTTTTTTCGTGGAGCAGTTGCAAAGGTATTTGATCCCACTATTAAGTTTGATTTTGTGCTGGACTTGACCGGAAGGCAGGGAGTGGGAAAGACTCAATTTTTTGAGGGGCTTTTCACTCACAAGTATTTTACAACCGTTGAAACTTTCACAGACAAAGATGATAAGGCTAGGATGGTGAGAAACTGGTGTGTGTTTGATGATGAAATGGTGGCCAGTAAAAAAGCTAGCTTTTCAGAGTTGAAGAAGTTCATCACAGAAACTAAGCTAGAGTATAGACCGCCCTACGCTTCTAGTGATAGACGATTACCTAAGAGTTTCATCATTGTCAGGGCAACTAATGACCATGATTATTTAAACGATCTGACAGGGGAAAGGCGCTTTCTGGTTGCTGAAGTACATAAGGATACCACTTATAAGGGCAGGAAGTGGACGGAAAAAGACCGCAGAGCCTTTTGGGGCGCTATGGTAGTAGCTTGGAAGTCTAACCAGTCTTTGACGCTGACAGACGAGCAGGAGAACCTGGTAAATGAGGTAAGAAGTAGGTACAAATTTGCTGATGAAACTCTTGAGGATTTGGAGCGTTATTTGGCTTTACCTTTTCCTAAAAATATGTACCATTACCCAGTTACAGACAGAACCAGGTATTACTATATCTATGACATGATGAACGAGGGTTATTTTAGAAATAGTAAAGGCGGAACTGTTGAACTTGACACAGACACCTATGGCGAACTAGTAGAACGTGACAAGATGACTATAAACCTATTCTTCCAAGAAGTCTATCTAACTGACAAAGCACCACCAAAGGATAAAGCAAAGGTTAAAAAGTACATGCAAAATAAAGAGGGATGGGAACACAAACGATCTTTAAAATTTGGAAAAAGCGTTAAACCTGGTTACTCAAAACCTAAAAGGTAGTTAGGGTAGTCACTAACATAAAAAATGACTACCTTTAAGAGAGTGGCTAGAACCTTTAAACAAAAGGATTTAAAAACAAGGGTAGTTTTTAAGATTTTACTGACTACCCCCTAAACCCTTGATACAATTGACTTTTATATTAAAAAGTAGTTATTTTAGATTATTTATAAGTATATAGAGTAAATAGAGTTAAGGTGTTTATTATTATTTTTTTGTGAGCAAGGTGACTACCTGACTACGCTTTTTGTAACCCCTTGGGGCTGTAAGGCGGAGGTGGTAGTCACTAGATATCCCAAAATGACTACCTTTTTAGAGAAAGGAGGATATATGAACGAATTACATAAAGGTTGGATTTACTTCCTAAATCGTGGTATAATTAAAAGTGTAAAGTTGCCAGAATATGGTGACATTCGGTTGATAATTGCAGATGGTGTTGTGACCATGGTAGAACCAAAACACAACAAAAATTTTAAATACTGACTTGAAAACAAGAGGTAGGACATAAGACGTAAATTACGTTTTTTGTTCTGCCTTTTTTGCTTGAAAATGAAAGGAAATAAAAAGATGACAATGAGACTTAAAGGACAAACAAGAAACGAATATATGCAAGCTAGAGAGGCATTTATGAATGCAGTGAAAACTAATGCTCCACAAGATCAGCAAACAAAACTTTACGGTGATATGTTAGACAGTCTGCAGGAACATATGATCGAAGAAGCTAAAACCGCATCATATTTAGAAGATGGCTTTACATCACAGCCTAATACTTTAAAGGGCAATGAAATGGTATTCTTTAATGAGTTTGATAAGAATATCCCTAAAGGGGTGGAAAAACTTCTCCCAGAGGAGACGATTGACAGAATTTTTGAAGATATAAAATCAGAACATCCCTTGCTTGAAAAAATTGGACTAAAAAACCTAGGAATCCGACTGAACTTTTTGACATCAGAGCGTAGCGGTGGAGCAGTTTGGGGCAAGGTTTTTGGAGAAATCAAAGGGCAATTAAAAGCCAGCTTTGGAAGCAGACAAGAAACTCAGCATAAATTAACGGCTTTTATCGTGATCCCGAAAGATTTCAAAGAACTCGGGCCAGTTTGGATTGAAAACTTTGTCAGAACACAATTGACAGAATCCTTTGCGGTAGCATTGGAAGAAGGTTTTTTAAATGGTGATGGTGATAATAAACCTCTAGGACTAACAAGAAAATTGACGGGAGTAGCTCAAGGTTCAAATATTACTTACCCTAAAAAAGAAAAACAGGCTTTAAAATTAACTTTTGAAAATCCTAAAGAAACTGTAAACCAGGTATCAGAGATCTTCAAATTTCACTCTGTAAAGGCTGATGGAGTTAGTTTTGTCGATACGACCAATAAGATTGTCCTTGTTGTGAATTCAGAAGAAATTTGGGAGATCGAGAAGAAAATAATTAATTTCACAGACAGCGCAGCATATAACAAGGCGGTACCTCTAAATTTACAAATCATTCCTTCAATCTCTCAAGAAAAAGGGAAGGCGACTTCTTTCATTCAAGGGCGCTATGATGCAGTTGTAGGTGGAGGCATTAACTTACAACGCTATCAGGATACACTAGCACTTGAAGATATGGATCTCTATGTAGCTAAACAATTTGCTTATGGTAAGGCTCATGATGAAAAGACTGCTGCAGTTTGGGAGCTTGATTTCTCAAAAAATCAAGAGCCAGGTATTGGAGGTTAATCGATGAATAGCACTGATGTAATCAATCTCTTTCTTTTGTATCAGGACTATAATCTAGTTTATGTTAATCCATTTCATGAACTCATGAAGAATCTTTTTCATAAAATGAATGAACAAGAAGCTACAGAATTCTTTAGTAAGCAAGAGGGAGTTAAAAAAGAAATACTAAACGAAATTGAAGAGTATAAACAAGACTACACTTCGATTTTAAGTGATATGTTTTTGACAACACGTCAAAAAGAAAATCAGTTAGAAAACGAATTTAAGCAGCGAGAAAAAGCCATCAGGGAAAAGTCATTAGTATATTTTAAAGACTGGAAAGAGTTTTCTCAGAACAAAATTTCACCTTTAGTTACTGATATGGCATCAACACTACAAGAAGAAAATAGTCTTTATCGTTCTGATATCTTTGAGTTTTTAGATAAGCTAAAGAGCTTTTATACTATCGAATCTCACGAAGTAGCTACTGACGGCTTTTTGAGAAGTAAACTCTTAGAGGAATATCAATTCAAGAATGTTGATAAGAAGTTTAAAGACAAGTACTATTACATTAACAAAGGGCAACAACGATACTATGAGCAGGCCATTCTTAAAGAATTGGAGCACTATAATCTTTCTCCAGATATGGTATTATGGAGTGACTTGCTTCTAGAGGAGCTAGTACAAGATGGTAAAATCAAGGGACATAGTGTTGAAGAATTTACAGAGTATATCTCTGGAGTGGTAGATGATTTTATAGATCGGAAAGAGCAAGAACTTATTAAACAAAGGGAAGTCTTTAATGATCTACCAGAGAAAAAGAAAAATATTATTTCTAAATTCTTTGGGCAATAAACAAAAAGAAGATAGGTTCGCGCCTATCTTTTTCCTTGTTCTTTTATGAATTCCTTGTTTTAAGGTAACAGTGAATTCATATAACAGTATCTTATAAAACGCTTGATAGAGTAAGGGAATAGCTTGGCGAGTGAATTCAATAGAATGTGTAAAACAATGAATTCATAAGAGATTACAGAGACACAAGAAAGCTGTTTTTAAGTTCCATTTTGTCAAAAATAACGGGGTTTAGAAATTAGAAAGAAATTGTAAAACACCCCCGGTATGAAAAAAATCATGAAAAATTTTTCAGAAATGGGAACCGATGGGAGGGGGCAACTGTCCAGATACTTAACGTTTTTTTAAAGGGGTGGGGGTAAGAGGGAAAAACTTGCTTAAAAATTAGAAAATGAGCGAGTTTTTTTATGTTATACTTGTACCATGTACAGAGAAACAAAAAAAGCACGTCTGATCGTGCTAGTTTCTTGCCTGCTGAACTCATCGATTTAGTAGCCCTTTTTTTAGGGGCTTTTTTTGTGAACTTTTTAGGAACTTTAAATGATTTGTAAGGTTCTCTAATGAATTGCGTTTTTTTAAAATTCGGCAACACTAGTTTTTTAGAGAGCTAAAGTGATAAAAGCAATATTCGTGAAATA
>BNJS01002316.1_pt1 | contig 13406 bp, 18 predicted proteins | sample 8540461 | NCBI WGS metagenome assembly BNJS01 (sample SAMD00202454, study PRJDB9452) | human saliva metagenome | isolation source: human saliva | place: Japan
TTTGTTGGCAAAAGTAGATACCGTACTCCTCGCCCTAAACGTTCCTTGACTAAATCAACCTCCTCACGTGTAATCCGCTGCAAAAGGGCGTCCCACCGATAAGGACATAGTTGTCATAAAGAGTCTGAATCTCGTGATCTTGGGGTCTAACTCCACGACGAATGTTTGTAAAGAATTCTGCTACACTCTCAAAGGTGATCTCTTCTGGCGAACCAAATGTCATCATTAAAATTGCTTTTTTCATTGATATGTCCTTGTGATGTTTTTCAATTACCATTGTACCATGAAATATATAATAAATAAACGCTTTCATTCATTTTATTTTTATTTACTTCTCTTTGTCTTTCTCTCCATTCTATGATACAATGAAAAAAATGATAATAAAGGAGTTTTTATGACTTATCCGAACCTTTTAGATCGTTTCTTGACCTACGTTAAGGTCAATACCCGTTCTGATGAACACTCTACTACTACTCCAAGTACGAAAAGCCAGGTAGATTTTGCGACCAACGTTCTTATTCCCGAAATGAAACGTGTCGGTCTAGAAAACGTCTACTACCTTCCAAATGGTTTTGCTATTGGTACCTTACCAGCAAACGATCCAAGCTTGACACGCAAGATTGGCTTCATCTCCCACATGGACACAGCTGATTTAATGCTGAGGGAGTTAATCCGCAAGTCATCGAAAATTACGACGGTGGAGTTATCGACTTGGGTGATTCTGGATTTAAACTAGATCCTTCTGACTTCAAGAGTCTTGAAAAATATCATGGTCAAACGCTTATCACAACTGACGGCACGACCTTGCTGGGCGCCGATGACAAATCAGGTATTGCTGAGATTATGACCGCTATCGAGTACTTGACTGCTCATCCTGAAATCAAACACTGTGAAATTCGTGTTGGTTTTGGACCTGACGAAGAAATTGGTGTCGGTGCTAACAAGTTTGATGCAGATGACTTTGATGTTGACTTTGCCTACACAGTTGATGGCGGTCCGCTAGGAGAACTGCAGTACGAGACTTTCTCAGCAGCTGCTGCTGAACTTCATTTCCAAGGACGCAATGTTCACCCTGGAACTGCCAAAGGACAGATGGTCAATGCCCTTCAGCTTGCCATTGATTTTCATAATCAACTTCCTGAGAATGACCGACCAGAGCTGACAGATGGTTACCAAGGTTTCTATCACCTCATGGATGTGTCAGGTAGTGTAGAGGAGGCGCGTGCAAGCTACATCATTCGAGACTTTGAAAAAGATGCCTTTGAAGCTCGTAAGGAAGCCATGCAGGACATTGCTGACAAGATGAATCAAGAACTTGGGAATGACCGCATTACACTCACTCTCACTGACCAGTATTACAATATGAAAGAAGTCATCGAGAAAGATATGACTCCTGTTACCATTGCCAAAGCCGTAATGGAAGATCTGGGAATCACGCCAATCATTGAACCGATTCGTGGTGGAACAGATGGTTCTAAGATTTCCTTTATGAGTATTCCAACTCCAAATATCTTTGCTGGTGGTGAAAACATGCACGGCCGTTTTGAATACGTCAGCCTTCAAACTATGGAGCGTGCAGTTGATACCATCATTGGCATTGTATCTTATAAAGACTAAAAAGACGGCTCTATAATATTTGTGATGGGTAAATCCCCTATGGGTATTATGGAGCTTATTTTGTTGTAGAAAAAAAGTCCCATAAGATCTATAATGAAAAAGCAAGCAAAGCATCATTAGAAAGATTCATATGGAACAATTACATTTTATCACAAAAACTACTCGATATTAAAGACCCCAATATCCAAATTATGGATGTTATTAATTGGGATACCCACAAAGAAATCATCGCTAAACTAGACTATGAGGCCCCATCTTGTCCTGATTGTGGAAGTCTAATGAAGAAATATGACTTTCAAAAACCGTCTAAGATTCCTTACCTTGAAACGACTGGTATCCCTACTAGAATTCTTCTAAGAAAATATCGTTTCAAGTGCTATAACTGTTCAAAAATGATGGTCGCTGAAACTTCCCTCGTCAAGAAAAATCACCAAATCCCTCGTATCATCAACCAAAAGATTGCCCAGAAGTTGATTGAAAAGACTTCTATGACCGATATTGCTCATCAGCTGTCTATTTCAACTTCAACTGTCATTCGCAAGCTTAATGACTTTCACTTTAAACTTGATTTTTCTCATCTTCCTGATATTATGTCTTGGGATGAGTACGCCTTCACCAAGGGAAAGATGAGCTTCATTGCGCAAGATTTTGACAAACTCAATATCATCGCTGTTCTTGAGGGGCGAACACAAGCTATCATCCGAAATCACTTTCTTCGCTACGATAGAGCAGTCCGATGTCAGGTGAAAATTATTACCATGGATATGTTTAATCCTTATTATGACTTGGCGAAACAGCTTTTTCCGTGTGCTAAAATCGTTCTTGATCGCTTTCACATTGTGCAACATCTAAGCCGTGCTATGAGTCATGTGCGTGTCCAAATAATGAATCAATTGGATCGAAAATCCCATGAATATAAGGCTATCAAGCGATACTGGAAACTCATCCAGCAGGATAGTCGTAAACTCAGTGATAAGCGATTTTATCGCCCTACTTTTCGTCTGTACTTGACCAATAAAGAGATTCTAGGCAAGCTGTTAAGCTATTCAGAAGACTTGAAACACCACTATGATCTCTATCAGCTCTTGCTTTTTCACTTTCAGAATAAGGAACCGGAGAAATTCTTTGGACTCATTGAGGACAATCTAAAGCAGGTTCATCCCCTTTTTCAGACTTTCTTTAAAACCTTTCTAAAGGACAAAGAGAAAATCGTCAACGCCCTTCAACTACCCTATTCTAACGCCAAATTGGAAGCGACTAATAATCTCATTAAACTTATCAAACGAAATGCATTTGGATTTCGGAACTTCAAAAAACGGATTTTTATCGCTCTGAACATTAAAAAAGAAAGGACGAAATGTGTCCTTTCTAGATCTTAGCTGACTTCAACCCACTACAGTTGACAAAAAGCCAAAAAGACGAGAGTAGCTCAGCTACTTCGCCTTTTTATTATGTGACTATTAGTCCGTCTCGCTCCGTTAGGTGCGAGACAAACAAATCACCCGCTATGCGGGTGCGCGTCGAAGGTTATGCCAAAAACTCCAAACGCGATACAATAAAGGTGTTCAAGCCAATTGTAAAGCGAAAGGAGAAAATATGGCACAAAAGGCTCATAGTTTATCGCACACAAAGTGGCACTGTAAGTATCACATTGTGTTCCCCCCAAAGTATAGACGAAAAGTCATTTTATAATCAATATCGAAGTAGTTTAGGCGAAATATTTCATCGTTTGTGTAGTTATAAAGGAGTTGAAATTATCGAGGGTCACTAATGCCAGACCATGTACATATGTTAGTCAGTATTCCACCAAGGATAAGTGTTTCGAATTTCATGGGTTATTTAAAAGTAAAAAGTGCACTCATGATGTTTGACAAACACACCAATCTCAAGTACAAGTTTGGGAATCGGCATTTCTGGGCGGAAGGTTATTATGTGAGTACGGTGGGACTCAATGAAGCTACAATTAAGAAATATATTCAAGAACAGGAAAAAAACATGATATAGCACTAGATAAATTGAGTGTAAAAGAATATGAGGATCCCTTTAGGGATAGTGGTAAGTAATACTAAAGCCTCTTTGAGAGGCAAGTGACGAGTCAAGAGCAATAAGGCTTGAACAACGTGAAAGCCAGCGTCTTTAGGCGCTGGCTGGTAATTTGGGCTTATAGCCCTGGGACAAACCACCCGTTTGACGGGTGGTCATGATTCATTTGGTTGAGCACTTGTCTCAGACTCACTTTGCGTTTGCTTTTCTGTTGGTTTAGAAGCAGCTGTTTCACTGTCTTTCTCAGACTTAGATTGGCTATCAGTTTCACTTGCTTTTGAACGGAGTTCCTGGTTCAAGCTAATGATTTCTTTAGCTAGAGTAAGGAGACCTTCTTTATCACTGCTTTTGGCTGCAAGTTGATCAAATAGGCCATCAACACGTTCAAAGTCAGCATCGGATCCTTTGTTATCCTCTAAGTACTTGTGAAGAGAGAGCAAGATATTATAGAGTTTTTGGTAGATGATCACTGTTTGTGGATCTTGTTCTGCTTCTTTTTTCTCTCGTTGGATAGTCGCCGCAATACGATTTAATAGATCCTCAAGTTGTGTTTTAGCTTCGTCAAGGTCTGCATTTTCCTTTTCTGCAGCTGCTTTGATATTGGCTGCTTCTTCAGCTAGGGATTGTTTGACACCGTCTTCTTTGACACGCGCCAGAAGTTGAACGACTTTGGATAGGAGAGCATCCACTTCTTCCTTCTTGACATGGCTAACCCGCTCTTCTGGCATAAAATCACCGTAGAGTTCTTTTAGGAATTCATAGATGGCGGTCTTAGCAGTTTGACTATCTACTTTTTCCGTATCTAGAATAGTTTTACCAGCTTTTGTAGATACGGGTTCTTCTTTGAGAGCTTCTTCTACTTCTAGCTTAGTTTGGTAAATAGTTGGGAATAACTTGTTCAAGTCGGTTGCTTTGAGGAAAGATTGTGACTGGTAAAGTTCCCAAGTCAACTTGGCAACACGGTTACGAAGTTCTTCTCTGAGTCGGCCATCAGATACATGTTCGTAGAAATACTTAATGTACTCTACTGTCGTAACCCCTGTACGATCGCGGAAATCTTGCAAGGCTTGCAGTTTCGCTTCAATCGCATCCAACTCTGTTTCATCTTGTGCTAGTTTCGCATCTTGCAAATGAAGCAAGAGATCCTTCTTAGGCAAACCATAAGTATCTGTATCCAGTGTATTGATCTTATCTACAAGGGCTTGGTATTTCTTGTCCAAAGGTGATGTTTCAACTGGAGACACACTGTGATCCACATGGATATATTGCTTATCAAAGAGATCCAAGGCTGCTAGATATCCAGCAGTTGAGTTTGTTGCAATTTTTTCATATTTTCGGTGAACTGACCCAAAGCAAGTTCAACCCGTCTTTGCATGATAGGTTGGTCTTTGTAGAGACTTCTGCTATCCGCTAACAGTTGATCAACTTTAGAAAGAACAGTTTGTTCATCAAATGCACCAGGCTGGTAGCTTGATTGTAAAGTAGGAATCTTGTTCTTTAAGGCTACTTCATAGCCCTTTGTCTGAACCTTAATGTAGTGATTGTGATCACTATGAGGAATCACAAAGCTACCATTCTCTACTTGCAAACTATAAGGAGATACATTGTCACGTAAAGCAGTTGTAAAAAGTTCATTTAAGAAATCAAGTTCAGGATCACCTGTCTGCAGTGGAATACGAACACGCTCCTTACGAACGGCATAAGGGTGGATATGAGTAGGATCATAGGCTTGATCCGGGTTTCCAAAGACAAAGAATCCATTTGAAATACGAATCGCTTCGAGCGGTACTCCGTAGGTCTGTGAGATATACTTGATTTTTTCTTCATCGCTCGCATCTCTCGAGAAACTTTCCATAGTCTTGGCAAGTGGTTGAACGTGCTGAGGCTGATAATTTTCTTTCAAGTGATCTTGGGCAGCTTTGATTTGGGCTGCAGTCAAGTCCTTCTTAAAGAAATAATGAGCGTGATCTCCATGAGAAACTACAAACCCTTGCTCATCCTCACTGATAACGCGTTCAGCTGCAAAACCATGATCATGTTCTTCGTCATGATCATGGTCATGGTTCTCTCCATCGTGGTCATGATCTTCATGGTTGGTCCCCTGACTTCCATGGTCACCGTCTTGGTCATGATGATGGTCTTGCTGATCAGGATGTTCTACTGGTTTGCTTGGTTTTTCCAAAGGTGCTGGTTGCCCACTGTCGCTAGCAAGAGGAATCATACGCGCAATCTTTTCTTCCAAAGCAGAAAGCTTTGTATATGGAATGAAATGATAGTGATTTCCATGAGGAATCGCTACGCCACTTGGTGTTCTGCTTGAAATCTTAGCAGGGTCAAAAATCAAGCCATCCGATTCTGCATAACGTTGATTACTTGGAAGAGCATAGAGTTGCTGCAATAGACTCTGAAGGCTCTCTTCTGGTTTGCTTGGTGTTTCGGTTTGTTGACTAGGATTAGTGGTTTGACTGGTTCCATTTTGACTTGGACGATAGTCAGTCACACTCGGTTGTTTTCTAGTTCCAGAGAGGTAGGCTTGAGCAGCAGCCAATTCACTAGCAGACAAGGAACTCTTTGGAATGTAGTGGTAATGTCCACCGTGAGGAACGATATAAGCATCACCAGTATCCTCTATAATATCAGATGGATTAAAGATGTATCCATCATCAGTAGTATAGCGTCCTTGTGATCTTGCAAGGGTCACTGCACTGTTAGAAGTTGGTGCATCGTGAGTATGACCTTGTTTTTGGCGCTCAATTTCGTCCTTCGTACGAACGTTATCTGCATGTGTCGCATCCTTAAGGTAAACATAATACTTACCATCCACCTTGATAATGTAGCCACCTTTGATTTCATTGACAATATCAGCGTCTTTGAGTTGATAGTTCGCATCTTTCATCAAAAGTTCTTCACTGAAAATCGCATCAAAAGGAACTTTTCCATTGTAATAATGGAAATGATCACCGTGTGAAGTCACATAACCTTGATCGGTAATTTTTACGACAATTTGTTCTGCCTGAATATCTTCTTTTTGCTAACTTGATCTGGTGTCTGAGTCTCTGATTTTTGAGAGTCTTGTTTCCCATCGACATAAGATACACGATTATTATCTTTGTTTTCTTCTACCTGATGTTGGTTCAATGCATAGATGCAAAGACTTATGGAAAGGACTAAAGCCGATCCCGCCGCAAGATACTTTTTATTAATTTTCATAATCTCCTCATTTTAATTCTTCTGCAAGAACATTCATATTTTCTTCTAAATTTTCTAAGTAAGTTTTGTCATTTTCGGGGTCTGCTTCCAAAGGATTGAGTGTCTTTAGATTAACTCCTGTTGATTTGACCAAGGTTTCAGCAACTTTCGAAGAGGCATTGCTCTCAGTAAAGATGGTTTTGACCTTATAGGTTTTAACGAATTCCTGGATTTCTGTCAACTGTCTCGGACTCGGCTCTTGTTCAGGGGAAATCCCTGCTATACCAAGTTGTTTCAATCCAAACCGTTTAGCAAGATAAGAAAAGGCTGTATGTTGTGTAACAAAAGTTTTTTGACTTGCTTTTTCAAAAATAGGTTGGTATTTCTTGCTTAATTCTTGAGCATTAGCGATAAAGTCTTTGGCATTCTTTTGATAAGTTTCCTTATTGGCACTATCAAGCTCCGAAAGTTTATCCGCAATAATCTGCGCTTCTTCGCCTGCTTTTTCAGGATCTAACCAAGTGTGAGGGTCGTAAAGTGTTTTTTCATCAATACCGTCACCAGCTTCCACATCTTCCAAACCTGGTACACGCTCCAAGGTCATCCCTTCAGACGCTTCTAAAACTTTACTTTGGATTTTTTAAATTTGGATCCAGACTTCCCGCCCAAGACTCCAGTGTATGCGAGTGGTAGACAAAGACATCCGCATCATAGATGGCAGCAATGTCATTCGCTGAAGGTTCATATGAGTGAATTCCACTACTTGACTGAATCATCCGTACATCATTCAAGTCACCTGATACCTCTTTGACCATGGCGTAGATAGGGTAAAAACTTGTGACAATCTTCATCCCTTTTGCTGCTTGTTTTTCTTTTTGACTACATGCTCCTAAGACAAGAGCCAACAAACTGGCCATCAATAATAGGATCGTTCTTTTTTTCATCATTACTCCTTAACTAGTATTTAACCATTTAATTAACTAGTAAATAGTTTATCTTTATTTACATTATATGTCAAGTTATTTTGCACATTTTCATGAAAAAAATGAGAACTAGAACTCACATTCTGCTCTCATTTTTCGATTTTATCTTTTCTAGCTCTCCTATCCTGTTTTTTAGGAGTTAGAAAATGTTGCTACAACTACTTACTCTCCCTTAACAAAGCCAATAGTTTTTCAGCTTCTGCCATAATGGTATTGTTGTCCTGGGCTCCAAATAGCAGGTTATTTTTTAATCCTGTTAGAGTTTCTTTGGCATTAGACTTGATAATTGGATCCTGGATTTTTCCAAGTAAATCTTCAGCTTCTCTCAGTTTTTTCTTCAACCTTTTTCGGTTTCAACCTGAGGTTCTTCTTGTTCCTCTGGCGATTCTTCCTCTGGCTCCTCTGTTGGTGTTGGAGACTCTGGTTTCTCATTCTGAGGTTTCTCTTCACGAGGTTTCTCTTCATGAGGTTTCTGTACGAGGTTTCTCCACTGATGGTTTTTCCGATTGATTGTTACCAGCTTGACCATTTTGGTTTCTTTGAACATGGTCACTCGCATTTCCCCATCCATTATCTGAATGCGGACGTTCGTTTGGATGTTCGACATAGTACTTGACAGTCGCAAAGAGATCCTCTAAAGTATAGCCCTTAGGAGCCTCATAAAGACCTTCGTCAAACCACTCAAATTTGATGTTATGGTAATGGTCATAATGAGGAATAATCAAGCTTCCGTTTTTGACTTCCACAGTATGTTGGAGATTGTAAGGCATACGATCAAGCGGTACCTTCTTAGCTGCTTTCACGCGGTTGTAGATAGCTTCTGCTCCCTTAGCCTCAGTATTTCCTGAATTCTGATGGTCTGTCGAAGGAGGCGTTAAACCTTTCTCTTTAGCATAAGCCTGGGCTGCCGCTCTTTCAGCTTCAGACAAACTATCTTTCTTAATCCAATGACTGTGGGTCATATGAGGAGTTACATAGGGCATCCCCCTCATCACTTGTGATATCACGAGGATTAAAGATATAACCGTCTTCTGTTGTATACTTACCTGCCAACTTGGCTACTTGAATCTCATCATCAGTATAAGCAATTTGCGCATTTGGTTTCCCTAGACGTTCTGGATGACGAATCGGTGCTAGGAAGGTAAGAATATCATCAACTAACTTGACTTTATCGCTTGAGACATCATTGAGACGTTCCAAGAGTTTATCCAAAGCCTCAAAATCAGTTTGTCGCCCTTTATTATCAAGTAAGTCTTGATGAACTCTTGCTAGTAAATCATAAGCCTTATTGTAAAATCCTCGATCACCAGATGGGAGGTTGGTTTTCTTAGCTCCGAGTTTATGAGACAAACTTTCTTGCTTGGCTAGTTTACTATCAATGGCTGCTGCTGTTTCTGCTGAAAGTTCCTTGGCTGGGATATAACGAGAAACTCCATTCTCCTCAAACACATAACCATCGCCTGCTTTTCGAATCGCCTGTTTAAGCAATTTTTCGTCAATTGGATTTCTTGGAGCTGGTTGAGGATTTGGTGCAGGCTGCGGGCTTGGACTAGGTTCCGGAGTCGGTTGTGGACTTGGTTCTTCTGGTCTTGAATCTGGTACCCAATGGTTTGAACGATAGCGAAGGGGAATAATACGAGCAATTCGTTCTTCCAATTCAGACATTTGTTCATAAGGGATAAAGTGGTAATGATTACCATGAGGGACAGCTACACCTCTGGCGGTTCGACTTGTGATTTGCGCTGGGTCGAAAATAAGACCATCAGATTCTACGTGTCGTTGGCTCAAAGGCAGTTTGTAGAGCTGTTTAAAAGACTATCAATGTCATCACTTTGACTCGCATGACTGTTAGTATTGCTGTTGTTACTTGTGTTAGTATTTGTAGTTCCTGGATTGCTTACAGAAGGTACCCAGTTTGTTCTTGGAGTGTTATCGCTATTTTGTCGGAGATAGGTTCTTGAACTTGACAAATTGCCCCGACCAGATAGGAAGGCTTCTGCAGCAGCCAACTCGCTAGCTGATAACTCATTCTTAGGAATGTAATGGTAATGATTGCCATGAGGAACGATATAAGCATCACCAGTATCCTCTATGATATCAGAAGCATTAAAGATGTAACCATCATCTGTGGTATAACGTCCCTGTGAACGTGCCAGAGCTACCGCACCATCGTTTCTTGGGTTCCCACCTTCACGATGTTGACTATGCTCTTGTTTTTGTCGATTGATTTCCGCTTTCGTACGAACATTATCCGCATGGGCAGCATCCTTAAGGTAAACATAGTATTTCCCATCTACCTTAATAACATAACCACCCTTGACTTCATTGACAATATCCTCATCTTTTAGCTTATAGTTTGGATCCTTCATGAGTAATTCTTCACTAAAAATCGCATCATAAGGAACCTTACCATTGTAATAATGATAGTGGTCGCCATGTGAAGTGACATAGCCTTGGTCTGTTATCTTGATGACGATTTGCTCCGCATTGATTCCTTCACGCTTGCTAACCTCATCAGGAGTCAAATTCTCCGTTTTTTGCGTCGCTTGTTTTCCATCTATATAGGAAACACGATTATTTTCCTTAACCGTTCTGGCTTGATAAAGTCCCAACTGGTAAGAACAAACACTTAAAATCAAAGCTGCCGCAGAACCAGCAAGGTATTTCTTATTAATTTTCATCGAAACTCTCTTTCTTTTTAATATTTCTAGTTGCAATTCATTTCTAAATTGCTGAAACTCCTCTCTTTTACTTAACTGGTTAATAGTTTACTCCAAAAATTTGCGACTTGTCAAGGATTTTATAAACCAGTTAAGTAATTTTTACTATTTTTACTTTTTGATAATTGTTTCAGACACGAACTATGAACTCTAACTCTCATTTCCCAACTTAAAAATCAAAAATCCCCTGCAACTAAGTTGCAAGGACTTTTCGATTAATCAAAATTAACGTATTCTTTTTGAAGTTCAAGAACTTCTTCCATTGTTGAGCATTCTGTAAGAGCACGGTTTGCGTACTCTTCCATCTTAGCTGTGTCGAGTTTCTTCATCAAGCTGCGTGTACGAAGTACAGATGTTGCTGACATAGAGAACTCATCCAAGCCCATTCCGACAAGGAGTGGAACAGCTTGTTGGTCACCAGCCATCTCACCACACATTCCAGCCCATTTCCCTTCAGCGTGAGCTGCTTTGATCACATTGTTGATCAAGCGTAGGATTGATGGGTTGTATGGTTGGTAAAGGTATGAAACTTGCTCGTTCATACGGTCTGCTGCCATTGTATATTGGATCAAGTCGTTTGTACCAATTGAGAAGAAGTCAACTTCTTTTGCAAATTGGTCTGCAAGCATAGCCCTGCAGGAATCTCAATCATGATACCAACTTGGATATCATCCGCAACTGCAACACCTTCAGCAAGAAGGTTTGCTTTTTCTTCGTCAAAGACTGCTTTCGCTGCACGGAATTCTTTCAAGAGCGCAACCATTGGGAACATGATACGCAATTGACCGTGTACAGACGCACGAAGAAGGGCACGGATTTGTGTGCGGAACATAGCATCTCCAGTTTCAGAAATAGAGATACGAAGGGCACGGAATCCAAGGAATGGGTTCATTTCATGAGGCATATCGAAGTAAGGAAGTTCCTTATCTCCACCGATATCCATTGTACGAACGACAACTGGTTTACCGTTCATTCCTTCAAGAACAGCCTTGTATGCTTCGTACTGCTCGTCTTCTGTTGGGAAGTCTTGAGAGTCCATGTACAAGAACTCTGTGCGGTAAAGACCAACAGCTTCTGCACCGTTGTCATTGACACCTTCAACGTCTTTTGGAGTACCGATGTTGGCAGCCAATTCGAAATGTTTGCCATCAGCAGTCACTGTTTTAGCATCTTTCAAGAGTGCCCATTCAGCTTTCTGTTGAGCATAAGCTTCACCAGCTGCTTTAAATTCTGTTGCTTGTTCATCAGTTGGGTTGATGATAACTTCACCTGTGATACCGTTAACGGCAAGGATGTCACCGTCTTTTACGATTTCAGTGATGTTGTTTGTACCCAATACAGCAGCAATTTCAAGTGTACGTGCCATGATAGCTGAGTGGCTGTACGTCCACCGATGTTGGTTACAAAAGCTTTTACAAAGTTCTTGTCCAATTGAGCTGTATCAGAAGGAGTCAAGTCATGTGCAATGACGATTACTTCTTCATTGATAGAAGCTGGGTTTGGCAATTTTTTACCAAGAAGATTTGCCAATACACGTTTTGTCACGTCGCGGATATCTGCTGCACGTTCTTGCATGTATGGGTTGTCTTCCATACCTTCAAAGATAGTGATAAACATGTCTGTTACTTCTTTCAGACCTGCTTCTGCATTCACTTTCTTAGCACGGATTGTTTCTTTGATTTGACTAATCATTTCTGGGTCAGCAAGAACCATTAAGTGAGCGTCAAATACTTGAGCAGCTTCTTCACCAAGCGTACCTACTGCTTTCTCACGAATAACAGAAAGCTCGTCTTGTGATGCTTTTAGAGCGACATCAAGGCGAGCTTCTTCTGCGTTTGTATCTTCGACTGTAACAGTCTCAAATGACAAATCCGGTTGAACGAGTAGATATGCTTTTGCAACTGCAACACCGTCTGATGCTGCGATTCCTTTAAGCATTTCTGTCATTTTCCTTATGCCAATCCTTCTTTTTCCATAGTTTCAGTGATAGCAGCGATTGCATCGTCAGCATCTGCACCTTCAGCTGAAATTGTAACGTCAGCACCTTGGCCAACACCAAGACTCATAACACCCATGATAGATTTAAGGTTTACTGATTTACCTTTGTACTCAAGAGTGATATCTGAAGCAAATTTGCTAGCTGTTTGAACCAACAATGTTGCTGGACGAGCGTGGATACCTGTTTCTGCCACTACGTGGAAATCTTTAGAAGCCATAGTTTGACTCTCCTTTAGTTATTTCTTTTTTGAGTTATATGTGATAACCCTTACAAGACTGTATTATATCACCTTCTCGATAATTTTTCAAGTGTTTTATGGACTTTCTTCTATTTCCTTTCTGATAACTTGCTGAAAATCTTCTATCTAAGTTACCAATATACAGTATGTAGTTTTTTTGTTTTGATAAACTTTGATAGTTCAATGAAAACTCAATTTTACACTTTTGCAAAACACTATATCTTGTGCTTTGTTTTTGAAACTGTAACTTTTTAGCACAAGATTTAGTTTAAAAAGTTTGACAAAGTTTTTTTCTGATATACTAAGAAAGTAATCTATTTTTGAAAGAGGAGTTACGAAAATGGTAACCGTTTATTCTAAAAACAACTGTGTCCAATGTAAGATGACCAAAGCGTTTCTTGGACAGCAACAATGTGGCTTATCGTGAGATTAATCTTGACGAGCAACCAGAGTACATCGATCAAGTTAAAGAGCTCGGTTTCAGCGCTGCTCCTGTTATCCAAACACCAACTGAAGTCTTTTCAGGCTTCCAACCAGGAAAACTGAAACAATTAGCATAATCTTAGTACATCATCCAGAAGAAACTGCTTCTAGGGCTAACTTATGCTCGTAATCAG
>BNJS01000521.1_pt1 | contig 13391 bp, 17 predicted proteins | sample 8540461 | NCBI WGS metagenome assembly BNJS01 (sample SAMD00202454, study PRJDB9452) | human saliva metagenome | isolation source: human saliva | place: Japan
GAAACCAGTCTCAAACACATATTATACAAATTCTCCGTTAAATACTTTCACGAATATTCAAGAGCATGACAAAGGCAACTAGAAGGAATAGCAATAAAACAGAGCTAACTGCCAGAGTTCCAAATCTAGTAGCAATGGTTACCAAAGCTATTGTAAATAAGCTAGGTAAAACAACCGTAATGGCGCCAATAGAGGATTGAACTGCTCCCATTGACTCCTCAGGTATTTGTTTAAAAACGAGTTCCTGTAGTCGAGGAGAGAGAACACCTGCAAAAAAGGCATCCAAAGCACTAAAGATGAGAATCCAGTCAAAACGAACTATCGCAAAGCCAACTAAAAGGAGTAATTGGATGGCAAGTGAAGCATACAGAGCTAGTTTTATGGAAATTGTATTTTTCAGATAGCTACTCACAAAACTTCCGACAATAAGGGCTGCTAATTCCAGAGTGGAAAGCAAGGCAAGAGATTGACCTGTTTGTAAATTCAAAAAGGGTTGATTCCTTAAAAACAGAGTAGAAACAGGAACTGTGACATTTATCACTGCTTGACTAATAGAGATAATAAACAAAACCAAGAGCACCTGATTCATATTCCATATCAATTTCGATGATTGGAGCAAATGCTGGCAAAAGGATTTTACAGAGAGTCCTTCTTGATAGCTAATAGTTTTTTCTACTTTCAAGAGATCATTTTTTATGAAAAGGATACCTACAAACGCGATTAGAAAGGTAAGAGCGTTTAGTAAGGAGATAAACTGGATGGATAGAATACCTAGTAAGACTCCTCCTAAAATATTACTGATTGTTTTCACTAAACTAACAGTTGACTGCTTAAATCCAATAGCTTCTGCCAGATGATCTTGCCCAATAATTCTAATGAAAATCGGAGTGAGCATGGCGCCTGAAAAATAACTCAATGTGTCAGACAAGAGGTTAATCAGACAAATAAATGCTACTAGCAACAAGGAAAAGGACTGCCCTGAAAGCGACAAGGACACTATAGAGTAAAGCAAAAATTTTGCAAAACTAATAACTGTATATTTCCAAACACGATGATGTTGAAAATCAGCTAAAACTCCCAGAAAGATTTGTAGAACTTGAGGAAGGGTTTCTGAAATCGTGATGAGTAAAATCGCCAAAGGTGCAAAAGAGGCATCTGCCACATAATTCAAAAAGGCCAGATAAAAAATCGTATCCCCAACCGTTGAAATCCACTGGTTGATAGTTAATTGTCTAAAATCTCTATTTTGAAGAAATACTTTCATCACAACTCCTTTTTAAATTCAAATGGGAATATTTTCCCAAGGATAGACCAATAAATCCCTAGATTTCCGATACCAAAATCAAATAATGTATCTGAACTTTCTTCACATTCAAATACCAAAATACCATTTTTATCTCTTTTGGATTTACTTAATAAAAATTCAATCACATTCTCACGTACATTTAAATTATACTGATAGTTTAGAGTTTGCAACAAACTGGATAAACCATGACAAAACAACTTGACTGAATAAGATTGAATTTGAAAGCAAGTTATTGAAACCTTGAAATTATTTTTGAATACCTTTTGTCATATAATAATTCAAAATAAAGTAAGATCCCTGAAGTTCCTTCGCACCACGATGAGGACTTTTCCCTTTATTTATGATTCTTAAAAACCTCTAAAACAACAAGGGCAGAATTTGAGCAATGGCATTATTAACTATATGCAATCCAATAGGCCAATAAATAGACTTCGTCACTCTAAAAAAGACTGCCATTATTAGACCACCACCCATATATACGAAAAAGTCTGTCAAGACCCAACCATGACTACTGATATGCAAGATTCCAAATAAAGCAGCCGAACCAAGCACATCCAGTCCCCACTTCTTCCCTTTTTTTCCAGAGCTGTCATCACCAATCCACGATAGATCATCTCTTCAAAAATGGGACCTGCAATCACTGGATAGAAAAAATACATCAAAAATGCAGTAGGACCTGTAAAAGTAGGAAGATCCAGTTGATAAGAAATTTCATTTTGGGTGGACGGGAAAATAAAAAATGTAACGAAATTCCAAACAAAAAAAGCCAGAAGAGCTAAAAAGGAATAGAAAAGATAGGACACTTTAAATTTTCTGCTATTGATTTGTTGCCATTTTCCTGACCAAATCATGACAATAAGAGCAAGCAAAACTACAAGAAAATTTAACATCATATCCAAAAAGTAATAGCTAAAATCAGATAGACCAGCAGCCAAGTCGCTGTGTAAAACCAGACGGATGAGGAACTGGTCCGCAATGATAAGTAGAATAGCTACAAAAAAGTAGTAGCGTGAGATGATCTTTTTCATATATTCCCCTTCTAAAATCCAAATACCAATAAACTAACAATAAGCAAGAAGGTATTCCATGAAGCATGTAAAGCTATGGTCCAATAAATAGAGCGTGTATAGCGAAATATCATGCAAAATATCAAACCCATTACAAAGTAGAGTATGAAATCTGTCGTTATCCAACCATACTGTAAAACATGCATAGCGCCAAATATGGCAGCAGAAACAAGAACATCAATATAGTAGTTTAAATTTAGACAAGCTTGTCATCAAAAAACCACGACACATGATTTCTTCTGCTACAGGTGCGATAATGCTACCGTAAAGTACACGCGTAATAAAATAACTAATTCCTGTCATACTGGTAGCTACTTCCACTACTGCACTGCCATTTTGGGTACGAGGAAAGATAAGAGTTGCTAGATTTACCCAAACAAATAATAAGAAAAAAGAAAGAATGAAAACACCTAGGTAAGGCCAACGAAACTGGAAACGACCACATTCTTTCCAATGTTCGCTTTTGACAAAAATAATTGTAGCTACAGTTCCCAGAATAAATACCAATAAAACCTGGAATACATAGTAGATCTCATCCGAAAAAGTACTCGTAAAGTCTGGATGCATGACCACATTGAATATAAGGTAGCTGGCCAAGATTAATAATCCAGTTGCTAGGTGAAATTTCATTTCTTTCATTCTCTTCATTTAATCAACTCCTATAGTATCCTATCTTCTACTACGCTTAAACAACTCAACTGATGGATCTACAGCCCAAGCAAAAGCACCACGACGAGGACTCATTCCTTGATTTATGATTTTGAAAATCCTCTAAAACAGCAACGGGAGTATATGCCCGATACCGTTATAGACTATATGCAGTCCAATAGGCCAATAAATAGACTTTGTCACTCTAAACAAGACCGCAAATATAATACCGCCGCCCATATATACGAAAAAGTCTGTCAAGACCCAACCATAATTACTGATATGCAAGATTCCAAATAAAGCAGCAGAACCAAGCACATCCAGTCCCCATTTTTTCCCTTTTTCCAAAGCGGTCATCACCAATCCACGATAAATCATCTCTTCAAAAATGGGACCTGCAATCACAGGATAGAAAAAATACATCAAAAATGCCGTAGCGCCTGTAAAAGTCGGAGCAGCGAGTTGGTAAGCAAGTCCATTTTGGGTAGGTGGGAATAGGAAAAATTTAATAAAATTCCAAATAAATAAAGCAAGAAAAGATAGGAAGGAATAGAAAAGATAGGACCCTTTAAATTTTCTACTATTGATTTGTTGCCATTTTCCTGCCCGAACCATTGCAATAAACGCAAACAGAACCACAAGAAAGTTCAACATCATATCCGAAAAATAATAGCCAAATTTAGATAGACCAGCAGTAAAATCATTGTTTAAAACCAGACCACTGAAGTACTGGTAAACAATGACAAGTAGAATGGCTACAAAAAAGTAGTAGCGTGAGATGATCTTTTTCATTCTTTTTTCTCCTATAAATAAAGACAACCCTTACCCAAGAAAAGGCAAAGGCTTTAAATATCAATAACGGCGACGATTAACAGTCGGAGAATCATAGGTAAAAATTGCTCTCCAGAAATTAGTGATTGACCGAGATGTTCCTATACCAGTCCCTGGGGTATTTCCAGTATATACAAGATCTCCTCCACTAACTACTTGTAATTCTTCCTCTGTTAACTTCATTGTTTCTGCAAATTGTAAATTCAACATATTTACACTCCTTCAATTATTTTATTTGTAAACCACTTCTGCAACCCAGAATTTGTTCAATAACAAACAAATAAAGTTCCCAACTCCCAATACTACAAACTTACTCTATTAGAACTGACTCAGGAATTTTTAATTTCACAACTCGTATTCTCTTTTATTATTTACAATGCTTCAAAATCCTCTAAAACAACAAGGGCAGAACTTGACCAATACCATTGTAGACTATATGCAGTCCAATAGGCCAATAAATTGACTTTGTTGCTCTAAATAAGACGGCAAATATGAGTCCGCCACCCATATATACGAAAAAGTCTGTCAAGACCCAACCATGATTACTGATATGCAGAATTCCAAATAAAGCAGCCGAACCAAGTACATCCAGTCCCCATTTTTTCCCTTTTTCCAAAGCGGTCATCACCAATCCACGATAGATTATCTCTTCAAAAATGGGACCTGCAATCACAGGATAGAAAAAATACATCAAAAATGCCGTAGCTCCTGTAAAAGTTGGAGTAGCTAGTTGATAAGAAATGCCATTTTGGGTAGGTGGGAAAAGAATAGCTTTAACGAAATTCCAAATAACAAATGCAAGAAGAGCTAAAAAAGAATAGAAAAGATAGGACCCTTTAAATTTTCTACTGTTGATTTGTTGCCATTTCCCTGACCGAACCATAACACTAAGAACTAGCAAAACCACAAGAAAATGCAGCATCATATCCGAAAAATAATAGCTAAAGTCAGATAGGCTAGCAGCAAAGCCGCTGTGTAAAACTAGACCACTGAAGTACTGGTAAGTAATTACCAGTAAAATGGCTACAAAAAAATAGTAGCGTGATATTATCTTTTTCATTCTTTTTCTCCTATATTATGAAATAAAGAAAGCCCTAACCCAGACAAAGGCAAGGGCTTTGAATATCAATCACGACGACGATTAACAGTGGAAGAATCATGGTTAAAATTCTTCTCCCAGAAATTAGTAATTGACCAAGATGTTCCTATACCTCCCCAATTTCCACCTCCTGGGATAATGCCAATATATACAAGATCTCCTCCGCTAACCTCTTGCAATTCTGCCTCTGTCAATTCCATTGTTTCTGCAAATTGTAAATTCAACATCATTTACACTCCTTCAATTATTTATTCGTAAACCACTTCTGCGACCTAGGATTTGCTTCAAATACTTTACAGGAATAGTATAGCACGGAAATCAGTCTATTTTGGAAAATCGCATATTTGATATTTTTTCTTATGAAAATTTCACATTTGCGATTTTGATTGATTTGATTATTTCACTGATATAATATAGTTACCATTATGTAGGAGGACATGAAATGAAGAAACAAATCATAACATTATTGACAATTGTTGCTGATATTATTATCATTTCCCCATTTCTAACTAATCTATAAGTCTTTGATACTGCTGTAAGCGTAATTCAAAAAGGGCTGTTAATTGTGGATTTTCTAATATTTGCAGAGATTGGATAAAGTGTTCAATCTCTTTTTGATTGCTTCCCTTGGTCTGAAGGAAAACACTCATTTTCTTTAAAAACTGCCACAGTAATTTCTCAAAAACATCATAGGGGCGAAGCATACTCTCCAACTCGGCTTCAAAGATTGGGATGTAAGAGAAAAGTTTGCGCTCCATGAGCTCTGAGATGATATTGAGATAACCACCTTTCAAATACAATCGATTGTGCACTAACTCTTTAAATTCCTTGGTTTTTTCAAGCAAAGAGGTCGATAAAAAGATCAGATCTTGGTTACTCAAGAAGGGCATAGTATTGCAAAAAATATAGAGTTCAAACCAGGTCCAAGATTCGATAGCATAGAGATAGGTAGTTAAAAACTCACTATCCTCCTCTGCTAGTGGGTAGCTTTATCTAGTGAATGGATAGCATTTTTAATCACAATAGAGTTCAAACGACGATAGATCTGCGCCATCTGTTCTTGCTCGACTTCTTTCAACAATTGCTCTAAACCAGCTATATCCTGATGGGCAAAGCAATCCACAACCCTTCTACCAAATCGCATATGTGGAGATTCTTGGTAGTTGTTAAGTTTGTGCCCAAATTCATCAAAGGTCACATTTATCCCTTGGATCGCTAGGATCAACTTATCCGCAGACAGCATGGACTGCCCTAGTTCAAACTTGGATAGCTGAGAGGCTGTTAGTCCAGCACAAGCCACATCTGACTGCTTGAGCTTTCTCGCCAGGCGCAATTCCTTGTAAAATTCTCCTAATTCCTGTTTTTCAATCATGACCAAACTCCCTTTTTAAGATACTCTTTACTATTCTATTCGTAAAAACTTTTACTTTTTTAATATATTATAAAATATTTTAGCAAAAAAGCCAGCTTCAAGCTGACTTTTTATTCTATAGTATCAAAAGCGAGACTTGGTTTGGCGTTTAGCTCCAAGCCTGCAAAGTTTTCTTCGTTCCACTCGCTGACGCTGGCATAGGCAATCATTCCTGCATTGTCTCCGCAGAGGCGCAGAGGTGGAATGATGACCTTGACGTCAGTGATTTCAGTTGCTAGGCGTTCTCTGAGACCTTTATTGGCTGCCACACCACCTGCCACGACAAGAGTTTTAACAGGGTATTTCTCCAAAGCCTTCTTAGTTTTTGCCATGAGAATATCCATGACTGCTGCTTGGAAGGAGGCACACAAATCTTCTGTAGACAAGCTTTCTCCTTTTTGCTCGGCATTGTGGTGAAGATTGATAAAGGCAGATTTCAAACCAGAGAATGAAAACTCCAGATTATCCTCCTTAATCATGGCACGAGGGAAATCGTAGATATCCTGACCTTGATGGGCCAACTCGTCAATCTCACGACCGGCTGGATAAGTCAAGCCCATGACACGACCGACCTTGTCATAGGCCTCACCAACCGCATCATCTCGCGTTTCCCCAACGATCTTGTAATCACCAGCCTCAGAAACATAGACCAACTCTGTATGTCCACCACTGACTAAAGGGCTAGTAAGGGGAACTCCAAGGGCTCGACACTTTGAGCTGCCATAAGGTGGCCAGCCATGTGATTCACAGGAATCAGAGGAAGTCCATGTGCCCAAGCAAAGGCCTTGGCAGCTGACAAACCAACTAACAGAGCTCCAACCAAGCCCGGTCCATAGGTGACCGCCACAGCTGTCACGTCATCTTCCGTAATCCCTGCTTCTGCTAGCGCCTCCTCAATACAGGCTGTAATGACCTCTACATGGTGACGACTAGCTACTTCTGGCACTACGCCACCGAAGCGCTTATGACTCTCAATTTGACTAGCAATGACATTGGACAAGAGTTCATCGTCGTTTTTCAGTACGGCAACACTGGTCTCATCACAGGATGTCTCAAATGCTAAAATATATCTATCCTTCATCTATTTCTCTCTTCATGATAATGGCGTCCTCGACTGGATCATGGTAGTAAGCCTTTCGCTCAGCGATGACCGCCATCTTTTCTTTCTTGTAAAATGCTTGCGCTCGTTGGTTCGACTTTCTGACTTCTAGGAAAATCTCCTTGTCTGTCGGCAATTGAGCAAACAAGGCTGATGCAATTCCCTGACCCTGATAGGTTTGTTTGACAGCGATTTGCAGGACTTCTGCTTCAAAGAGATTCTCCTGAACAGCTAGAAAGGCAATCACTTCCGCCCCATCATAAGCTAGAGCATACCAAGTCTGGTCTTGGGACAGGTCTGCTTGGATTTGTTCCAATGTCCAAGGGCTAACCGAGTAAACAGCTGCCATAACAGCATAGATGGCTTGTGCCAAGTCAGGCTGTCCTTGGATTCGTTTGATTTCTATCATAGGCGTTTAATGTAAGACTCGCCAGACTCAGTGTGGTTCTTAAGCCAGTTTTCCTCAGCCTCGACTCGTTTGAGGTAATTCGGCACAAAGTCTTGCAAGGAGTCTGCTTCCTTGTCCCAGGCCAAAAGAGCTAGATTGGCTGCATTCGGCAAGGTTTCTTTGAAATTAGTCCTTGGCAAGTGTTCTTGAATCTGCTCAACAAAGGCTCCAACTTCTCCGACAAAGGTTACCTGACTAGCCCCCTTGATTAGCTCAATCACTCGCTCAAAAGGCAAGTGCGCTTCTGGCATGACAGGTTTGGCATTTTTATAAAATCCTGCATACACATTGTTGCGACGCGCATCCATCAAAGGGACAACCAAGCCTTGCTGTTGGTTCGGTACCAGAGCCAAAAGGCTTGACATGCCCACTAACTCGATATTTAGAGTGTGAGCTAAGGTCTTGGCAGTTGCTACTGCAATTCGCAGACCTGTGTAGCTACCTGGCCCCTCTGCCACCACAATTCTATCCAAATCCTTGGGTGTCAAATCCAAACTTGCCATCAAAAAATCGATAGCAGGCATCAGAGTGATACTGTGATTTTTCTTGATATTAATAGTCGTCTCGGCAAGAAGCTGCTTGTCCTCTAAAATAGCAAGAGAAAGAGCCTTACTGGACGTATCAAAAGCTAATACTTTCATAACACATTCCTATCTTTTTGTCTGCTTACTATTATACTACAAAAGCTGACGCATGGGAATTTTCTTTGTCTTGAAACAAAAATGTCCTGCCAAATTGACAGGATAAGTACTTAAGTATTCAAGCCAAAGTAAAATACAAACCAGACCACATAAGTCACAAGGAGAAGGAAAAACGAATACAGAGTCACGAAGCCAATCTTCCAAAGGAATTTGGTTTTTCGATGCTCCAGCCAAGTATACAAAACATTCCCTCCGTAAACACAGGCAACAAAAATCATAAAAGCTACCAAACGAACTCCGATAGCAAAAGAAAATAAGTTATACATAGGGCAACCTCCTTGGTATAGAAACGTCTCTGCTAACTTTATTATAGCATTTGAATCCGAGGTCTTCAAATACTTATACAAGGCAAAATGAAACGTATTTCAAGCTCCTTACTTTCATGTTTCCTGCTTTTACTAATTCCCCTTTTTATGTTATAATTGAGATAATTGTAACGAATCAAGGTCAATAAAGACAAAAAATGAACTGGAATCAAACCAGCTTCAAACTGAGCATTTTTGAATATAGCTGACCTGAAAGCAGAAAGGAAACATATGATTTACAAAGTTTTTTATCAAGAAACAAAAGAACGCAGCCCACGTCGTGAAACAACACGCTCACTATACTTAGACATCGATGCTAGTTCAGAACTTGAAGGACGTATCGCTGCTCGCCAACTTGTCGAAGAAAATCGTCCAGAATATAATATCGAGTTTATCGAACTCTTGTCTGACAAATTGCTAGACTACGAAAAAAAGAAACTGGCGCATTCGAAAATTACGGAGTTCTAATATGGCCTACACTCTTAAACCAGAAGAAGTCGGCGTTTTTTTGCCATTGGTGGTCTAGGAGAAATCGGAAAAAAACACATATGGTATCGAATATCAAGATGAAATCATCATCGTTGATGCAGGGATTAAATTCCCAGAGGATGACCTTCTCGGTATCGACTACGTTATCCCTGATTACTCCTACATTGTAGAAAATATCGACCGCGTTAAGGCTCTTTTGATTACACACGGACACGAGGACCATATCGGAGGGATTCCTTTCTTGCTTAAGCAAGCCAATATCCCTATCTATGCAGGTCCACTGGCCCTTGCCTTGATCCGTGGAAAACTCGAAGAACATGGCCTTTTACGCAACGCTACACTTCACGAAATCAACCACAACACGGAGTTGACTTTTAAAAATCTTAAAGCAACTTTCTTTAGAACAACCCACTCGATTCCAGAGCCATTGGGAATTGTCATCCACACACCTCAAGGGAAAATCGTTTGTACGGGAGACTTCAAGTTTGACTTTACACCAGTCGGTGAACCTGCAGACTTGCACCGTATGGCAGCCCTAGGTGAAGATGGAGTACTTTGTTTGCTCTCTGACTCAACCAATGCTGAAGTACCAACCTTTACAAACTCTGAAAAGGTTGTCGGCCAGTCGATCATGAAGATTATCCAAGGTATCGAGGGACGCATCATATTTGCATCCTTTGCCTCAAATATCTTCCGTCTCCAACAAGCTACTGATGCTGCTGTTAAAACAGGGCGTAAGATTGCTGTCTTTGGGCGCTCTATGGAAAAGGCCATTGTCAACGGGATTGAGCTTGGTTACATCAAGGCTCCTAAGGGAACTTTCATCGAGCCAAATGAAATCAAAGACTATCCTGCGGGTGAGATTCTTATCCTCTGTACAGGTAGTCAGGGCGAGCCTATGGCCGCTCTCTCTCGTATCGCTAACGGAACCCACCGTCAGGTGCAACTCCAACCTGGCGATACTGTCATCTTCTCATCTAGCCCAATTCCAGGAAACACCACTAGCGTCAACAAATTGATTAACATCATTTCTGAAGCTGGTGTTGAAGTTATCCATGGTAAAATTAACAACATCCATACTTCTGGACACGGTGGTCAGCAAGAGCAAAAACTCATGCTCCGCCTCATCAAGCCAAAATACTTCATGCCTGTTCACGGTGAATACCGCATGCAAAAAGTCCACGCTGGACTTGCCGTAGATACTGGAGTTGAGAAGGACAATATCTTTATCATGAGCAATGGTGATGTGCTTGCCCTCACTGCAAATTCTGCTCGTATCGCTGGTCATTTCAACGCCCAAGATATCTATGTCGATGGAAATCGTATCGGTGAAATCGGCGCTGCTGTCCTAAAAGACCGCCGAGACCTATCCGAAGATGGTGTTGTATTGGCTGTCGCAACCGTTGACTTCAAGTCTCAGATGATCCTATCTGGACCAGATATTCTCAGCCGTGGTTTCGTCTACATGCGCGAATCTGGTGACTTGATTCGCCAAAGCCAACGTATCCTTTCAATGCTATTCGCATCGCTTTGAAAAACAAAGATGCCAGCGTCCAGTCTGTCAATGGCGCTATCGTAAACGCCATTCGACCATTCCTTTACGAAAATACTGAACGTGAACCAATTATCATTCCGATGATTCTCACACCAGATGAAGAATAAGAAAAAATTCTCTGAAATCCTATGACTTCAGAGAATTTTTTTTATTTTACAATACGTTGTACTAATTATTTTTCTTTAATCAACTAGTCTATAAATCCTATCGCTCTCACCGACGCTTGGTCTCAATAGCTTTTTTCACCAAAATCTGTTGATAAGCTTCCATATCTCCGCATTTCAATGATTCTTCTTCATGAATGGATAATCGCCATTTATAAGCCTGAATTTCCTTATCCAACAACTCCTGAGGGCCCCAATCAGATTCAAAATAGTCAGACGCTCTTCAATACTCTTTAAAGTATAAACATCTGCAAGATTAACTGTTCTAGTCACACTTGTGGAGCGTTTTCTATGAATATAAATGGCTTTATTCATATAGGCAATCTTATCTGCTTGAAGATAAACCTTATAGGTCGTATAATCGTCTTCTACCTTCTGATACGTTGGATAGACAATATCCTTGAAAAGCTCCGCTTTATAGAGTTTTGCCCACGGAACAGTAAAACATTGACTAAGATTATATTTTCCGTCATATTGATGATGGAACCAATCAAAAGGGCTATACACTTGTTCAAAATAGTTGTCTGCACCTACATGGATTAAAAAACTCCCCTGATCTTCAATAAACTGAGTGAAATTACCAATTGCAATATCTGCATCCGTTTTTTTCAATAAATCATAAAGGCTTTGGATATGGTCTAACTCTAGCCAATCATCATTATCAACAAAGACAATGTAATCACCTGTCACAGCTTCCAAGGCACGATTGCGACTGGAAGCAACTCCTCCATTTGGCTTATGGTAAACTTTAACACGCGCATCTTGATTTATATCGTTGACAAATAGCTGCTGAACCGTCAGTTGAACCATCATTGATTAAAATAACTTCAAGATTTTGATAAGTTTGTTGAAGAATGCTATCTAAACATTTTTCAAGATAGGCCTCTGACATATAAACAGGGACGATAACACTTATTTTTTCTATTTTTATTTCTTTCTTTACTCAATTTTTAGTCTAGTTTCTTCAAATATTTCTGAATCGATACAATCATATCCTCTTAGCCACAAACTCTTGATTATATTTCTCCATACTAAGTTGATAATTGAAATACAAATTGTCAGCAAGTGAAATACTAAGCTAAACGCTATATAGTTTTTGATATCTTTATCTAGGAAGATCTATTCTAAAGCTTTCACGATACTTCCCTTATTTATCCGTTATTTAAAAAAGTAACTTCAACTCTTCCCTGGTCACTAAGTACGGATTCATCTTTTGTTTATCATAAGCGGATTGATATTTTTCTGGATTTACAAGTTGAGATAACTCGTCAATCATCTCTGCTACACCATCCCTTGGGAAACAGATGGTCAGTAGCATAAAACTCTGGCTGGTGACACGTTTCCTTAAAAGCATAAAGGATCATGCCATTTTCAAGAGCTGCACGGCTACCATCAAGTATTTCCTGCGCATGAGAAATATCCAGATAAATGCTACACGTTTGTAAAAGTTTCTCATATATCTCTCTAGACAGACCTGGGTAGAGATGAACATTTGCATGACAATCCAGATCTAGCAGGCGCCCTCCCATTACTGTTAAAGCAGCAATATGAAATTCAAAATCTGGTAGGGCAGATACAAGGACTTCAATTTGCTCTAGTTCTTGCGTATCTGTCAAAATTAAAATATGCGGACGAAACTCCCTAAAGGCGCCAAGAAACGTTGGTAGATAAATCAGAGGAAGATTCATATTGTCTGTCTTTAATTTCAAATCTCGAGTCAGTAGTTTCCCACAACGATCTTTTAGATACGAAATATCTTCGACAGATAACTCTTCTCTTATATAAAACATTATCTGATTAGATGAGAGGTTAGGCATATCCCTAAGCAAGTTTATATCTGATAACACTATGCAATCACCTGTAGACAATTGTTTATCTAAAATCAGTTTTCTTGCTTCATCAATTGAAGAAAAGCCCTGTTCCCGACCGTTTGCTTCTCGATAAAGTGCACGATTATGAGATGAAAAAAGATAGAGTTGCTCTTGATTTTCCTGACCATAAATGTCTATCTCTTTTTTTCCACCACTCCAAATTTCTCTATGAAAACAAGTTCCCGATAAATCATAATGATCTCTTGCACAACAAACACCTTTGTTATCATACCATTCGACTACCTCCACCATTTGTGGCCACTGAGGATAGCAGAAAATCTTCCCTTTTTGATTTCTTCCCGCTACGATATCACCTGTAGAAAGAACCTCCCAAAATCGAGGTAAGGGAAGTTGAGTCATGTGTAAGGGATTTGAACTTTCATGATTAGAAAAAAAA
>BNJS01003582.1_pt1 | contig 13384 bp, 14 predicted proteins | sample 8540461 | NCBI WGS metagenome assembly BNJS01 (sample SAMD00202454, study PRJDB9452) | human saliva metagenome | isolation source: human saliva | place: Japan
CCCCGAGTTGTCCGGCGGCGGCCGTCACCGCTTGCATTTCGGCATGGGCGGTGACATCGTCACGCGTTTCGGTGAGGTTGTGGCCGCAGGCGAGATGGTGTCGCGACAAACCACCACGCACCGACCGGGACTTCTCCGCGGTCGGCGGCGGCGTGGGCTTCTTCAAGGCGCGACGCATGTAATGTTCGTCGGTCATGTTGTGTTTCTTTGAAAGATTAGCGTTGTGGATTGCTGGTGTGCGCGTCATTTCCACGCTTTTCATGGAAAGGGCAATGCGGCCGCGGGCTTCGTCGATTTCGAGCACACGAACGCGCACCTGTTGTTGCACGTGCACCACCTCATTCGGGTCGCGCACAAAGCGATCGGCCAGTTGCGAAACGTGTACCAAACCTTTCACCTTGATGCCGAGGTCGACAAACGCGCAAAGTTGGTGACGTTCGTCACAACGCCCGGAGTATCAGTGCCGATTTCAAATCGTCGATGGAGTGAATACCTTCTTCAAACGAGAATACCTCCGCTTTTCCACGAGGGTCGCGCCGGTTTGTCCAGTTCCGCGAGAATGTCGGTGAGGGTGGGCAGACCCACGTCGGCCGTGCAGTAGCGTTTCGATCCAAGCGTTTGCGCGCTTCGGCATCGGCGATGAGTGCGGGCACGTCCAGACCGGCGTCGGCCGCCATGTGCTGCACGATGTCGTAACGCTCGGGGTGAACCGCCGTGTTGTCCAGTGGGTTCTTTCCGTCGACGATGCGCAGAAAACCGGCGCACTGTTCAAAAGCCTTTTGCGCCGAGCCGCGGCACTTTGAGGAGTTCGCGGCGCGAGGCCAGAAGGGAGCCGTGTGCTGTGCGATACTCACATTTTCTTCGCCAGCGCCGCACCGCAGACCGCTCACATGGGTGAGCAGATGTACCGAAGCCGTGTTGAGATTCACGCCCACGGCGTTCACGCAACTCTCCACCGTTTGATCCAAAGAGGCGTTTCAGCGCGCCGGCATCGACATCGTGTTGATATTGTCCCACCCCGATGGCTTTCGGGTCGATCTTCACGAGTTCTGCCAGGGATCGGCGAGTCGGCGACCGATCGAAACGGCGCCGCACCGTCACGTCGTGGTCGGAAACTCTTCGCGTGCGGTGGCCGAGGCCGAATAGACCGAAGCCACCGTCTTCGCTCACCAGAAAAATCTCCACGCCCTCGACGTGCAAACCGCGTACAAAATTCTTCCGTCTCGCGTGCGGCCGTTCCGTTGCCGATCGCCACGGCTTCCACCGCATGGTCGCCCTGAGCAAGCGGCGCAAAGTCTGTTCCGAGGCGCACGGTTTCGTTCTTGGGTGGGTGCGGATAGATGGTTTCGTTGTGGAGCAGCGCGCCCTGTGCATCGAGACACACCACCTACAGCCCGTGCGGAAACCGTCGATGCCCGCGATGCGGCGTTGTCGAGCAGGCGCCGCCAGCTAACTGCGCTGGTTGGTGGCGAAAACAGGATCGCTTCTTCGTCCGCCTGCTCCTTGCTCGAGGCCGCAAACTCCGTCTCGATGTCGGGCGCAACAAACGTTTGTGAGGCATCGCTGGCTGCCATTCCACTTGTTCGGCGGCTCGCGTACCGCTCTTCACATCAGCGTCGTGCCACCTGTTCCGTGCGCGCTCATCGTCGGCGGCGTGATCGTCACGCGCAGCACACCCTCACTCTCGCCGCGGCGCATGGCCAACAAGCGGTGGGAGGTGCAGCGTTTCAGCGGTTCGCTCCATTCGAAATAGTCGCGATATTTGGCCGCTTCCGGTGTTTCCGATTTGCCTTTCACCGCCTTCGACGTGATCACCGCCTCGCGGCTGTAGATGCGGCGCAGCGTTTGGCGCGAATGTTCATCTTCGCTGATCTGTTCGGCGATGATGTCGCGCGCGCCTGCAGTGCTTCGTCCACCGTACCCACTTCGTCCGTCAGAAAACCTTCGGCTTCCTGCACCGGATCGCTGTTCGGGCGCAGCAACAAGCGTTGCGCGAGCGGTTCGAGCCCTTTTTCGCGTGCCATCTGTGCACGAGTGCGGCGTTTGGGTTTGAAAGGGCAAATAGATGTCTTCGATTTCCGTCGCATCCCAGCAAGCCGTGATGCGCGCTCGCAGTTCGTCGGTCAGCGCGCCCTGTGCCTCGATGGTTTCGAGCACAAAAGCCTTGCGATGCTCCAGTTCGTCGAGCTGACGATGCTGTTCGGCCACAGCGGCCACAGCCACTCGTCCAGACCGCCCGTCGCTTCTTTGCGGTAACGGGAAATAAACGGTATCGTGGCGCCCTCGTCGAGGAGGGCGATGGTTTGTTCTACTTGTTTTTCGCGGAGGTTCAACCGCTGAGCGATGAGTTGAATGGGCGTCATGGGGCGCGTTTTTGAGGGTTACGACGTAAAAGTACAACTTTCGCAGCGGCTTAGCAAACCGTGCTTGCGAAAACTTCACTTTGTCGCGCTTTGCTCAAAAAAAGCCTCGACATACCCGAAAGTGTATGCCGAGGCCGATGGGGGAAATACTGCGAAGCAGCAAGGCATTAAGCCTTCACGCGGTTCTGATAAGAGCCGTCGCGCGTGTCTACTTCCACGAGTTCACGGTTTCGATGAAGAGGGGAACGCGGATCTTCGCACCCGTTTCGAGGGTGGCGTCCTTCAGCGTGTTCGTTGCCGTGTCGCCGCGCAAACCGGGTTCCGTGTAGTCGATGCGAAGCACCACCTTGATGGGCATTTCTGCATAGAGGATTGTCTCCGTCGAAGCGTCGCTCACCACCGTCACCACGTCGCCTTCCTTCAGTAGTCACACCCGTGATCAGGGTCGCGAGAGATGGGCACTGGTCGAAAAGTTTCTTGGTTCGCGAAGAGGTGATCTCACCCTCCTGATAGAGGGTATTGATAGGGGCGACGTTCCACGCGCACGTCTTCGAGGGCTTCGCCGATGTTGAAGCGCTTTTCGAGCACGCGACCGCTCACCACGCCCTGAGTGGTGCGCATGATGGTGTTACTACCGGGCTTCACGTGAAGTCGATGCAGAAGTAGAGCTTGCCGTCCATGCGGATGCAAACGCCCTTCTTGATGTCCTGAGATTTGATCTCGAGATTATCGTTGTGTAGTATATTTCTATTGCGCCGCAAATTTAGCGTTTTATTTTGAGCTGACATGCTTTCGAGGACGAAAACTCATCGAAACGGCTTGACGCTGTGTCTTTTTGCCCTTGCCTAAGTCTACTTTGCATAGGGCGTGCCGGTGTTGTTGAAGGGGCGTGCGAAAAGTGCGCGCCGTCGAGGAAACTCATTTTCGTCTGCCGAACCGGCTCATCGCCGAAAGCGAGTGCTCGGTTGGCCGTACGAACGCGATGCTTCGTAGCGGCGGAGTGATTCTTATATAATAATGTACGCGTACGCACGCGCGCGCGTCCAGTGTTTTTCTATTTTTGTCTTCACCTCTTCACCTTTTGGGTGTAAATCGTTGATCGATTGTGCGTTACGTGTGAAGGTTTCACCCTTTTGCCTTCACCGATGCAATGGAAGTCGTGCAATGTGTTGTTTTTCAGGTTGTTGCGGTGAAGGTGAAGGTGAAGGAAGAGTTTGGCTTCACTCTCAACCGATTGATACTCAGTTTGTTGTGGGGTGAGGTGAAGGGTGAAGGCAAAAAAAGGAAATTTGCTGAGAGCGCACGTGCGTATATACGCGTAGGCGTGTCCTGCGTAGGATTGAATGGGAGTTTCAGTGGGTAGGGAGGTTTTGAGAGAAACAAGGGAGGAAGTCGCGAAAAGTGGAGAAGTTTTGAGAGAAAGTCGGCTTGTATTTTTTGAGTGGAGGGAGAGGAGAGAAAAACAATCTATCTTGCTTGCTTGTGCTTGGTTGTTTCTGTGTAGTACGCTTACTTTTTGATCTTGTCCTTTTGCTTTTCGATTTAGTTCTTCTTCCACTTTCGGCATAGCCTTCCTCATTTTGATTTTACGCCCGGTATTTTGGGCATATTCCCTTCGTCTTTCTTCGTAGGTCAGTTCTTTTTCTTTTTCTCTGTCCTCGTTTCGTTGTTTCTCCCTTGTCTTTCCTTTCGCGTCTCCTTTTTCAGAGAAATATGCCCATACCTCCCCCGACTTGTCTATTTCAGGGGAATATGACTCTTCCTCTTTTTCCTCGCCAGCCAAAGTCGAAATTCAGGGCGAATTGCAAAAAGCCTCCCCGTCAAACTGATTTTTTTCGGCGAAAAATAGAGATTTTGGGCGAGAAAATCTCGTGAGCTGAAGAGAAAAACACCCGCAAAAAGGTGGTTTTGCCCCAAAGCGGCCGAATCGGGACGAAAAAAGGGCGGTTTTGGGGAGGAAATCGCTAGGGAGGGATGAAGCGAAAATCGGACTTTGACTACCGATTTTGCAATGCTATGAAGTAGCAAAATGGGCGCAAATGAATTTTTCTCGCATTTTTTTTCGTCGAAGTCTTGCAGGGAATGCAGAAATGCCCTACCTTTGCACTCGCAATCGGGAAGCAACGCTCTTGCAAGAGAGAGTTACGCTCTGAACGCAACGAGGCAGCAAAAGTGCTGCTGTGATCTTTGAAAGTCTTACATAACAGATTGTAGAGAAGTACAAGGAACAATCGATCATGAAGCTTTCTTTCTTTCGGGAAAGAAGTTGCTTCGGGTAAAATGAATTGTACCGTCAAATTCTACTCCTAAACAAAATAAAGGATACAGGAACCTGAGCGACAAAAACAGAAAACAAACAAATATCATATTTACAATGAAGAGTTTGATCCTGGCTCAGGATGAACGCTAGCTACAGGCTTAACACATGCAAGTCGAGGGGCAGCGGGTTGAAAGCTTGCTTTCAATGCCGGCGACCGGCGCACGGGTGCGTAACGCGTATCAAACCTGCCTCATACTCGGGGATAGCCTTGCGAAAGTAAGATTAATACCCGATGTTATTAGTTCTCCGCATGGTGGACTAATCAAAGATTTATCGGTATGAGATGGTGATGCGTCCGATTAGGTAGTAGGCGGGGTAACGGCCCACCTAGCCTTCGATCGGTAGGGGTTCTGAGAGGAAGGTCCCCACACTGGAACTGAGACACGGTCCAGACTCCTACGGGAGGCAGCAGTGAGGAATATTGGTCAATGGACGGAAAGTCTGAACCAGCCAAGTAGCGTGCAGGATGACGGCCCTCCGGGTTGTAAACTGCTTTTTAGTTGGGAATAAAAAAAGGGACGTGTCCCTTATTGTATGTACCTTCAGAAAAAAAGGACCGGCTAATTCCGTGCCAGCAGCCGCGGTAATACGGAAGGTCCAGGCGTTATCCGGATTTATTGGGTTTAAAAGGGGCGTAGGCGGATTGTTAAGTCAGCGGTTAAAGGGTGTGGCTCAACCATACATTGCCGTTGAAACTGGCGATCTTGAGTGCAGACAGGGATGCCGGAATTCGTGGTGTAGCGGTGAAATGCTTAGATATCACGAAGAACTCCGATCGCGAAGGCAGGTGTCCGGGCTGCAACTGACGCTGAGGCTCGAAAGTGTGGGTATCAAACAGGATTAGATACCCTGGTAGTCCACACAGTAAACGATGTATACTCGCGGTTTGCGATAGACAGTAAGCCGCCAAGCGAAAGCATTAAGTATACCACCTGGGGAGTACGCCGGCAACGGTGAAACTCAAAGGAATTGACGGGGGCCCGCACAAGCGGAGGAACATGTGGTTTAATTCGATGATACGCGAGGAACCTTACCCGGGCTTGAACTAACGGTGACGAATCTAGAGATAGATTTTTCTTCGGACACCGTTGGAGGTGCTGCATGGTTGTCGTCAGCTCGTGCCGTGAGGGTGTCGGCTTAAAGTGCCATAACGAGCGCAACCCTTCTCCTCGGTTGCCATCGGGTAATGCCGGGCACTCCGTGGACACTGCCATCGTAAGATGTGAGGAAGGTGGGGATGACGTCAAATCAGCACGGCCCTTACGTCCGGGGCTACACGTGTTACAATGGGGGTACAGAAGGCCGCTACCCGGCGACGGGATGCTAATCTTTAAAACCTCTCTCAGTTCGGATCAGAGTCTGCAACCCGACTCCGTGAAGCTGGATTCGCTAGTAATCGCGCATCAGCCATGGCGCGGTGAATACGTTCCCGGGCCTTGTACACACCGCCCGTCAAGCCATGAAAGCCGGGGGTGCCTGAAAGCCGTGACCGCAAGGGTCGGCCTAGGGTAAAACCGGTGATTGGGGCTAAGTCGTAACAAGGTAGCCGTACCGGAAGGTGCGGCTGGAACCTCTCCTTTCTGGAAGCTCACACCATGGGTTTCTGTTCTGAAAAGGTTTAGACAATGGTGGACTTTGACACAACAGGTATGATTCGCCTTCGAGCGATTCGATCCTGTACTTCTCGCAAGATGTTATGAAATTATAGAGAAAGATGAAGCCGGGCCGACCGGTGCCGTCCTCGGTACAAGAGGTGTGCGCACGGTTCGATTCTCCGCCCCGCGGATTTTTTCTGCCAGTCCTATAGCTCAGTTGGTTAGAGCGCCACACTGATAATGTGGAGGTCGGCAGTTCAAATCTGCCTGGGACTACGAAGGGGGATTAGCTCAGCTGGCTAGAGCACCTGCTTTTGCAAGCAGGGGGTCAACAGTTCGAATCCGTTATTCTCCACTTCGCTTCACTCGATGAAGCAAGAGATCTTTGACATATTGAACACGCAACATGAAGTATTGATGATGTGCGTAGGCAAAGGTAGACGAGTTTACTCGTAAACCGGTTTACGAATCACACACAATACTCCCAAGTAGTAATACAAAGGTAAACGAAGTACAGCTTTAAGTATATCTGCCACCGATGCTCGCAAAGAGCAGTTCGGTTCGGAAGAGAAAGTACAAAAGGGCGTACGGTGGATGCCTAGGCTCTTACAGGCGATGAAGGACGTGATAAGCTGCGATAAGCTGTGGGTGAGTGCAAATGACCTTTGATCCGCAGATTTCCGAATGGGACAACCCGGCAGGTTGAAGACCTGTCATCCCGCTAAGCAGGGAGGCTAACGAGGGGAACTGAAACATCTTAGTACCCTCAGGAAAAGAAAATAATAATGATTCCCTTAGTAGTGGCGAGCGAACGGGGAAGAGCCCAAACCGTGGAGGTCTCGGCCTTCACGGGGTTGTAGGACCACGCTGTTGGACTTGTTTCGATTAGAGGAACGTTTTTGGAAAGAACGACCATAGAGGTGACAGTCTCGTACTCGACAATCGAGATCGGCCATAGTGGTATCCTGAGTAGGGCGGGACACGTGAAATCCTGTCTGAATCCGGCGGGCCCATCCGCCAAGGCTAAATACTCGTAAGAGACCGATAGCGAACCAGTACCGTGAGGGAAAGGTGAAAAAGCACCTCTGTCAGAGGGTGAAAAAGTTCCTGAAACCGTACGCCTACAAGCGGTCGGAGCAACGTAAGTTGTGACGGCGTGCCTTTTGCATAATGAACCTACGAGTTGCCGTCGTCGGCAAGGTTAAAGCGCAATGATGCGCGCAACCGAAGCAAAGCGAGTCTGAATAGGGCGCATAGTCGGCGGTGGCAGACGCGAAACCAAGTGATCTACCCTTGTCCAGGTTGAAGTCCCGGTAACACGGGATGGAGGACCGAACCGATAAGCGTTGAAAAAGCTTCCGGATGAGGTGAGGGTAGGGTGAAAGGCCAATCAAACTTGGAGATAGCTCGTACTCCCCGAAATGCATTTAGGTGCAGCCTCAGGCGTTCCCTGTGTGAGGTAGAGCGACTGATTGGATGCGAGGGCTTCACCGCCTATCAAGTCCAGACAAACTCCGAATGCACACAGGCTAAGCCCGGGAGTGAGGGCGTGGGTGCTAAGGTCCACGCCCGAGAGGAGAAGAATCCTGATCACCGGCTAAGGCCCCGAAATCCGGGCTAAGTTAAACTAACGAAGTGTGGTCCCCGTGACAGCTAGGATGTTGGCTTGGGAAGCAGCCATTCATTCAAAGAGTGCGTAACAGCTCACTAGTCGAGGGACCGTGCATGGATAATAATCGGGTATTAAGCCCGGTGCCGAAGCCGTGGGATGTCTTTTATGACATCGGTAGGGGAGCATTCATGCGGCCTTGAAGCTCGAGGACAACCTCGGGTGGAGCTTCATGAAAAGCAAATGTAGGTATAAGTAACGATAAAGAGTGTGAGATGCACTCTCGCCGAAAGACTAAGGTTTCCAGGGCAACGTTAATCGTCCCTGGGTCAGTCGGGTCCTAAGGCTCATCCTAATGGAGAGGCCGATGGCAGAAACGGTTAATATTCCGTTACTATCTATTGGGGCGATGTGGAGACGGAGGTGACACTTCCGCGAGCTGACGGAATAGCTCGTTAAAAGACCGTAGGTGTTGAGGATGGCAGGCAAATCCACCATCCGAGCTGAAAGTCGATAGTATGCAGCGTCTTCGGACAATGCAATAGCGAAGGTAATCCTACTCCCGAGAAAATCCGCTAAGCTTAACCCTTTAGATACCCGTACCGTAAACGGACACACGTAGTCGGGTAGAATATACTAAGGCGCTTGGAAGATTCATGGTTAAGGAACTAGGCAAATTGACCCCGTACGTTCGCAATAAAGGGGTCCTCGTCGCAAGGCGAGGCGCAGAGAATAGGTCCAGGCAACTGTTTAACAAAAAAACACAGGGCTGTGCCAAAATCGAAAGATGAAGTATACAGTCTGACACCTGCCCGGTGCCGGAAGGTTAAGAGGAGAGCTTAGATGCAAGTCGAAGGTTTGAATTGAAGCCCCGAGTAAACAGCGGCCGTAACTATAACGGTCCTAAGGTAGCGAAATTCCTTGTCGGGTAAGTTCCGACCTGCACGAATGGTGTAATGATCTGGACGCTGTCTCAACCATGATTCCAGTGAAATTGTAGTATCGGTGAAGATGCCGATTACCCGCGATGGGACGAAAAAGACCCCGTGAACCTTTACTATAGCTTAACGTTGTAACCGGGCGGTCGATGTGTAGGATGGGCCGGAGACTTTGAAGCGGGCACGCCAGTGTTCGTGGAGTCGCTGTTGAAATACGGCCCTTCGGCTGTCTGGTTCCTAACTCCCTTTGATGGGAGGACCGCGTTTGGTGGGTAGTTTGACTGGGGTGGTCGCCTCCAAAAAGCGTAACGGAGGCTTCTAAAAGGTGCCCTCAGGCCGATTGGTAACCGGCCGTAGAGTGTAATGGCAAAAGGGCGCTTGACTGAGAGACCTACAAGTCGATCAGGTGCGAAAGCAGAGCATAGTGATCCGGTGGTTCCGTATGGAAGGGCCATCGCTCAAAAGGATAAAAAGGTACTCCGGGGATAACAGGCTGATCCCTCCCAAGAGCTCATATCGACGGAGTGGTTTGGCACCTCGATGTCGGCTCGTCACATCCTGGGGCTGGAGAAGGTCCCAAAGGGTTGGGCTGTTCGCCCAGTAAAAGTGGCACGCGAGCTGGGTTCAGAACGTCGTGAGACAGTTCGGTCTCTATCTATCGTGGGCGCAGGAAATTTGCGTGGCTCTGACACTAGTACGAGAGGACCGTGTTGGACTGACCTCTGGTTTTACCGGTTGTGGCGCCAGCCACACCGCCGAGGTAGCTAAGTCGGGATCGGATAAGCGCTGAAAAGCATCTAAGTGCGAAGCCGGCCACAAGATTAGATTTCCTTATTAGGGTCGTTGTGAGACGACAACGTTGATAAGGGTGCAGGTGTAAAGACGGCGACGTCAAAGCCGAGCACTACTAATCGCCCGAAACTTTCCTTCCAGCAGCAGATGATACTTAAAAGCTGTCGCTTACTTTTTGCAATCACTCTCCGAAACGAGAGTAAGATCGACTACAGAGGAGTTGTGATTCAACTATACACATAGCGTGTTCAAAAGATATTTCCGGTGGTTATAGCGACGGGGTTCCACCTCTTCCCATTCCGAACAGAGAAGTTAAGCCCGACCGCGCCGATGGTACTGCACACCCGCGGGAGAGTAGGTCGCCGCCATTTTACAACAAGCCTCGAGTCTCGAAAGAGACTCGGGGCTTTGTTGCCGTTGGACGAAAGTGAAGGATAGGGAAAGGGAATGAGGAGTGAGAAGGAATGATGCGTCAGCGGAGCGAGCGTACTAACTCGTCTTTTTCTCAGGTTTGCGATTTCTACGGCGTTGTAGAAAAAATGCGTATCAAGGGTGAAAGGCTGGACGAAAAGTGTAACTTTGCCCCATGAATCCATAATATGTAACCGATGAGCGCTTATTTCTCCTTTTTTCGTCAAGTGTTGTGGCTAACGGTGTGGTCCCTTCTTTTCGTTGTCAATGGGGGGCAGGTGGTCGCGCAGTCGTCTCCCTTGTACGCCGATCAGTCGTATCTCTACACGCAGGTTCGGCTCTCGCATGGCGATCGCGCGCGAACCGTGCGAGCTTTGATTGATACGGGCTGCTCCTTTTGCGTAATCGATTCGACCTTTGCCGTCGATTCCTGCGGTTGGGACAGGGCGGCGCTCGAACCGCTGTACACGCGGGCGGCTTCGGGAGCGCGCGTACCGCTACACAGCGGGGTGTTGGAGCGTGTGGACTTTTGCGGCACGACTTTTATTGCAGTGAAATGTCTTGTTGTCGACCTGAAGGGGAAATTCTTACGCTACGCGCCGAACTTCATTATCGGGGAGAACCTGCTGAGTGCGCAACCGCCTGCTTCGATTTGCCGCACCGCCGCTTGACGGTGGGCGACTCGCCGGGAGAGAACGCGAAGGTATTGCGTTGGCAGACGCGTGAGAGTCGGGACGGCACGTTCACGAAAGGTATCTTTCTCAAAGGGCGTGTCGGGGGCAAGAAGGTGCGTATTTTCTTGGACTCGGGCAGCCGCTACAATAAAGTGAACGCAGCACTGCTGCCGGATGCTCCTCGCGAGACGATGGAATTGCCACAGGGCGACATCAGCCGGCGACTGCAGGTGCAGCAGGTGCCGGTGTGCCGTGATGTCGAAACGCGCGTGGGCGACCGCACGACGCGCTTGAACTTCGTTTTGACCGACCGCCCCGATGCCGTGCTGAACTTGGACTTCCTCCACAACACGATTTTTGTTTTGGATTACGACCGCCGAGAAATTCGGATCAAACAATGAGAGGTTCCCCCCACGGGAACCTCTTTTTGTTGTGAAATGTGCTCATGGTAGGGGTTATCAACCCAGTATAGCGATGAAGTCTAAATTTAAATCGATTTGTTGGGCGTTTTGTGCTTGAATTTCGTATTTTTGCAAAATAGTAAGCTCGTCCATGTTACGAGCTTTTCAGATAGAAAGTGTGTTGAACGAAAAAAATTGAATAGTTTCCTTTTTATTTTAGCAAGGGACTTCAGCAATGAACAACTGGTGTAATATTCTAGTGGAATTCTTGCAAACAAGGGCTTTTTGCGTAGTGTTGTCATTTGCGCTATTGTTTGTGGGGGGAATGATCTATATAATATTTAGATCAGAGTCACTACTGATGTTTGTATACTTGAATAAGGTGGGCGTGTTAGAAGCTATTCAATTCCTTCGGAGACTTGGTGCTGAGTATGCTATATCTGATTGGATAAAATACAGTTTACCTGATGGCCTGTGGGTGTTTTCCTATATGTTTCTGATCGACACTATTTGGGAAGGTAAGATATTACTCTCATATTATTTCTTCCTCTGGGTGCTGCCCACAATTGCTGTCGTCTCAGAGGTGTTGCAAGTGTTCGGTTGGTTGCCGGGTGTATTTGATATATTGGATTTAGTGTGCTATGTTGGTGCAGTCGTCGTCTTTTTAATACTCAAGTTCTTCTTAAAAATAAAAAGCGTATGAAAGTTCGGATTTTATTATCCTCTTGCGTGTTTCTTTTGTTCATGTTGCTCGCGGGTGGGTCTTTTAGTGGTAGTGACCTAAAGATGTTCTTTTGGATATTCGTCGGCATCTTAGGTTTTGGTCTTGTTTGGATCATAATTCAAGTAATCGTTGAGTCTAACAATAAGCAGACGCGACTTGATATGATTGCTAAGGATGAAGCGGAAAACAATGACTTTGACCATTCGGTTAGTTTTGGCGACGATCGTTGTAAATTTTATTTCGATGCGGAAAAGAAGCAGGTCATGATTATGCGAGTCATGACAGAAGGTATTACTAAATACTTTGTAGACAACTTTGAGTATTCCGGTCCGGAGTATTGTCAGGTATTTAATCCTTATTTCTGTTTCTACGATCGTGAGAACCGACAAATGCTTGCAGGTAATTATGTAGGGACTCCTGATTATCGCGTAAAAAAAATAGTTGCAGAGAATAAAACTAAGACGATAATCCCTGAAAGTGATATTCCGCCCAGAATTGTAAGCAATGTCATTACAAAAGGAGACGGATTGTCAGCAACTACAGAAATAGTTTGGACATTGGTCGATGAGAACTATGGCTTGGTGACGACTGTCCGGAAAGGCCAAATTTCGTATGTCTCTAGTTATGTGGCCGCGGAGAATATTCAAAGAAAGACAGGAACCCAGTCGTATGTAAGTGATAAGGCTATTGGCAATTATCATTTCATTATGGATGACTTCTTTGATGTCCTTGTGATTGTAACACCGACTAGTCATGAGGTGCTGAAGTATTCTGACATTATAGAGGTCAGCTATGAAGAAAACTCTACAAAACTCTATTCTAAATCTGCAATGCGCACTGTGGGTGGCGCTGTCGTTGGTAGCGCACTCATGGGAGAAGCTGGTGCAATAGTCGGTGGTATGTCTGGTGACTTGAAAAGCAACCTTGAGATAAAGACTATGCAGATAAAACTACTGCTTCGAGATACTAAAACGAACTAGCTTAGTTTTAGAGTTCAAGGACTTTGATGGTGTCTTAAAGACCAAAGAAACTGCAGCTCAAAAGTTGTATGAGAAGTTCCTTGAAAATGCGAAACTTGCAAAGGATACGTTGTCTATTATTATTGACAAAGCAAAAACTTCGGCCGCTCCTGCACAACAAGTGGAGCAAATATCGTTTGTGTCACCATCTGGAGTAGCTGATGAGCTTGCCAAACTTGCGCAACTAAAGGCTGCCGGTATTCTCACGGAAGAAGAGTTTAATGCACAAAAGGCCAAGCTTCTAAATTCGTAATCTCAGTATTCTAGCGCACTACGTTTTTGTTTTGCACTACGGCCGCCGAGAAATTCGGATCAAACAATGAGAGGTTCCCCGCGGAACCTCTTTTTGTTAGTGGCATGCGCCTACGGCCACTTGCGCAAGGTGAGATTGCAGCGGGGCGAGCCAACTTGATTTGTTCGTCCACAATCTGCATTTGCAGTGCTAACTTTTTGGGAATTTTGTGTACACGGTGTGCTTTGCACATGAGTTCAACGGTACCTGCCCATGGGACATGAAAAACAAAGCAACCCCGCGTTG
>BNJS01002480.1_pt1 | contig 13374 bp, 3 predicted proteins | sample 8540461 | NCBI WGS metagenome assembly BNJS01 (sample SAMD00202454, study PRJDB9452) | human saliva metagenome | isolation source: human saliva | place: Japan
TAATCATCGAGGGACCTCCTTATAATCCTTTAACTAAGGTCTAGATTACGCTTCCTAGAGAGCAAAGTCAATCATGACGACTTAAAAAAACTCGCAGTCTGGGCCATACAAATAGACCCCATGGCAAATACCATGAGGTCTATTTTAATTGAAATCTGGATTCTTAAGGTCCTATACGACCGTTAAATCATTTTAACGTTTGCGTCGTTTTGTGCCATAGAGTCCGAATCCAGCTAGAAGACTTGCCAAACCAAAGATTGCAAGGTTTGAATCTTCACTACCAGTTTCTGGAAGTTGAGCTGTCTTATCAGTTGGATTGATAAAGTGAGCTTCTTCTTTTGTTTCTGGAAGCACTGGAGCCTTAGGCTCTTCTGTTTGTGGAGCTGGCTGTGGCTCTGGTGTCGGAGTTGTATCCGGCACTGGTGTTGGAGTCACAATTTGTTTGTAGATGTGTTGAGTATTACCATTTTCATCTACAACTGTCTTCACAAATTCATAACCTGGGATGTCTTTCTTAGGTTGTTGGCCATCTTCGGTTGGATAACCAGGAATTGGAGTACCATTTTCATCTACATATGATGTTGTTACTTGCTCATAGACATGTTCGATATCACCATTAGGTAATTTCTTAGTTTCTACGAAGCGGTAACCTGGGATCTCAACTTTTGGCTGTTCACCATCAACTGTAGGATATCCTGGGATTTCCTTACCTTCTTTATCGACAAACTTAGTGATTGGAAGGACAGTTGGTGTGTAGGTTGCTGAAGCCTTAGTTCCGTTAACATCCTCACGAACAACTGTTACTGCTGGGGCAGTTCCTGTAAATTCAGGTTCTGGTGTGAAGGTTACTGTTCCATCTGCAGCTACTGTGTAAGTACCAACACCTGAAATCGTCTTGGTAGTTGAACCATCTTCAAAGGTAGCTGGAACTTGGTTATTCATTGGTACACGGCTATCGCCTTCAGTGAAGCTTGGCTTACCTGTTTGCGTTTGACCCTTATTACCAATTGAAGTAACTGATTCTGCAGTTGGTGTTACTGGTGTAACGGTTGGAGTGTAGGTAGCTGTAATAGCTGTACCGTTCTTATCAACACGTTTCACTGTTACGCCTGTACCTGTTCCTGTGAATGATTTTTCTGGAACAAAGGTTACGGTTCCATCTGGAGAAACGGTGTAAGTTCCTTCACCTGGAATAACTTTAGTTGTTGATCCATCTTCAAATGTAGCTGGTACATCATCATCCATTGGCACACTTGGGTTACCAGGCGTGAAGCTTGGTTTACCAGTTTGCGTTTGACCCTGGATGTCTGTAGATGTTGCTGGGTCAGCAGTTGGTGTAACTGGAGTTACTGTTGGTGTGTAAGTTGCTGAGGCTTTGGTTCCGTTCACATCTTCACGAACAACTGTCACTGCTGGAGCTTCACCAACGAATGATTTCTCAGGTACGAATGTAACTGTTCCGTCTACTGCTACTGTATAAGTACCAACGCCTTCTACTGTCTTAGTTGTTGAACCATCGTCAAATGTTGCTGGAACGTCATCGTTCATTGGCACACGGCTATCACCTTCGGTGAATACAGGTTTACCAGTTTGTGTTGCACCCTGGATGTCAGTAGATACTGCTGGAGTTGCAGTCGGTGTGACTGGTGTAACAGTTGGTGTGTAGGTTGCTGAGGCTTTAGTGCCGTTCATGTCTTCACGGACAACTGTCACTGCTGGGGCAGTTCCTACGAATGATTTCTCAGGTACGAATGTAACTGTTCCGTCTACTGCTACTGTATAAGTACCAACGCCTTCTACTGTCTTAGTTGTTGAACCATCGTCAAATGTTGCTGGAACGTCATCGTTCATTGGCACACGGCTATCACCTTCGGTGAATTCAGGCTTACCAGTTTGAGTCGCACCTTGGATATCAGTGGTTTCAGCTGGTGTCGCTGTTGGAGTTACTGGTGTCACAGTTGGTGTGTAGGTTGCTGAGGCTTTAGTGCCGTTCATGTCTTCACGGACAACTGTCACTGCTGGGGCAGTTCCTACGAATGATTTCTCAGGTACGAATGTCACTGTTCCATCTGCGGCTACTGTGTATGTACCAACACCTTCTACTGTCTTGGTAGTTGAGCCATCATCAAATGTCGCTGGAACGTCATCGTTCATAGGCACACGGCTATCACCTTCGGTGAAGCTTGGTTTACCAGATTGTGTTTGGCCTTGGATATCTGTCGATGTTGCATCTTCAGATGTTGGAACGACTGGAGTAATCTTAGGTGTATATGTTGTTTCTACTGTTGTTCCATTTGTATCAGCTGCTTGAATCTTAACTGGAACAACATCACCTGAATAAGATTTATCCGTTGGTGTGAAGGTTACGACACCTGTGTCTTTATCAACTGTGAAGGTACCAATAATATTGCCCGCTGGTGATTTCGCAAACACCGCCACTGCTGGTTGACCATTTCATCAAGAAGAGTAATCGAATCCTTGTTAATTGGAGCTACTTCATCACCTTCAGTGAAGGTTACAGTTCCAGTTTGAACAAGGCCTTGAGGTCCAGTAGATTCAGCTGGTGTTGCAGTTGGGTTAACTGGGGTTACTGTTGGTGTATAAGTTGCAGAAGCTTTGGTTCCATTCTTATCTTCACGAACAACCGTTACGGCTGGTGCAGTTCCGACGAATGATTTTTCTGGAACAAAGGTTACAGTTCCGTCCGCTGCTACTGTGTATGTACCGACACCGTCAACTGTCTTAGTCGTTGTGCCATCTTCGAAGGTTGCTGGAACATCATCGTTCATTGGTACACGGCTGTCACCTTCAGTAAATTCAGGCTTACCTGTTTGAGTTTGACCTTGTTTACCTGTTGATGTTGTTGGTTCAGCAGTTGGTGTAACTGGAGTTACTGTTGGTGTGTACTTAGCTGTGATCTCAGTACCGTTCTTATCAACACGTTTAACCGTTACGCCTGTACCTTCTCCTGTAAATGATTTTTCTGGTACGAAGGTTACAGTTCCGTTCGGAGCGACTGTGTAAGTTCCTTCTCCTGGAATTGTCTTCGTAGTTGAGCCATCGTCAAAGGTTGCAGGTGTATCATCATCCATTGGGATTGCAGGGTTACCAGGTGTGAAGCTTGGGGTACCTGTTTGAGTTTGACCTTGGATGTCTGTAGATGTTGCAGGATCAGCAGTTGGTACAACAGGAGTGATCTTAGGTGTGTAAGTTGTCTCAGCAACCGTTCCGTTCGTATCTTTACCTTGAACCTTAACTGGAACAACATCACCTGAGTAAGATTTATCCGTTGGTGTGAAGGTTACAACACCTGTTTCTTTATCAACAGTGAAGGTACCGATCACATCACCTGCTGGTGATTTCGCATCAACTGATGCTGCTGGCTGACCATTTTCGTCAAGGAGAGTAATGGTATCCTTGTCGATTGGTGCAACTAGGTCACCTTCAGTGAAGGTTACAGTTCCAGTTTGAACCACACCTTGAGGGGCTTCTGATTCAGCTGGAGTTGCTGTTGGAGTTACTGGTGTCACAGTTGGTGTGTACTTAGCAGTAACTGGAGTACCGTTCTTATCGACACGTTTAACCGTTACGCCTGAACCTTCTCCTGTGAATGATTTCTGGTACAAAGGTTACGGTTCCGTCTGGAGCAACAGTGTAAGTTCCTTCACCTGGAATGGTCTTCGTAGTTGAGCCATCTTCAAATGTTGCAGGTGTATCATCATCCATTGGAACATTTGGATTACCAGGTGTGAAGCTTGGGGTACCTGTTTGCGTTTGACCTTGTTTGTCAGTAGATGTTGTATCTTCTGCAGTTGGTGTAACAGGAGTTACGGTTGGTGTATAAGTTGCAGAAGCTTTTGTTCCGTTCTTATCTTCACGGACAACCGTTACGGCTGGTGCAGTTCCAGTAAATGATTTTTCTGGTACAAAGGTTACTGTTCCATCAGCTGCTACTGTGTAAGTACCAACACCATCTACAGTCTTCGTAGTTGAGCCATCATCGAAGGTTGCTGGAACATCGTCGTTCATAGGTACACGGCTGTCACCTTCGGTGAATTCAGGTTTACCAGTTTGAGTCGCACCTTGGATATCTGTAGATGTTGCTGGCTCAGCTGTTGGTGTTACTGGTGTCACAGTTGGTGTGTACTTAGCTGTGATTTCAGTACCATTCTTATCAACACGTTTAACCGTTACGCCTGAAGCAGTTCCAGTGAATGATTTTTCTGGGACGAAGGTTACGGTTCCATCTGGAGAAACAGTGTATGTTCCTTCGCCATCTACTGTCTTAGTGGTTGAACCATCTTCGAAGGTAGCTGGAGTATCTTCATCGATTGGAACATTTGGATTTCCTTCGGTGAAGGTTGGTTTACCAGATTGTGTTTGACCTTGAATATCTGTCGATGTAGCATCTTCAGAAGTTGGGACAACCGGAGTAATCTTCGGTGTATAAGTTGTTTCAACTGTAGTTCCATTTGTATCAGCTGCTTGAACCTTAACCGGAACAACATCACCTGAGTATGATTTATCCGTTGGTGTGAAGGTCACAACACCTGTTTCTTTGTCAACTGTGAAGGTACCGATTACATCACCAGCTGGTGATTTCGCTTCTACTGATGCTGCCTGCTGACCATTTTCATCAAGAAGAGTAATAGAATCCTTGTTAATTGGAGCTACTTCATCACCTTCAGTGAAGGTTACTGTTCCAGTTTGCACCAAACCTTGAGGACCAGTTGATTCTGCTGGTGTTGCAGTTGGAATTACTGGTGTTACAGTTGGTGTGTACTTAGCTGAAGCCTTAGTGCCATTCATATCTTCACGGACAACTGTCACGGCTGGTGCTTCGCCAGTGAATGATTTCTCAGGAACAAAGGTTACTGTTCCGTCTGCGGCTACTGTGTAAGTACCAACGCCATCTACTGTCTTGGTTGTTGAACCATCATCAAAAGTAGCTGGAACGTCATCATTCATTGGCACACGGCTGTTGCCTTCAGTAAATTTAGGCTTACCTGTTTGGGTTTGTCCTTGTTTACCTGTTGATGTTGAATCTTCCGCAGTCGGAGTTACTGGTGTCACAGTTGGTGTGTATTTAGCTGTGATTTCAGTACCGTTCTTATCAACACGTTTAACCGTTACGCCTGAACCAGTTCCAGTGAATGATTTTTCAGGGACGAAGGTTACGGTTCCATCTGGAGAAACAGTGTATGTTCCTTCACCATCTACTGTCTTAGTCGTTGAGCCATCTTCGAAAGTAGCAGGTGTATCTTCGTCGATTGGAACATTTGGATTACCTTCTGTGAAGGTTGGTTTACCTGTTTGAGTGGCACCTTGGATATCAGTCGATGTTGCATCTTCGGAAGTTGGAACAACTGGAGTAATCTTCGGTGTGTATGTTGTTTCAACTGTAGTTCCATTTGCATCAGCTGCTTGAACCTTAACCGGAACAACATCACCTGAGTAAGATTTATCCGTTGGTGTGAAGGTCACAACACCAGTTTCTTTATCAACTGTGAAGGTACCGATCACATCACCTGCTGGTGATTTCGCTTCTACTGATGCTGCAGGTTGACCATTTTCATCAAGAAGAGTAATGGTATCCTTGTCGATTGGTGCAACTGGGTCACCTTCAGTAAAGGTTACAGTTCCAGTTTGAACCAAACCTTGAGGTCCAGTAGATTCAGCTGGTGTTGCAGTTGGAGTTACTGGAGTTACAGTTGGTGTGTAAGCTGCAGAGGCTTTGGTTCCATTCTTATCTTCACGAACAACCGTTACGGCTGGTGCTTTACCTGTGAATGATTTCTCAGGAACAAAGGTTACTGTTCCGTCTGCGGCTACTGTGTAGGTACCAACGCCTTCTACTGTCTTAGTTGTTGAGCCATCGTCGAAAGTAGCTGGAACGTCATCATTCATTGGCACACGGCTGTCGCCTTCAGTAAATACAGGCTTACCTGTTTGGGTTTGACCTTGCTTACCTGTTGTTTCAACTGGTGTTGCAGTTGGTGTGACTGGAGTTACAGTTGGTGTGTAGGTTGCAGAAGCCTTAGTGCCATTCTTATCTTCACGGACAACTGTCACGGCTGGTGCTTCACCAGTGAATGATTTTTCAGGGACAAAAGTTACAGTTCCGTCTGCTGCTACTGTGTAAGTACCAACGCCGTCAACTGTCTTAGTAGTTGAGCCATCGTCAAATGTGGCTGGAACATCATCGTTCATTGGCACACGGCTATCGCCTTCAGTGAATACAGGTTTGCCAGTTTGAGTTGCACCTTGGATATCAGTTGTTTCAGCTGGTGCAGCTGTCGGAGTTACTGGTGTCACAGTTGGTGTGTACTTAGCTGTGATTTCAGTACCATTCTTATCAACACGTTTAACCGTTACGCCTGAAGCAGTTCCAGTGAATGATTTTTCTGGGACGAAGGTTACGGTTCCATCTGGAGAAACAGTGTAAGTTCCTTCGCCATCTACTGTCTTAGTGGTTGAACCATCGTCAAAGGTAGCTGGAGTATCTTCATCGATTGGTACATTTGGATCACCTTCAGTAAAGGTTGGTTTACCAGATTGTGTTTGACCTTGGATATCAGTCGATGTAGCATCTTCAGAAGTTGGAACAACTGGAGTAATCTTCGGTGTATAAGTTGTTTCAACTGTTGTTCCATTTGTATCAGCTGCTTGAACCTTAACTGGGACAACATCACCTGAATAAGATTTATCTGTTGGTGTGAAAGTCACAACACCTGTTTCTTTATCAACAGTGAAGGTACCAATCACATCACCTGCTGGTGATTTCGCTTCTACTGATGCTGCAGGTTGACCATTTTCATCAAGAAGTGTAATCGAATCCTTGTTAATTGGAGCTACTTCATCACCTTCAGTGAAAGTTACAGTTCCAGTTTGAACTAGACCTTGAGGTCCAGTAGATTCAGCTGGTGTTGCTGTCGGTGTGACAGGAGTTACAGTTGGTGTGTAAGTTGCAGAAGCTTTGGTTCCATTCTTATCTTCACGAACAACTGTTACAGCTGGTGCTGTTCCAGTAAATGATTTCTCAGGAACAAAGGTTACAGTTCCGTCCGCTGCTACTGTGTAAGTACCAACGCCATCTACTGTCTTAGTAGTTGAACCATCATCGAAGGTTGCTGGAACGTCATCGTTCATTGGCACACGGCTGTTGCCTTCAGTAAATTCAGGCTTACCTGTTTGAGTTTGACCTTGTTTACCAGTAGATGTTGTATCTTCCGCAGTCGGTGTTACTGGTGTCACAGTTGGTGTGTAAGTCGCTGAAGCTTTGGTTCCGTTCTTATCTTCACGAACAACAGTTACAGCTGGTGCTGTTCCAGTAAATGATTTCTCTGGGACGAAAGTTACGGTTCCGTCTGCTGCTACTGTGTATGTACCAACGCCATCAACTGTCTTGGTAGTCGAGCCATCATCAAATGTTGCTGGAACATCTTCATTGATTTCTACTGTTTTCTCAACGCCATCAACTGTTACTGTTCCACCCTTGAATTCAGGTTTACCTGTTTGAGTAGCACCTTGAATATCAGTTGTTTCAGCTGGTGTAGCTGTTGGGGTTACTGGAACAATTTCAGGTGTGTAGGTTGTATCCACCTTGATGCCGTTTGAGCTTTCAGCTTGAACCTTAACAGGCGTTACTTTACCTGTGTAAGATTTGTCAGTTGGTGTGAAGGTCACTTGTCCAGTTGCTGGATCAATTGAGTACATACCGATTTCAGTTGTACCATCTTCAGCAAATGCTGGCGTAGTCGCCACTTCATTACCATCTTTGTCCAAAAGTGTGTAGCTATTATCTTTGATTGTAATAGCTTTATCTTGACCATTTACTTGAACAGTTGCACCTTCAAAGGTTGGTGTTCCAGTTTGTGTCGCACCTTGGATATCTTTAGATGTAGCTGGTTTAGCTGTTGGAACAGCTGCTACAACTGTTGGTGTGTAACTTGCATCTGAAGTGATGGTTGTTGTCTTACCATCTTCATTTGTAATCGTCGCTGTCGCTTGGACTTTCACTCCAGTTGCAGTTCCAACGAAGTCTTTTTCAGGTGTGAAAGTCACTGCTCCTGTTGTCGGATCGATTGTATAAGTTCCTTCACCTTCAACAGTTACTGTTGTTTCATCTGTTGGTTGACCTGTTGCTGGATCTACCAATTTCTTGCTTGTGATTTGGGCAGTCTTATTGTTACTCAAATCAAAAGTTGGTGTTTGAGTTTGAGGAACATTTTGAACATCCTCAGATACCTTGTCTTTAGGAGTAATTGTAATTGGAGTTACAGATGGTGTGTAGGTCGCTGAAGCTTTAGTACCATTCATGTCTTCACGAACAACTGTAACTGCAGGTGCTGTTCCTGTAAAGTTTGGTTCTGGAACAAATGTCACAGTTCCGTCTGCTGCTACTGTGTAGGTACCAACACCATCAACTGTCTTAGTCGTTGATCCATCGTCAAATGTTGCGGCAACATCATCATTCATCGGCACACGGCTATTACCCTCAGTAAATACAGGCTTACCTGTTTGAGTGGCACCTTGAACATCTGTTGATTCAGCTGGTGCTGCAGTTGGCCTTACCGGAGTTACAGTTGGGGTATATGTCGCTGAAGCTTTGGTTCCGTTCTTATCTTCACGAACAACCGTCACTGCTGGTGCAGTTCCAACGAATGATTTCAGGTACGAATGTAACTGTTCCGTCTGCTGCTACTGTGTAAGTACCAACGCCGTCTACTGTCTTAGTCGTTGAACCATCATCGAAGGTCGCTGGAACAGCTTCATTAATCGCTACTGTTTTCTCAACGCCATCTACTGTTACAGTTCCGCCCTTAAATTCAGGTTTACCAGTTTGCGTTGCACCTTGGATATCTTCTGTTTCAGCTGGTGTTGCTGTCGGTGTTACTGGAACGATTTCAGGTGTGTATGTTGTATCCACCTTGATACCGTTTGAACTTTCCGCTTGAACCTTAGCAGGTGTCACTACACCTGTGTATGATTTATCCGTTGGTGTGAAGGTTACTTGTCCAGTTGCTTGATCAATTGAATAAGTACCAATTTCAGTTGTACCATCAGCAGCATATGCTGGAGCACTCGTCACTTCATTGCCATCATTATCCAAAAGTGTGTAGCTATTCTCTTTAATCGTAATAGCTTTATCTTCACCATTTACTTGAACAGTTGTTCCTGCAAAGGTTGGTTTACCGGTTTGAGTCGCACCTTGGATATCTTTTGAAGTTGCAAGGCTTGCTGTTGGAACAGCTGCTACAACCGTTGGTGTGTATGTTGCATCGGATGTAATGGTTGCAGTCTTACCGTTTGCATTGGTAATCGTCGCAGTCGCTTGAACCGTAACACCTTTAGCAGTTCCAACAAAGTCTTTCTCTGGAGTAAATGTAACCGCTCCAGTCGTTGGATCGATAGTATAGCTACCTTCACCTGCTACTGTCACACTTGTTTCATCAGTCGGTTGACCAGTCGCTGGATCCACCAATTTTTTACTTGTAATTTTCGCAGTCTTGTCACTACTCAAATCAAAGGTTGGTGTTTGGGTTTGAGGAACGTTTTGAACATCCGCAGAAACCTTGTCTGTAGGAGTCACTGTGATTGGTGTGACTGTTGGTGTGTACTTAGCTGTTGCAGTCTTGATGTAATCCTGTTGGATCTTACCATCTTTGTTTCTACCAACTGGCGCTGACAATGTAACTTCCACACCTTTTGCTGTACCAGTAAAGCTTGGATCTGGAGTGAAGGTTACTTCACCCGTTGAAGGATTAATCGTATAAGTTCCTTCCCCTTCAACTGTTACAGATGGCGCATCAGTAGTGAGACCTGTGGCAGGATCCACCAACTTAGCAGGATATTCTGCACTTGGAGTGATTGCAATCTTGTCACCATTTGAGTTAGTCTCAGTTGTGTTAAAGGTCGGAGTTTCTTTTTGAGTCGCCCCTTGAACATCCGTCGAAGTTTTGTCAACTCCTTCGATTTCAATTGGAGTGACTGTTGGAACGTATTGACCATCCATGGTATTCAACTGACCATTAATGTTTGGTTCTTGATCTGGGAATTTTGTTGACCAACCAGTATCATAACCGTTGTTATCTGAACGACGGATAGAAATACCATCAGCTGTTCCAAGGAAGTTATCTTCAGGAATAAATTCAACATCGACATCTTTACCGTTGGCAGTAATCTTGTACTTACCTTGTCCTGGAACGACATAGTAACCGTCCCCATCAAGAGTAGCACGGTTGCCATCTTTATCAACGATGTATGGTTCTACCGTTTCGTCAATAACGGCACTAGAATTAAGCTCATACTTGTGTTCTCCACGTGCTGTAAAGGTTACAGTTGCAGTTTGCTTCGCCCCTTGAGGACCACTTGTTTCCTTGAATTCCCCTTTTGGTGGGTGCGTAATTTGAGTTCTGAAGTCTTCCACTTCCCCTGAGAGGGCCATACCAGTTGGGCTCTCAATCTCGTTAGCTTTCTTGGCAATACGAACACGAGCACCTAGTTCTTTAACGCTAGGGTCGATATAAGTCTTGCTATTTGCAAAAGTCAACTCAACTGTACCGTCATTTGTGATTCTTGCAAGATCAGAGCGTTCATCTTCATCAAAGGTACCATTTTGGTTAAAGTCTATCCAACCGTAGATATAAGCTTCTGAAGCTCCATCTGTATGGGCTTCTATTGACAGCTTGTAGTTACCTGGGCGTGTACGATCCATCTTGATCATCTCATTGGTTGTACCTTTAAGCTCATCTGGAAGCAATTGGTCAATTCCTTCATCGGCCGTAGTTGCCTTATCATCACCGAACCAGTCAAGAACAGTATTCTCATCCATATCTGGGCTCACATTACCAATATATGGTTGATTTACTTTAGCACCAGTTATACCATCTACAGTTGCAATGGTATGCATAGCTTTTCCGTATGACTCAGGAGCGTCCCCTTCATCAATTGGGAAGAATCCTAGCATTGCTGACTGTTTACCACCTGAAGCGACATAAAGTCCAACTTCAGAGGCACCACGCGTCATAACGATTGGAACAGTATAATTACCTTCAGAAATGTTTGGTCCAAAGATACCGGTTCCTAGACCACCTGTAACTTTGTCAGGATTTCCAAAATACTTCCAAGCTACTGGTTTCTTTTCTGGTCCAACTTGAGTAGATCTACGAAGTTGGTTTAAGTTGGTATTATTAAATTTAGGATTAGGTCCAAAAAGATTTTCAGTATCTTGTGGTGAATATGTTACAGAAGTAGTTGGTCTGGTAAACTTTTTCCATTCTCCAATATGCTGCCAACCTTCTCCATTGGTAGTAAACATAACTAATTCACCTGGGTTAGCAGACTCCCCATCAGCCATAACAATAGCTGGCTTAACTGTCTTACCACGGAAGGTTGCAGAGATTTCAAACTGAACTCCAATATTTCCACCATTCAAAGCTGAACTTATGGTAGTCTTCTTGGTTTTCGTATCAATATTCTCAAATCTGATTTCAGTCCAATTATTTTGGGCATCAGCGACGATTTTGGCCTCTTCACCATTGTTAAAAGCTTGCCTAGCAGCATTTGAAGTGACTCCACTTACATAACCATTTTTTGCATTTGGATCATAGGTTGCTTTTTCAGCTTCTGTAGCCCCTTGATTTTCCATCCGTTTCTTATAGATTTCAGTCGCTTGGAAAGGTTTCAAAGATTTGACTTTTACAGTAACTACATAACCAGGCATGATTTCCTTGGTATAGGTAGACCCAACTTGAAGAGCCAATTTTTCTTCTAAGTTCTCAGTTGGTTTAACTTCACTTTTAGGAACTAATACTGTAGTAGTTCCTGTCCAGTTAGCTACATCTCCAAAGTCCAACCATGAGATTTGGCTAGCCATAGATTTGGCATCAACATTTGTTGTAAAGCCAGGTTTTTCAACTTTTGGAGTTGAAGTTGCATCTTCAACATCATCCCCAATCAAGCTTTCGTCATTAGGGTCACCGATTGCACGACGTGTACGACGTCGACCAGAAGTTTCTGCTGTTACAACAGGTTGCTCTACAGCAGATGCTTCGGCACCACTTGAAAGAGCATTCGTTGTAGAAGCTTCTGCTTGAACGTCCACACCTTGTGCTTCAGATGCTGTTTCTGAAGCAGGTGTCTCAGATGATGCTGATGTAACAGAGGCTGTCGTTGAAACTCCCGTAGTATTGCCTACACTTGTAGAGCCAGCAACACTAGTGGTAGATGCTGCAGTACTTGCTGACGTTGACGAAGCTGCTTGAGATGTTGTCTCACTAGAAGCTTGTGTTGTAGACGTTTCAGAAGTAGCTGCGCTAGCATTTGAAACGGTTTGAGACTGACTATTAGTCTCATAACTTGATAAGAGATTTGCGACTTCCGTCGAAGCTTGAGTAGCAACAGCATTCTGAGAAGATGTCTCATCACTCACTGTAGCAGTAGTGCTAGCTACATCTCCTGCTTGGACTTGGTTAGCTGTTTCATCGGCAGATACTTGACTAGCAGTACCAACCATAACCAGAGTTCCAAGAAGAACGGAGCAAACCCCTACATTCAGCTTACGAATCGAAAATCGACTTATACGATCATTAAATAAATCTTTACCCACTTTGGTAATCCTCCACACTTATACTATTAAGTATCTCACCCCTCAATGAGATTAAAAGTATTTAAAAATACTAATCGTTAAATATTTTTAACAAAATTCCTAATATTTGTGAAAAGAAATGCTCTTATTTTCAATTTTTTTATAAGGTTCACTTAAAAAAATAATCATGTAAACAGTAGAATGATTATAGATATCACTATTTTTTTATAAAAAAATTTCAATTAATAATTTTATAATTATATACTTTTTAGAATTGTCAGTAAAAAGAAACTTATGATTTCATTTTTTTCAAAAAAATCGATTTTTCAGAATTAACAATTTATTAGATATTTTTAAATTAATAAGTCATTATTTAAATATAAATAGATAGTTATTTAAGAAGTCTACCTAGAAAAATATGGTTCACAATCGTCCTAACTATGGTTTAAAAGCCTATTTAGCGCCTTTCTGTAACTCGTAGTTTTCAAGAAAACAGTATTTCTTAGAAAAGATATTTTCCCTCTTCTCTAAAAATCTTCTAGGTCCTATGACACAGATTCTCGTTTTTATACGACATTTAGGACTAAAAGCTATTTAAAATGCCAAATGTAATAAATATTAAATTCGCCACTTCTTCATTTCTTATTATTATCCGATTGATTTACCTACCTACGAAAAAAAGCTCCATAATTTCTTCAATAGCTAAACCACTAAAAAGATTATAGAGCAAAAAAAGAAGACCCCAAGGATCTTCCTTCTATTTAAGTACTACTTAAATTATTTTA
>BNJS01001537.1_pt1 | contig 13370 bp, 17 predicted proteins | sample 8540461 | NCBI WGS metagenome assembly BNJS01 (sample SAMD00202454, study PRJDB9452) | human saliva metagenome | isolation source: human saliva | place: Japan
CTCGCATCAACACAAATATACAAATTACGGGCAATACAAAGGCATAATTAAGAACCATATTAGCGGAACCTCCTGCCATTTCTTCCTGATGGCCTATTGGACTGCTTCTTTCTGCCATAGTGTTCTGATTACCTCAGTGATCTTGGCGGCATCCATGATGATCACGGGCTTTGTCATTCTTTCGACCTTTCGGCTGGGGATCTCCTCTGGCTGGTGTCGGCTCTCTTCGCCTCCGATTGCCCATCTTGGGCTTCCTGGAACCCACTGGGCGTACACAATGAATTACGTGTCACACGTGGGTCAGCATCAGACTTATATGACCTCAGCGGGGACCTTCGAAACAGGAAAATGCATCTTCCACTGATCTGCCCTGTGGAACAAGGGAATCAGAAAATAAAAGCTTTTCGGATATCAGGAAGGAAGGGATAAACTAGGCGCTTCTTCAGGGGTCTTCAACCGGACGGGCCGCGTTGGCAGGCAGCCTTATCAATACCAGCACAAGAACCAGACCCATGGGCTAAGGAACCATACAGGGCTTACCGTTGCGCTCGATGCGTACCAACTCTTTATAGCCTTGCATTGCGGTTTTCGGGGAGGCGACTGCCTGAGCCTTCTTCATGACACCTGCGGGTGAGAAACTATAAACTGTCACCGTGCCCAGGGATATTCAGATCAAGCGCCTCTGCCATGGCCATGGCGGCGGCTTGACTGTGAATTCTTCACTTCCGGCACAGGCCTTGCGCTTTGCAGAACATCGACCTCATTAGATGTACACAATACCTCACGTACGCGGAGTGAAGTATTCACCCTCTCAGCATGAGGAATTTACCCTGAAAGTGCTTTGAAACCCTCACCTCAGCTAAAATACTGATAAAACCGCCCGTGTTTTCTCCAGGCTAAATTTAACTGTGACCTTAAGTAAGCGCAGCTTCTAGCGCATCATAGAGACAACATGACAAAATAGACCTATGACTGATACGGCAACAAATGACTATTCCACACCAACTACAGTGATATTGTCGTTGATCTCTTTGAAACCATGCACCATGACCGTTGAGAACTTTATCAGTCTGGCAGACCAGTTCCACAAAAATTGGAAACACCCACCAGCAACGAGTCATGAATACTCCACTCTACAAAGATGTGGTGTTCACCGTATTATAAGGACTTCATGATTCAAGTGATGACCTCTCGGCATGGGTATTGGCGACCCCGGATACCAGTTCAGGACAGTTGTCCGAGCTTTCTTTCTCCTATTCTACTGCTCGCAATGGCGAACGCAGACTAACAACGGATCGCAGTTCTTTATTACTACAGCAGGGGGCCTCCTTGGCTGAACGGTCTTGCCACCATCTTCAGTGGGGTTGCTGACGGGAAGCTTCAAAGAAGTTGTAGACGCTGTTAAGAAAGCGTTGAAACCAGGGTGCTGGAATCGTCCAGTGAGAAGGGATGTCGTTATCTCTTCAATCGACATCAAAACTCTAATTTCGTGCTAAGGAAAAGGACCGCCTGGGCAACCAGGACAGGTCCTTCACACCATATCTGCGTTCTTCTCGTAATCATGAGCCAAAACCACGAACCGAAGACGAGTAAAAGAGCGTATGAAGAGCATGGATACCCATCTAATCACAATAGGAAAATAAAACTCTCAGACCAGGCCCACCTGCCGCGACATTTCCATGCATGTTCTTCACGGTGTAAACAATTATACGTCCGCCTGCGAGAATGTCAAATTAATCTAATGAACGTCAGGATGATCTGTCACAGCTGCCACAAGGCTATATGGACATATTATCAGGCATATGAGTTCGTTCCTACGTAGCATGCACCTGATCGGGATTAACTCTGGTGGCTCTCTGCTTCAGCTCATCATCCCGCAGTGGGTGTGATCATGTTTTGCCTGGGTGGGACTGCCAGATTCACGGGGAGTACTATCGTGCTAACATGGTGGTTTCTTGCACTCTGGAGACGATTACTCGCATGTTGTGATGAATATACTCTCCTCTACATCTTTAGTGTTGCCTAAGACAGATTGATGGGATAGTGGCGGTATCTGCTCCGTATACCTGAAACTTCTCCATCGTAGGCAGTTCTTTCGGCGTGCTTCTTCTGGACGATCAACGGCGGGTTGTGAGGCTTATCCGGGGGTATTTTCGGGCTGATGGTTGCCTACCTGGTGATTGCTGGTGGTTCTGCGTGAGACGGGATAATACACGCGGGCCCTCGCGAGTTATGATTGCCGTGAACGTTGCCTTTGGCTTCCTCCCTCGTTCCCGGGATTTCCTGGCCTTTGAGCTCACGCGGGCGGTTTTGCGGTCGGTGCTCTTGCCACAGCGGCGCTTTTAGCGCCTCAGATTATTCAGCGCACACGAGTATCCGGGTAATACTCGACCTGGATGGACTAATGGTACGGTGGGCCGCAGCATCCCAAGTTTTCCCTGGCAGGGACAGGGCGGGATACTGCAGGCCCGACCATTCTGCTAAAACACTGAAAAACACCTGTATGATTGTCCACATGAGGTTTTCCACACTGTGAATAACTGCAGTGATGTAATTTCACATTTGTTAGTGCTCCCGTGCCACCAATGGATGAGGCTTTATCATCTCAAAGTACGGTATGTATGGGTTTTCATGTTTATCCACCTGTGGAGAACTTCAAAACCCAGGATGTGTAATTTAAAGAAAACGCGCAGCTCGATCGACGAGGCTGCACGAGGAACAGCTGTGCAGGCTAGTTCGCCTGCGCCTCCAGCCTGAAACGCAATGTCATCGGGACTAGAAAGCGTAACGCCCGTATACAGCCAGAACTGTTGCCGTCTACTGCAGGCAATCACCCTCGCCGCCGTGATAGCCTCGACCGGCAGCGCAGGCGGCACGAGATCAGCGGTTTCCACGGCATCGCTACTGAGCTTTCGACACCACCGACGCCGCACTCAATCGTGGGCTGCGGGTGCGCCAGCTGCTCGCTCTCGGCACCGCCAGATTCATGCGATCAGATGTAACGTTCACGATCGCTGGGGCGGTAGAGATCGCGCGGGTTCAGGCGCCCACGCATACGCCCATGCCGGCGTGCGAGTTTCGTCTACCTGCCATCCTCGTTGCGAGCGATAGTGGTGCCTGCGGATCAGCATCGTAGAAGGCACCCGCAACGGCCGCCGCCATGGCCGCCCGAACCGCGCGGAAAGAAACGGCATGCTTTCAAAGGATCAACGGCATGCACGATTTCAGCAGAGGCTGCTGCAATGCGTCATCAGTGTGGGCGTGCGGGTGCTCGTCCGTATTGACGATGGTATTGGCCGCCCCAATGACCTGCGCCGAGATAGTCGACCTCGTCCATGAGGCGGAATAACCGCTTGTTTGAAGGAGCATAGACGGAACATCCGCAACGCGAATGCAGGGCGCACACCCGCGATAGAACGCCTCAATATCCGTGGGTTGTCATCGCCTGTATACAGGTGATCAGGGCCGTGTTTCTCGTCAGATGTGTGTGGAACTTGATGCACGTGGTTTGACGGTCGATCGGGCAGAGAAATGCGAGGGTCGTATCACGGTTCAGCGGTGGACGCGGCATGAGTCAGCGAGCGGTTTTAGGAAGGGTGTTGCCGAATGAGAGTTGACGGCTCGCGGATCGCGGTCCAGCCACCACCAAATGCATATCGCTTGTATCGAGGCGTGGGAACAGCCGCGTTGCCGTCGTTCGTCTCTTCACATGGGCCTCCGTCTGAGATCCTCCAAATGACTGTGCAGGTCGCATGATTGCAGGTCGCCAACGACCGTATCGAGGCGCTCGCAGAAAGGAGCATCCAGGGCGCCAATGGGATGACTGACTCCGCCGTCTTCCTGAACTTTGCGTGCGATGTTCTTGGGTTGCTGACGACGTTCGAGCACTTTTGTCTCTCAGGTATAATCACTGATAGGGAGCCCGCCGCGGTTGCTGCTGACCCGTCAGCAAAGCAGCGAAGACTGCATGCGGGCTGTCTAACACTGCAAAAACAGAGCGTTTGCGACAATAGTTCAAGCATGAGGCTGAGAATCACGAGTCTGCTGGTGAAAGGCGGCTTCGAATACAGAAAAATTCCCGCTCCTTGAGAAATGAGATGCGGGAGTCGAACTAAGTCTTGCTACACGAGACTTATCGGTAATCTTCTGGACGATTCTCGTGACGACCTCTTTCGGCCTTCGAGGTGTGCTCGTCGTTGACGACGTCCTTACCTGCCAGCTGTCGTTAAACAGTCTTTGCACTTGTCGATGCCCTGCTCGAGCGATGTTCTTCGGATCCGACGCATAGGATTCTCCGCTATTTTGGGTGACTGGATTTTGAAACACAGTGTGGGGTTGTTGGAGGTACAAACCAGCCCTCGAAATATCATGACATGAGTTGAGGAATTGAAATTTATCTAAAGAAGTTCTCCGGAGGCCAATCACAATCACGCAGGAAAACCGGCAACCATCGGCAGAAAAGCGAGGGCTCGGCGTACCCGTGTTCTGCGTATGCTGGGCGATCGCCTGAGCTGTTTCCTGGGAGTCCGGGATGTTTTTCAACAAGAGCCATCACGGCGCCGCCGAAACCGCACTCCACGTGCTGCGCCCCTGGGCCCCGATATTGCGAGGCGAGGCTTCAACCGCATAGCGTCGATCCAGTTTCGGGCTGGGAGACGCGAAAGCTCGTCGCTGCATCGAAAATCAAAGGACTCGCAAAGATGCGCCCAGCCTCTTCAAGCCCGATGCAGCTCATCCGCGTGTTTGAGCAGCTGGCAGCGCACCACCAGTCGTCATATCGTGAAACGCTGGCAGCAACCGCAGCCATGGGAAAGTTGCCCGGAGCCCTCCCGTTCCTCTAATGCTGTCGAGAGAGACGATTAATAGTCTACCAGTTCCAAAGCATACTCTTTGTATCTACTGTTCTGCGTCGTGGTGTGCACACGAAGATCGTCGGGAAGAGCATCACGCAGAAAGGTGAGACCAAGCAGCTTTCGCACACAGATTCAGAGGCGGCGCCGGTCAGCAAAACTCATTATGTGCAAGCGCGTGCGGTGTTCCTAGTATCAACAACAAGAAAACTTGCCCGATAGCCTGCGGGTTCCCGTGAATGAATAGGGTCTGTCAGAAAAATCGCACGATCGACGACCAGAAAGGCTTGCTGGCTTTGACCGCAACGACGCGCCGTCTGATCAGAGTCCGCCGGTATGGGCCGCTGCAACCTTGTTCTCTGCTGGTGTGTGCCGCACCTGTGCCAGAGCGAGGCCCGGAGCGCATCATTTATCAGAGCGGTCAGAAGGAACCGCATCAGTATCCGGCAGCGGGGCGCAGCGGGCAGGAAAAGGTCGAGAAGGCCCAGTGCTGTGGAGCATTCTAAGCGGCGGACGAAAGCTCACAGGAACCCGTGAGTTAATGGCAAATCAGCCCCGAACTGGCGCGGGGAAGCTTAATATATCGCGAGCCGCCTTCATGATTCGTTGCACGCAACACCGGCAACATGGGTGAAACCGGCCCATCAATATGCCCGGGTTGAATGTCGCAGATCACGATTGTGCGTTCGTCTCCGGGCATCTGCAAGAAGGATGCGCGCAGCACCACGTCTCGGCTGCAGCGACCCCGCAATGTGGGTACGGTAGGAGTAGCGGCATGGGCGTGCACGAGACCACCCAGAAAAGATCGATGTATTCGCAAAGAGATTCAACGACCAGCGGACCATACATCGACTCTTTACCATGGAGTCTGTCGAGGCTCTTGGCGTGCCCGCTGAATTTCATCCTGATGTTCCGGTGCAGAGAAGCCCCACTGCGGGATTGCGGTGAGTCGTCATAGAACTCCATTGGGCAATGCGATAAAACGGTACTCTTCAGCGCATACCATGCTGCACGCCTGCGTGCCGGGTGCACTGCACAACGGCGGCAGCCCCGGCTGATGCATGTCATCTGTATGCGGGAATTGTTGGGAGAGCACGCAGGCCCACATCCGATCGCTTGGTGGAAATATCAGCCGTATATCTACACACCGGCTTGGGAGTTTCCTGCAGAGTTCTCTTCGGCTTCCACGAGTCGGCCGGGAATCAATACAGGAATAGCCTGTGTGCCTCTTCCACCAGAGCTCAAGGCAAAATTAGACATGAGCATGCGGGCGCGGCGCAGCACCTCCGGGCTCAAACCGTATTTTGAGCGTCGTCAGGCATTGGCCGCCACAGGCGAGGCCGCTCAGGATTAGTTGCGATGCCGGGCAGACTGACTTCCAGGGAAATTCTGGAATGGGAATAAATAGTCTCGAAAAGAACCTGTCCGCGCACGATCAAAGAGGACTCTCTCACTGCGCCTCTGGATCCTTAGAGATCTGCGCGCATAGAAGCTCCTTTGGAGCTCTCTTATCTAAAGATATAGTTCGCAAGGAGAAAGGCACCAAAAGGTGCTGTTACATTCTTGACATGGTAATAGAGGGCGCCGGGAGCGGCTTGAAAGTCCAGCTGCCAAACGGCGCATCGACAAATCCGCTAAACCATTGGTTACCAGAAGATCAAATGCTGTCTCCACAAAATTTTTGCTTGAGAAAGTGCATACGTCTATTTTGCGAGCGAAATCTCCTCTGCTAGTCATGAAAAACACCTATAAATTCTCGTAAAGAGTATGAGAGAAAGTAGTTATGTTATGTGAAAACTATAGAAATTGCTAGTGGCATAACTGTAAAAGTATGAAGGCTTACGTGGTGTGTTTAATAAATGGTATGAGTATCACATATTCCGAACTTGTGGCACGCATTGGCGGAGAGGATTGACGCGCGTAGTGAAGCGCAGTCGCTTCTGGGCGCTGAAGACGGTCAGATTTTGCGCTTAGTGAAGCAGCATCTGCACTTCGCCGCCAAGAATTTCGCAGTGTAATAGCAATTCCTACTGCAAGAGGATGAAGGAATTAGCTGAAGCGTGGGTACACGTTCAGTTTCCTGTTGATTCTTGTCGATTTCTAGATATAAGCCAGGAATATTGATTCTCATGAACTCGCTGACCGGATGGTGGCTTTGAGGAGCTGGGAAATCTACCGGCATTACACGTGAGAGACTACCTCAGCAGGCGGTTCCGGTGAGCGTTGATGCATCCTCTCCGTCTTGCGGCTTTGCTTTGATAAAGGTTATTCACTGCTTCGAGGCTACGAAGTCATCGCGCTGCGCTCGCATCTCCTGGCCATGCATATTGTGAATTACTATTGCAAGTACCGATGATGGTGAGCGTTGGCCGCTCGTGAATGAAACCCTCAAAGCACCTGCGTCACGGCGGGATTGTGATCGCCGGTTCGGGCGAGTCGCGGTGCGCTCGCCGGGTACCTGGCGTATCTTTCGGAGCTCGGCGTTGATTTGATGGGTCACCGTGAGGCACGCAGCTCAGCCTGCTGTTCCGTAGTGGCGGCGGATGCTGCGGCGGACACGAAAGCAGGCCTGCCGCATCCTCGGCCGAGATGCGGCTGTGGGTCGGGCGGGTGCGGTTCCGATTCCGTCTCGACAGAGACAACGCGCACTTGCATTCGAAGGTGGATGCTGCGGCGGGCACTGAGATCCGCTCAGCCGGTTGAGACTCCGAAACCACGCGCTTCTGGTCAGTGCGGATGCGGTTCCGGCGGCTGTGTCGGCATTCAGCTCGTAGCTTCCCTCACGGAATATAATTGCCTTCACCAAGTTCGCGGAGGGTTGTTTGGTGAAGGGTTCCTATCTTTGCGTAAAGCGATATATTCCAAAATTGGAATGAAGTATTGCCTTGACGGTTATTCAGTGCTTGTGGGTGAACATTACTCGAACTCTCCTGCGAGAGGGCTGTTACCTGTGACTCTCCGAGTAAGAGTTGAACGTGTAGGTGTATCTGAAAAATACAAAGGGTTGATACGAGAGACAATGCTCTACTTATCCGTTATAGATTCTGCATTCTACTTGCAACAGTCATTATGGTGAGGCGTTGTCAGCCTTATATCTATCCCTGGCCGTGATGATGAGCCATCCTGGGTGTTGGAGCGCTGCTGCTACCTCCGATCGACATGTTAGAAATCGAGCAGCGATATTATTCTGCCGAGTGTTCCTGCCGCCGCTGCTGCGCCATCGGCGTAGGATTCTCCTGTACACTCCGGCGCCGCTGGAGAATGGGTGCCTCCTCTATTCGGTGCTGCTCACCACAGCATCTGCTTGCCGTTGCCGGTGTTAACGCCCTGTGGTGGAGTTTCCCGGAATGGCAGTTTGCTGTCGCCTGGCGCTCGGTGCCCGCAGTTTTCGCCTCCGGATCCCGTTGCTGTTGGGCCGTTGCCGAGCTGTCGGCGTTCCGACGTCTGAGTGGCGCGCTCAGACTGCCAGTTTCAATGCGATGCTCGATTGTGCTCTTTCACGTGCTGCTATTCATTCGATGGAGAGACACCACGCCATCGAGACCCTCGAAGTTATGAAGGACTTCGCTTTGGCTCGGTTCTAGCTTGGTTATTATCGGTTTGCGTTGGCTGGATCGGGTGGTTGTGTGCGTCTGCGCGCCACGATGTGGTGACGAGAAATGCGCATGTCTTGTAATTCCCTTCGCTGCTTACCTGGTGGCAGAAAGGCATTCACGCATCGAGCGTTATTGCCGTGGTGATCGCGCGATTCAATTCACCAGCACTAAGTGTTGGGTGACGCCGAAGCTGAGGATCGTCTGACGACCTCATCTTTCACAGCAGATTATTGAATTGCACTCATGACCGAGTGTATACCGCGCTGGGCTGATCGGTCTGCGGGCGAGGCAGATTATCTATAAAGCCAACTCAGGGCGTATTGCCGGTCTCTTCGTCGATGAGTGCCGTTATTGCTGTGGTCGCGATGATAATTCGTCTTGTATGTAGTTCTGATCATCTGGCTGATTAGTAAGAGCTGCCCGCACCGGTGCATGAAGTGCTCCGAGATCCTTCGCCGGTTGTCGTGATGAGCCTGGTCGAGGATGCTGCGCAGCCTAGTGACCCTGATTCTTGCGCTCTCTGTTGCCATGCAGTCGACGGTATGGAACAGGTGCGTGAAGACGCTATCGTGATGATAAGTTTCGATTCTGTTCTTTTGCGCTTGATGGTGCCAGGCTGACCCACTGCCGTTTTGTGGTGAGGAGTTCTAGATAGTTTCAGGTGAACCATGAGAAGACTCATGCGTTCAGAACTGCTCAAACTGGCTCAGGAGTGCGGCTGGAAGCCCTGCGGGAAGAAGCAAAGGCAACGGTTGATCCAGACCTACCATGCGCCCGCGTGAAAGGATATGTGCACCGCTGTGTTACTCGCCGCGACGAGGATTGTCGAGAGCCTGCCTGAGAATATAGGCATATCGAGAAAGCTCAAGGATAAGCGAGAGCGACTGTGTTCGTCCTGCGTGATGCACACAGCGCGGTGGCGGCACAGCGTGCAGTGATTTCAGCTCAGGATCGTTTACGAGTCACACGATGTTTCCCGAGTGAATTCGTAAAGTTGGATATTCTGGGTCAGGCTGAGGAATGTGCGCACGAATAACTAACTATTCTGCCTTCGTTGCCCGCCAGGCAGCGTAGCTCTTGAAAGGTATAACATGCTCCGCAGTCGTCACAGAACTTCATTGTTCCCATCTGTGAAGGATGCCCGCTTCTTACGCCATATGTTTTCTAATGCCATGTTGATGAACAACGTCAAACTATGAGTTTTCACACCGTGAACCTAGGAGAAAATTAAAGGAAATTCCACGGTGTGATACTTTGAGGCCTCATCTCATCTAAAAGTGGATTAGAGAGAATTTTACGCCGTTCAAACGCATAATGTATACGAATATTTTATGCGTTTCTTCATAATTGAAAAGCTGTGAAAACCCATGAAGTCTAAAAAACTTTCGCCCGCCTATCTCACCTCCCTACTTCTTATCGTGGTCGGTGCCTTTCTGATTAGCCTCTCTCAGAACATAGCTGGCAATGAGCTCGGATGGATTCTAGTTCTTGCCGCGCTGGGATTGAACGTTCTTGCACACATGGTCACTATTTCCAAGGCTCAAGGAGGCCTACGCCCGCTTTGGTGACAAGCTTAAAGTGAGATGGAAAATAACCTTGTGGGCGCTATGCGCGATGATAAAATAGCGGAGCGTCATGACAGTCCTGAGGGTGATGACGGGGCTTATGATGGTGAAGAAGAAAACTCCGCATCGGATGAAGCCGCGCAGTCTTCGCCCCGCGAGTCTGACGCCGGCAAACTTGGAGTTCTTCCCTCAAAACCCAACGGTCCACGAGGCTCTCACCCACGCTCAAACGTTCGCTAAAGGTCTGCTATGAACACAAAATTCCTCTCACCCGCATATCTATGCTCAAGGCGGCACTGCTGATAGTGGGTGCTGTGCTCAGTGGAGGAAGGTTTATGCTGATCAGCTGGATTTTCTTTATTGTCGGTCTTTTCCTGAACGCTTTGGTATTAGTTGTCTTGGTTAACCGCGATCAACTGACTCATCTTGGCGCTCAGCTCAAACGTCCCGATGAATCAGAACTAGAGATCGGCGAACCGGTGGTGCAGCGTCTTGATGAAGATTGCCGAGCCGGCTGTGGATATGGATGCGGAACCTCTGCCGGAGGATCTTCCTGATGGTTCCAGAAGTTGTGGAGAATGTAAAAGATACGCTTCTGTGAAAAGAACACTAAGACCCTCAGAAAATAAGCGTGGCGTATATTCGCCCTCACGGAGACACGTGAGTGAGGGAGATTCGGTGCGCACTGTTGTACTGAGATCTCTCTCTTTCTTATACCAATGATGGAATGTTGCCAGGTCAGCATGCATATATTCCAGAAATAAGAATATAAGGGTGGGCGGACTATGATAGTCCGCCCACCTATATCGCTCACCGCACTTGCGGTTAATCGTTACCCGTCATTGAGGCATCCTGCAAGATTGCTTGCGCATGAAAGATCCTTGCCACCCGAGACCTAACGGTGGCCTGATCGGCACTGCCGTGACCGTAATATTCGTGGCGTTTCCGGTGCGACTCAATCATGCTGCGTACGTGTATTCATAGGCCAAGAAGATGTTGTTGTGGAAGAAGCCAAAGATGGCCGTAGTATACGCCGCCTGCTCACGCAATTTCGGGAGTACGGATGCTGCCGTGCCATACGAGACAGCAACTTGCCGCTGAGCGGGCAGGCGGGGTTGAGGTGATCCGTTGAGCGGCTGCGGAAAGCGCCCGGCAGATTCACACGCTCTTGCGCGCGCCAGAGCTTATGCAACAGAGCATAGTTCTCGATAACGAGGTTTATGCCCTCGCGAATATCACTTACCGAACCAGAGTTCTTGTGGGAGCGGTCGTGAGTATAAGACCCTCTAAAATGGTTTATAATCTCAAATATTACTGTGTTTCACATGTGAAATAATTTCACGGTATGGTATGGCTGAGACGTATTAGAAGTTCTGCTTGCGGGCTGAACAGTATGGGCTCCTTAACCTCGGCACAGAATTGGATGTGCACGGGATAAGCCGCGCGACTCTGCATCGTAAAGTGCGTCAGGGTATGTACAGCAGCCAGGTGCGAAGCGAGGGTGTGTGACGTTTTGTCCTCTGCTCCAGCTGGGATATCCATCGTGATCTTCGCGCGCGGCGTGGCTCTCGCTGGACCCCAAAAGGGTGCGGGAGAGCCTGGGAGGATTCCTCCCCAATTTATTGTGCTTCTGCCTCTGCGGCGAGAGTAGTATGGGAGCGGCGACTTCTATACCACAACCAGTGCGAGTTTTATTCACAGGAGCAGTAAAGCAAGATCTCTTTCGAGGGATATTCATCTGTCGCGTCGCTCGAGGAATATGTCTGCTGAAGCCACTGTGTTGAAGAGTCTTCCCTTGGATCCTCCAACCCAGCTGATCTAGCGATTTCTTGCGGGAAGGCCGCGACCTGTATGAGAAAGGTTTCACTCGTTCTGCAGGAACTTGACTCAGAAGAAAGAGATATGAGGTTCCACTGGTCTGAGTGTTGTGGATGCAGTGCGCAGAGTGCTCTTACAGGGTTTACTCGGCGTCCGCACCCTGGATTATGGGTAGAGCTTCTCAAAACCAAGGATTGAAACACGTGTTTCTGCGCATCCGGCTTTGGATTCTGTACCACTAGAATCTGAGCGATTATGTCGGTTGAGGGTCCATGGAACATATTGGTAATCGATATCATCTATCCCTCAGATCGAGTTGAAATATCGGAGAAAGCTTATAAAACACGACCATGAAGAAAGAATCTTGGCACGAACATACCTTGAGGCTGCACCTCAGTGAAAAGACGGTAGGGAAAGATATTCTGATATTGCTACCCGCTCGAGCTGGGACGCGAAATTTAACAAACTGCCTGCCATTGTGTGTGGCGCAGCCATGTTTGGGGCATCACCACACACGGTTGGGTTCTCAAAGAGGTAATGCGCTTTTGCTGGCGAGATACAAGGCACGTGCTAGGGATGACGTGCTTTCGGTACACAATCAACTATCAGGATGCTCACAAAGCACTACAGGATATTCTTATCGAAAACCCCGCGCATGTACCGCCTGATGATGTGGTGAGTGAGGGCTACGAGGAAAAAGGTAATATCGTATGTCGGGTGATAAAGCAGGGCGAAAACTTCAAGGATTACCATACTCTCAAGAAAGCATCAGGAGCTCCGGTATGCTCTCCGATTGATGTTGACCTTGTTGTGGGAGATGATAACAACAGCCCCACTGAGATCCTATCCAGGAAATGATTTAGCAGAAGTCTTTGATGTTCCTAGAAATGCATAATATTAGCCCTATATATCCACTGGTGATCATATTGCAGATAGTAACTGCAACTATGCAGGTATATATCAGGGGTGGGACATTGCGGTTCCTCAGGCACACGTATTAAAGATCTTGTTGATGACTGTCAGGCGCTTGCGCAGCAGTCTCTCTCAGGATACGATGCGGCAGATTTAGCACAAGAAGCATTGGAAGCTAAAAAGGCTAGAAAATAACCTTGAGACCATATTGTCAGGGGCTGATTTTCCCTGAGAACTGGAATGATCAGGAATACAGAGACTTATCACGCAAAATCAGTAGATGAACAAATGTCCCAGAGTCGTATTCTGAGAGCTCAAAATTTTGCCCATTTCTTGGATCAGAGTGATGAAAGGGGCTTAAAGATGGAGTCTGGAACGGGAAGCATGGGTTTGAGGCTGGGTACGTTGCTTGCATTTATTACATATATGGCAATAGAGTGCAGCAACAATACTCGGCAGAGGTGAGTCAAAAGGCACCCTGGAATTGTACCTCAGCAGGCAGGAATCGCTGCAAAGCTGCTTTCGTCCATGAAGGGCCTTTCTTTTCGCATGAGGAAAACGAGCAGGGCAGTGCTGAGCCGGGACGTTGCGTGGTCAGGCTGTACTCCTGCACACGCAGGTGCGCGCAC